>OLSG01001382.1_pt1 | contig 25056 bp, 19 predicted proteins | sample 1673041 | NCBI WGS metagenome assembly OLSG01 (sample SAMEA3136749, study PRJEB25190) | human gut metagenome | reverse complement strand
GTGGATGCCCCTGCTGTAATACCTACTGTTTCCACGGACCTTAATTGATTCATATTCAAATCGCCAAGTGTCTGTATATAGTACGTATCCGCACATGCATTGCTGCAGATTTCAAATAACTTTTGGGTATTTGAGCTTCTCTTGTCTCCGATGACAATCATCGCATCCACCCGCTTTGCAATGTCATAAGCCTCTTCCTGACGCTCTTTCGTTGCATTACAAATCGTATTTAAAACAATAATATCATAACGCTTTTCAGAAATAATTTCAACTAAATCTTTAAATTTATTGTAATTAAATGTCGTCTGTGCTACTACACAAACTTTTTCACTCTCCGGGACCAGTTCAAATGCCCTTGCTTCCTCTTCTGTCTGAATGATCGTAGCCGGGCCTTGCGCCCATCCTTCAATTCCCATAACTTCTGGATGTTCACGGTTTCCTATAATTACAATATGATATCCGTCCCGGCTTTTTTCTTCCACGATCCTATGTATTTTCTTCACAAATGGACAGGTTGCATCTACATAACGTACTCCGTTTTCATCCAGAAGATCACAGATTCTCTTTGGAACGCCGTGGGAACGGATGATCACGATTCCTGATTTTATCTGCTTGAGTTCTTCTTCTGACAGGATTACTTCAACTCCCTTTTTCTCCATGTCTTTGATGACTTCTTCATTGTGAATGATTGGACCATAAGTGTAGATCTTCTCTGCCGAATTTTCTTCAATTTGCTTATATACCGTATCCACAGCTCTCTGTACACCAAAACAGAAGCCTGCCGATTTCGCCAGTTCTACCTGCATGTTCATCCCACCTTTTCTTTTTCTCACACGATATTATCTGTGATTGCTTTTACAACCTCTTCGATTGTCATATCTGAGCTATCGATCAACACTGCATCTTCCGCCTGTCTGAGAGGTGCAATTTTTCTTGTACAATCGCGTTCATCGCGTTCTTTGATATCTTTCTTAATTTCTTCCAAATCGCATGAAACACCTTTTTCTTCCAGTTCTTTATATCTACGGAGCGCTCTCGTCTCCACACTTGCTGTCAGGAAAATCTTCACATCCGCTTCAGGCAACACACAGGTTCCAATATCCCTTCCATCCATCACAACGTCCTGAGTTCTTGCAAGTTCTTTCTGAAGATTCAGCAAATGTGCCCTCACCTCCGGAACCGCGGATACTTTAGAAGCCATATTTCCAACCTCTTCATTTCGAAGCCTGGAAGTAATATTTTCGCCATTCAGATACACTTGCTGTTCACCTTGTTCATACTGTATTTTCACTTCTGCGCTTTCACATGCCGCGGCAATAGCATCCAGATTCTCCGGATTAATTTTTTTGTCCAAAAAATAGACAGCAAGCGCGCGATACATTGCTCCCGTATCTACATATATATATCCTTTTTCTTTCGCAACCCGTTTGGCAATCGTACTTTTTCCTGCACCAGCCGGGCCATCAATCGCAACATTATAACCCATATTTTCTCCTTCTCAATCTGCTTTATATTTCTTTTAATTACTGGATTGCATTTCCTGCCGCATATCCGGTCGACCAGGCAATCTGCAGATTAAAACCTCCGGTCAATGCATCCAGATCCAGTACTTCTCCCGCAAAATATAACCCTTTTACAAGCTTTGATTCCATCGTTCCAGGATCAATTTCTTTCACATTAACTCCGCCTTTTGTAATAATCGCTTCCGGATAATCGCGAAGTCCGGTAAGCGTCATACGAAAATGCTTGATCAAATGAACAAACTGTTTCCGTTCTTCTTTCTCTATACTGTTAACCTTTTTCTCCGGATCAATCCCGCCAAGTTCCAGCATGACCGGAATTAATTTAGTTGGAAACAGCTTTGTGATTGCATTTTTAAATTGCCGGTTATGATTCTCTTCAAAATCTCTCAGCACTCTCTGATCCAGTTGTTCTTCTGTAAGAGCCGGTTTCAGATCAATTTCCAATGTCAGTTCCTTTTTCTGGCCATTTTTATCCATGAATTTTTTGCCCACATAACTGCTGGCACTGATAATCAACGGACCACTGACACCAAAATGTGTAAACAGCATTTCTCCAAAATCTTTATATAATTCTTTCTTTCCATCCAATATCTTTGCTTCTACATTGCGAAGTGAAAGCCCCTGCAATTCACAGATCCATGGTTCTTTTGTCTCCATCGGCACAAGAGACGGAAAGCATTGTGTTACTTTATGCCCAACGTTTTCGGCAAATCGGAATCCATCACCTGTAGATCCTGTGGAACGGTAAGACAATCCACCTGTTGCAACAATACATGCATCTGCGGTTTGTGTAGTAGTATCTTTTAATACCACCTTATTAAACTTGCCTTTTTCAGCTTCTAAACTTTTCACTTCTGTATTTAAGCAGACTTTCACGCCCACTTTTTTCATTTCCCGTTCCAATGCGTGGATAACATCAGACGAATGATCTGAGATTGGAAACACTCGATTTCCTCTCTCTATCTTCACTGGCACCCCTGCATCTTCAAAGAAATCTATCACATTCTGATTCGTATAACCATAAAAGCTGCTATACAAAAACTTAGAATTCGTCACAACTGCATCAAACAATTCTTCCATATCTGCGGCATTTGTAATATTACATCTTCCTTTTCCAGTAATAAATATTTTCTTTCCTAGTTTTTCATTTTTTTCATACAGCGTGACTTGATGTCCGTTTTTTGCCGCTGCAATTGCCGCAAACATTCCCGCTGCTCCGCCACCTACTACAATAACATGACTCATTTATATTATCCTCTTATTCTAGTCATTCATTTTGACTGTATCGCCTACCATATTCAGTTCATCTCCACTGTAGACCTGATACTCATCCCAGATATCTTCCAACGCCTCCAGTGTAGTGATTACTTCTTTCTGCTTCTTCATGCAGAGTGCCACCACAAGAGCATTGATCACGCTAAGTGGTGCTACAAGAGAATCTACGATTGAAGCCATATCACTTCTTGCAATCAAATTACAGGAAGAATACAGGTTCATCGGCGAATGTACACTATCCGTAATCGTGATTACCTTAGCCTTTCTGTTACTTGCAAATTCCAATGCTTTAAGCGTTCTCATAGAATATCTCGGAAAACTAATCCCAATGATCACATCTTCTTCATCAATTCGCAGCAATTGCTCGAAGATTTCACTGGAACTGTTCGTATGAACCGCTGTCACATTATCGCAAATCAAATTGAGATAGAAAGACAGAAAGCTTGCAAGTGGTGCACAGCTTCGTATTCCGACTACATATACTCGTCTTGCATTCAGAATCGTGTCTACAGCCATTTCAAACGCCTCATGGTCAATTCCTTCCATTGTCAGCTTTATCTTCTCTATATCCGACTGTAGAACCGATGTTAGAATCTCTCCTTGACTGATCCGTCCATACGTCACTTCCATTCGTTGAATGGAATTAAGTTTTGTACGGACCATCTCGCCAAGCGCCCTTTGAAACTGGGGATAACCTTCATATCCAAGAGCTGTTGCAAATCTTACAACTGTCGATTCACTGACTCCAACCTCTTCACCCATTTTTGCAGCCGTCATAAATGCTGCTTTATCATAATCTTCACGGATAAAATCCGCCAGCTTTTTCTGCCCTTTACTGAACTTGTTATATCCGTCTTCTAATCTTTGCACTAATTCATTTTGTGTTCCCATATAGCGTCTTCCTTTTCTATTACATCGTTTCTATTATAAGATGTAAAAGAGAAATCTTCAACCTTTAATCCTATCTATCTCAATCATCTATCTTAATTCTATCTTAATCTATCTCAAATCTGACTTAAATACTTCTACTGCGCACCTCTGATATCTTTTTTAAGCCAGCATAATAAAACGGGCGGAAAATCTTCCGCATAAATGCATCTTTGACTTTCCGCCCGTTTTCATTATTTTATATTCTGCTATACTGGATAACTTCCATTCTCAGTATCAGCAATTGTCTGGTCGACCTTTGTCTGCTGTGCCTGACGATATTTGAAAAACTCTGTTGCTACCTGTGGGAACAATGCATAAGATAATACATCTTCATCCTGCTGGATCCACTGAGCACATTCTTTTCTGAGTGTGTCAAGCTCATCCGGAATCAAATCTGCCGGACGGCAAGTGATAACTTCCGGATTATCTCCAAGAACTTTCTTTACGACATCTGGGTTAAATGGTTTTGCTGTCTTACCATATTTTCCACTTAAGATGTCTTTTGTCTCCTGTGTTGCAACTTTGTAGCGTTCTCCCATCAGTACATTAAATACAGCCTGTGTACCTACAATCTGTGAAGATGGTGTTACAAGTGGCGGTTCACCAAGATCTTTACGAACTCTTGGTACCTCCTCAAGTACGTCGTAGAATCTATCCTCCGCTCCCTGTTCTTTTAACTGGGAAGTCAGGTTAGACAACATTCCTCCCGGTACCTGATAAAGAAGTGTCTTAATATTAACACCTAAGTTCTTAGGATTCAGAAGTCCACTCTCAAGAGCCTCATCACGAATCGGTCTGAAGTAATCAGCAATCTCTGCCAGTAAGTTCTGATCCAGTCCGCTGTCATAAGGAGTTCCCTTAAATGTCTCAACCATAACCTCTGTAGCCGGCTGTGATGTTCCAAGTGCAAATGGTGACATTGCAGTATCAATTACATCGACTCCTGCCTCTACAGCCTTTAAGTAAGTCATAGACGCCTCTCCTGACGTATAGTGGGTATGAAGCTGAATTGGAAGATCTACAGCTTCTTTCAATGCCTGTACAAGCTCTGTTGCTTTGTATGGTACAAGAAGTCCAGCCATATCTTTGATACAAATAGAACTTGCTCCCATATCCTCAATTTTCTTCGCTGTCTCTACCCAGTAATCCAGTGTATAAGCATCACCAAGTGTATAAGAAAGAGCTACCTGCGCCTCTGCTTTTTCCTCATTTGCTGCATCTACTGCTGTCTGAAGGTTGCGAAGATCATTCAGGCAGTCAAAAATACGAATAATATCTATTCCATTTGCAACAGATTTCTGCACAAAATATCTTACCACATCATCAGCATATGGACGATATCCAAGGATATTCTGCCCACGGAATAACATCTGTAATTTTGTATTTTTAAATCCATCACGGAATTTGCGAAGTCTGTCCCATGGATCTTCTTTCAGGAAACGAAGAGATGCATCAAATGTAGCACCACCCCAGCACTCTACAGAATGATATCCAACTTTGTCCATCTTTTCCACAATCGGAAGCATCTGCTCTGTAGTCATACGAGTAGCGATCAAAGACTGATGCGCATCACGCAGAACTGTTTCCGTTATCTTAATTGGTTTTTTTTCAATTTCTGCCATTATAATTTCCTCCATATATTGTCAATTACAATATTGACTGTTACATTACTCCAAAGATTGCCATGAATGTACCTGCAGCTACGGCAGTACCGATAACACCAGCTACGTTCGGTCCCATTGCATGCATCAGAAGGAAGTTCGTTGGATCTGCCTCTGCACCGACCTTCTGAGATACACGCGCAGCCATAGGAACCGCGGAAACTCCTGCTGAACCAATCAGAGGGTTTACTTTTCCATGTGTAACCGCACACATGATTTTACCAAATACAACTCCGGCTGCTGTACCAAATGCAAATGCGATCAGACCTAACACAACGATTTTCAATGTATCAAAGTTCAGGAATGCTTCCGCACTTGTTGTAGCTCCTACTGATGTACCAAGCAAAATAACTACAATATACATCAATGCATTGGATGCTGTCTCTGTCAACTGTCTAACGACGCCTGACTCACGGAACAGGTTACCAAGCATCAACATACCTACAAGTGGTGCTGTTGTTGGAAGAATGACGCAGACTACAATTGTAACAATAATCGGGAAGAGAATCTTCTCGAGTTTAGATACAGGTCTTAACTGTTCCATTCTGATCTTACGTTCTTTCTCCGTTGTAAGTAATTTCATAATCGGTGGCTGAATAATCGGCACCAGTGACATATAAGAATAGGCCGCCACTGCAATTGGTCCCATGATCGCCGTCTGCTGCAGTTTACCTGCGAGGAAGATAGATGTCGGTCCATCTGCTCCTCCAATAATTGAGATTGCTGCCGCTGCTTTGTCGGAGAATCCCATGCACATTGCTCCAAGGTATGCAGCAAAAATACCGAACTGTGCTGCTGCTCCAAGAAGGAAACTCTTTGGATTCGCGATCAACGGTCCAAAGTCTGTCATCGCACCTACTCCAAGGAAGATCAGTGACGGAAGAATTGACCACTCATCCAGCTTATAGAAATAGTAGAGAAGTCCACCCGTTCCATTTGATGCATCCTCTGCATGCAACATAATATCCGGATAGATATTTACAAGCAGCATACCAAATGCAATTGGCACAAGAAGCAGAGGCTCAAATCCATGTCTGATTGCCAGGTACAAGAAGAAACAAGCCACCGCAATCATGACCACATTGCCCCATGTAAGACTAAAAAACGCCGTCTGATGCACGAGGTTTCCTAATGTTGTTGTTATATATTCCATTTCTTAACCTCCAGTCGTATATGTGTCGGCAGTATTATTTCAATGTTGCTAATACTGCTCCGGATTCGATTGCATCACCAACAGCTACGTTGATGCTTGCTACAGTTCCATCTTCCGGTGCTACAACTGGGATTTCCATCTTCATTGCCTCGATTGTAAGAACAGCATCACCCTTCTTCACTGCCTGACCTACAGTAGTGTCAAGTTTGAATACTTTTCCGGCTGCTCCTGCTTTTACTTCAATAGATCCGGCTGCTCCTGCTGCCGCTTTCGGTGCTGCTTTTGGAGCTGCTTTTGGTGCTGCTTTCGGTGCTGCTGGTGCAGGTGCTGCGCCTGCTCCTGTCTCTTCTACTGTTACATCATAAACATTACCATTCACTGTAATTGTATAATTTTTCATTCTGATATCCTCCTAATTACTCACTATGAATTCCATTTATTTGACGGACGGCGCTTAATGCTGCGGACAACAAATCCATCTGTCGTTGTCTCTTCTGCTGCTGCAATTGCTGCTGAAATAACAGCGATCAATTCCAGATCATCAGTTTCATCCACTTCTTCGACTGTCTCACTTACAGCCGCTTTCGTTTCATCTTTCTTCTCATCTTTTTTCTTGCCAAATACATTCTGGATTGCCGGAATGTATTTAAACAAAGAAATCAGGAATGAAATGAAGATTAGTACTGCAAATACAGTTCCCATTCCAAGCAGTGTATTTAAGCCTGCCTTTTCCATAATCTCTCCAAGTGAGAACTTCGCACTGACTGTCATACTTTCAAGGTATAAATCTTTATCAAACACAAATTCAATCGTAGCATCACGATCTTTGAACTGTGCCGGTACAGATACTGTCAGCTCATCATCTTTCGCTTCAAATGTATAATCTCCATGTCCGACATACTCACCGCATTCTTTGATTCCTGCCTGCCAGCTGTCAACTGCGCCATCAAAGCTGTCCGGTGTGAACTTCAATCCAGACATCATGAACTGATACTCTTTGCTGAATTCGTTCTGGTCGTTCCACTGTGCCAGTGTATCACTGTCTACATTCTGGCAGTAGTTTATCAGAAACTCTGTCTCCTGCTCGATCGTTGCCTCATCATATTCCAAAGTAGTCTGTGTCTTACCACATCCTGTCAGGCATACGATTGCGGTCATCATCAGGCAGAGCAATAAGCTAATCTTTTTCTTCACTTTGCCTCACCTCTCTAAACTGTTCCATGCTTTTTCATCGGGCTTTCTTCTCTTTTTGTAAATAACATCTCAAATGCTCCGATGACATATTTTCTAGTGTCAGCAGGCTGGATAATTGTATCTACATAACCTCTTCTTGCTGCGGAAACCGGACTGGACTGAAGCTCGGCATATTCTTTTGCTTTCTCGTTGATTGTCTCAGCATCAGCATCTGCATACATAATTTTTGCTGCAAGATCTGCTTCCATCATTCCGATTTCTGCTGTCGGCCATGCATAGACCATATCAGCACCAAGAGATTTACTGTTCATTGTCACATAAGCACTTCCAAATGCTTTTCCGATTACAACGTTAACTTTCGGTACAGTTGCATTTGCAAATGCATAAGTTAATTTTGCTGCTGCCTTTGCAAGGCTTCTTTCTGCACACATAGTTGCTGCAAATCCTGATACATTCGTCAGTGTAAGAACCGGAATATTAAATGCATCACAGAACTCTACGAATCTGGCTGCTTTTCTTGCGCCTCTTGCAGAAAGTGCTCCATCAAACTCTTCTACAACTTCTGCATTCTCATCATAAACTTTAGATCTGTTTGCAACAGCACCAACTGTCATACCATTCAAACGAATAAAGCCTGTTACCATGTCTTTTGCATGATTCTTCTGAGTCTCAAAGAATACATGATCATCTGCGATTTCAGCAAGGGCTATTGCTGTATCTTCTGTTGCATTTTCAATCTCTGAACATGCACGATTCAGATCATCTGAACATTCTGTGTATGATGCATCTTCCTCATTATTACATGGTAAAATGCTTACTAATGTACGAATCTCTGAAAGAATCTCTTCTTCTGTTCCGACACCATCTACAAGACCTGTCTTTTCACTTTGGAATTTTGCAGAAGATGTATCACATTTATCTACTGTATTTCCTGGAATCGCATTCGGAGAATTTACGAATAACTTCGCATTCTTTTCTTCCATAAATGTAAAATCTGTAAGAGCTGGTACTAAGGACAAGCCTCCGCCACAGGTTCCGAAAATTGCTGTAATCTGTGGAATTACTCCTGATGCAAGTGATTGTTTTAAATATAATGTTCCAAATGCCTCAAGTGCGTCTGTTGCCTCCTGAAGTCTGAGACCTGCACAATCTACAAGTCCAATAACAGGAGCCCCCATCTTCATTGCCATATCATAAATGTTCGCGATCTTTCTGGCATGCATCTCACCAATTGATCCCTTCAATACTGAAGCGTCCTGGCTGTACACATATACCAGATTACCATCGATCACTCCATAACCGGTAATGACACCGTCTGCCGGAGTTTTCTTTTCCTGCATGTTGAAATCTGTTGTTCTGGCTGTTACAGCTCCGCCGATTTCAACAAAGCTGCCTGCATCAAGTAACTGTTCAATGCGATTACCTGCTGCATTTTCTGTTGCCATGTTGCCCATAATTTAGCCCTCCATTTTCTTTATTAAAATATGGTTATACCAAAATTTCGCCAAATTTATTATAACTTTTTTACCGAAAAATGGCAACGCCTACAAGGCACATTTGTTAAGGATTTGACAAATTTTGTTAATTATTTATGACTTTTGTTAAAAATCAAAAAGCGGTTTGGGCAATTAGCTCAAAACCGCTTTTATAGGTCTATAAATTCTGTTTATTTTTCATTTCTAAATTGAATTGGAGTCATATTATATGCTTTTTTGAACAATCGATTGAAATGCTCCACATTCTGATATCCGACAGATAATGCAATATTTTCCACTGTCATATTGCTGCTCTTAAGAAGTGCTCTTGCTTTCTTCATACGGATTTTCTTTACCAGTTCTCCAAATGTGACGCCGGATTTCTCCTTAATGTATTTGGAAATGTATGGTTTAGACAAGAAGAACTTCTCAGCAAGGTCATCTAATGTAATATCAATATAGTTCTCCTGAATATAATTCATAATTTCAATCATACGTGCGTCTTTACATGTATTGGAATTTCCAATCTCTTCCAGCTTATTAACTGCAACTGTGAGTGCCTCAATGGATGCCTTGATAATATCGGCGTCAATTCCAACACCCCAAAATGTCTTTCCTTGGCAGATTATACCAACATATGCAACAGCCTTGGAGGATGATCCTTTTGTCAGAGAATGTTCCTCGTAAAAGCTCAGTTCATAGCTGACGTTGAAATACTGTTTGATTGCATTGCTGACCGCATCCAAACGTCCATTACCCGTTGCGGTGATGACCTGGCTTTCTTTCTCATGATTAATCGTAACCTCAGCTGTAATTCCATTGACCTGTTTGAAATGACACTCGTCAATATGGAATACCGGTTTTGTATTAATGTAGTTATCAGAGAAAATCTGATATACAAGTTCCGGAGTCAGCTCCTTATGTGCACGGTCAGAAATACCTTTCACAAGATATCCGACTTCCTCACGCATCTCTTTTGGAAGATTGATTCCATGGCTCTGTTTCAGAATGTAGTTCACACCACCTTTACCAGACTGGCTGTTGATGCGGATAACATCTGAATCGTATTTTCTTCCAACATCCTGTGGATCGATCGGCAGATATGGAACTGTCCATGTATCGCACTTCTTCTCTTCTCTCCAAGCCATTCCTTTTGCAATAGCATCCTGATGTGATCCTGAAAATGCTGTAAATACCAGATCTCCTGCATATGGCTGACGCTCATAGACATGCATTCTTGTCAGTCTCTCATAAGTTTCGCGAATATGGTGCATATCGGTAAAATCAAGCTTTGGATCTACTCCGTGAGAGAACATATTTAAACCTAATGTCACAATATCTACATTACCGGTACGCTCTCCATTTCCAAATAATGTACCTTCGATACGGTCAGCTCCTGCCAGAATTCCAAGTTCCGCAGTTGCAACACCACAACCACGGTCATTGTGTGGATGAAGGCTTAATACAACATTATCTCTGTATTTCAGATTTTTATCTACATACTCTAACTGGCATGCAAATACATGTGGGATCGCATTTTCAACGGTTGTCGGAATATTGATGATTGCCTTGTTGTCCGCACTTGGTTTCCATACGTCCAAGACTGCATTACAAACTTCGACCGCATAATCAACCTCTGTTCCAGAGAAACTCTCCGGGCTGTATTCAAATGTAAAGTTACCATCTGTCTCATTTGCCAGCTTCAGAAGTAATTCTGCTCCATCGACTGCAATCTTCTTGATCTGCTCTTTGCTTTTTCTGAATACCTGCTCTCTCTGTGCAACAGATGTGGAGTTGTACAGATGGATCACCGCATGAGGCGCACCCTTAACAGCTTCAAATGTCTTCTTAATAATATGCTCTCTTGCCTGAGTCAGTACCTGAACGGTCACATCATCTGGGATCATATTCTTCTCAATCAGCGTTCTCATGAACTTGTACTCGGTATCGGATGCTGCTGGGAATCCAACCTCAATCTCCTTAAATCCGATATCTACTAACATCTGGAAGAACTCCAACTTTTCCTCAAGACTCATTGGCTCGATCAGCGCCTGGTTACCATCTCGCAGGTCAACACTACACCATACCGGCGGTTTTTCAATCTCTGTCTTCTTCACCCAATCATATGTGACGACCGGTGGCATAAAATAAGTCTTTTCGTACTTTTCAAAATTATTCATATCTATCACCCTTCCAAATTAATTTTCATCAAATTAGTTGTCTTTTTTTAAGACTTACTCATACTAACACAGGAATAAAAAAAAGGAAAGTGACATATTTAATCACTTTCCTTGATTTTTTTTAATATTCTTATGCTTTTTTGAGTTCAAGACTCAATTTTTCTGTCATTTTTTTACTCATCCTCAAGAGCTTCTTTTCTTGTCGTCATAACTTTCTCTTCATAACATGCAAACAGATCATCGATTACTTTCTTCTCCTGTTTCTTTGTAAAGAGACTTACAACCGGAACAAGAATAAGTCCACCGACCATAGCGATCACACCGGAATTGATTGAAGATTTGAAAATGTATCCAAGTACCGGTCCCCAGCCGCTCACATCAACTCCTCCAAGTGTAATGACAAGCTGGATCACTGCTACTGCACAGCCCCATATAAAACAAACAAATGCAGAAGCTTTTGTCACGCCTTTCCAGTATAATCCATATAAGAACGGTGCCAAAAATGATCCTGCAAGAGCGCCCCAGGAAACTCCCATCATCTGTGCGATAAATGTTACTTCTGGATGTGCATCTTTAAAGATTGCAATCACTGCCGATACAAAAATAAAAAATACAATAAACACTCTCATAACAAACACCTGCTTTTTCTCAGACATTTCTTTCTTAGATGCAGGCTTGATCACATCCAGTGTAAATGTAGAACTTGATGTCAGCACCAGTGATGAAAGGGTGGACATAGATGCGGATAATACAAGCACAATGACCACCGCTATGACAAGTGCCGGAAGTGTAGATAACATGGTCGGCACAATGGTGTCAAACAGCGGTTTTCCGGTGGCTGGATTGATGGTTACTTTATCTGCATACAGTCTTCCGAATCCTCCAAGGAAATAACAGCCTCCGGCAACAATAATGGCAAACACTGTGGATATAACCGTTCCTTTATGTATATCTTTCTCGCTCTTAATGGCATAAAATTTACCGACCATCTGTGGCAGCCCCCATGTTCCAAGGGAAGTCAGAATTACCACAAATAAAAGCGCCAGCGGATCCGGTCCAAGAAACGCTGTGTATGCTCCCTGCCAGCCCGCGTCGCCTGTCACAGAAGCCAACGCCTTTGTTGCCTCCTGAAATCCTCCATTGTCGGCAAGTACTGCTCCGATTACTGCGCAGATTCCAAACAGCATAATGATTCCCTGAATAAAATCATTGATCGCCGTTGCCATGTATCCACCGAAAATAACATAGAATCCAGTCAGTACCGCCATAATTAAAATAACAAGCCAGTACGGAATATCAAACACAAGTCCAAAGAGACTGGAAAGTCCATTGTATAAGGACGCCGTGTACGGAATCAGAAAAATGAATACAATGACTGATGCCGTTACCTTAAGCGGCACACTGTCAAATCTCTTACCAAAGAAATCCGGCATCGTCTTAGCATCTACATGCTGTGTCATAATACGTGTTCTTCTTCCAAGCACATTCCATGCAAGCAATGACCCGATAAATGCATTTCCAAGCCCCGCCCATGTACTGGCAAGACCAAAGTTCCATCCAAACTGTCCCGCATAGCCTACAAAAATAACAGCTGAAAAATATGACGTTCCAAATGCAAAAGCCGTCAGCCACGGACCAACGCCACGCCCTCCAAGAACAAAACCATTCACATCTGTCGCATGCTTTCTGGAATAAAATCCGACATAGATCATAATCGCAAAGAACACGACAAGCAAGATAATACATAATACTTCCTTTGACATCTCTCATTCCTCCAAATAACTAGTCTTTTGTTTGAATTTGTTACTTTAAATCGTTGCGCTTTAAAGTGTTAAAGTCTTTTTATACAATAACATACGGGAAATGTATTGTCAATACAGAGAACTTGTTTTTTCTGTCACCTCTTCCGTTTTTTGGGGCACTGCCTTCCGCATGCCAGATATTTCTAAAAACACAGAAAGAGGCTGTACAATCGTGTACAGCCTCTTTCTGTGTTTTTATATAATTGGATACATGCGGATTTTTAATATTTCTCTACTACTTCACCCTGCTTTTTGTAGATACTGTTTGCAGGTACGAATCCTCTGACACTGGACAGCGGGTAGATATTGCTGTGGCTTCCGACTACACTTCCCGGATTCAATACTGTTCCGCAACCAACTTCTACTTCATCACCGAGCATGGCTCCGAATTTCTTGATTCCGGTCTCAATCTGTCCTTCTGGCGATTTTACTACGACCAGTTTCTTGTCTGATTTTACATTGGAAGTGATAGATCCTGCTCCCATATGTGCTTTGTATCCAAGTACGGAATCTCCAACATAGTTGTAATGTGGAACCTGTACTTTATTGAACAGTATAACATTCTTAAGTTCTGTAGAGTTTCCGACTACGGCTCCCTCTCCTACAATTGCATTGCCACGGATAAATGCGCAGTGGCGAACCTCTGCATCTTTTCCGATGATTGCCGGTCCATGGATATATGCTGATTCAAATACTTTTGCAGATTTTGCAATCCACACATTTTCTCCTACTTTATCATACTCGTCTGCCGGAAGTGTCTCTCCCAGTTTTACAATGAAATCACTGATCTTCGGAAGTACTTCCCATGGGTAAGTCACTCCTTCAAAGATATCCTTTGCAATTGTCTCATTAAGATTATACATTTTTGCTACTGTCATTTCTTCGAACATTTCTAAACTCCTCCTGCTCACAGTTTACTTATTATTTTTTTTAATCTTTTTTATTGTACCTATTTGCTGGCATTTACTGTCTTTGTACTCTTTCTTCCACTAGACTTACTGCCCGATTTTGCACTGGTCTTTGTTCCACTCTTTGCACGCCCGGATTTTGCGTACTTCGTCGTCCGCTTCTCATTCTTATAAAACGGTGCAACCCGGTCATAACAGGCGCGGAGCTGATATTGATTATTCAGTCCTTTGACGCCTTCCGTGCGGCTGGACACAAAGCGATCCAGTTTCATCATATACTCGTCAGAGGTGATATCTCCGTCAGCCACATAGGTCAGCCCCTTCTCCCAGCTTGCTGTCAGCTCCGGATTCAAAAGCGACCGTACAGAATGGTCAACCACATCATAGATCATTTCTCCAAGCATGGTCGGTGTGACAATCTGTGTCTTCTTATTGAGTGCCAGATATTTATTGTTAAAAAGCTTCTTTAGGATTTCACCTCTGGTCGCACTGGTTCCGATTCCACTTCCTTTAATCTGTGCGCGAAGCTCTTCGTCTTCAATCAATTGTCCTGCATTTTCCATAGCAAGGATCAGGGAACCGGAATTATAACGTTTCGGTGGAGATGTCTTTCCTTCCTTAATCTCCATTCCCTGGATTGGGAGAGTCATCCCTTTTTTCAGGCTTTGGATTTTTTCAAAAAATGCCTGGGAAGATGCCATATCTTCGTTACCGTCACCATTGTCACCCGGAATTCCAACAACTTTTAAGTAGCCAGGCTCTGCCAGTACTTTAAAGCTTGCAAAGAAAGACTCTTCTTTTACCTTTGTTGTAATGGCAACCTTCTGATAAACCGCCGCCGGATAAAATATACTTAAAAATCGTCTTACGATTACATCATAGACCGCCCGTGAGGTCCAGGAAAGTCCACTTAGCGCACTCATGCCTTGTCCGGTTGGAATAATGGCATAGTGATCGGTAATCTGTTTGTCATTGACATATCTTGTCTTCGCCAGACCTTTATGACTTCCGAATCCTACAATCTCCTGTAAAAACAAAACTGCCGGCTCATATTTCATAAGTCCATTGAGATTCTTATGTATCTCTTTTGCCACAGCCGTGGAAAGCACACGCGCATCCGTTCTCGGATAGGTCGTCAATTTCTTTTCATAAAGTTCCTGCGCAATTTTCAGTGTCTCATCCGGACTAATTTTAAAGCGTTTCGAACATTCATTCTGCAGCTCCGCCAAGTTAAATAACAACGGTGGATTTTTCTTTTCCTTTTTCTTTTCAATAGACGCAATCTGACCTATTACCGGTTGTTCCTGCGTCAAATAATCTATGACCTGCTGCGCCTTTTCGCGCTCTTTAAATCCATTTTCCTTATATAGATCAAATGACTCGAACCACTTGGAACCCTTTACTGCGCGCCATTCTCCTTCAAATGTCTGACCCTGTTCTCCAATTGTCGCAAGAATACGATAAAACGGTGTCTCGATGAACTCACGGATCTCGCGTTCTCTTCTTACCACCATTCCAAGAACACAAGTCATTACACGCCCTACAGAAACAACTGAATAATCCGTTCCAAGATAATTAGAAATACTATTTCCATATTTTAATGTCAATAATCTTGAAAAATTGATTCCCATGAGATAATCTTCCTTGGCTCGCAGATAAGCAGCACTTGCCAAATTGTCATACTCACTTAAATCCTTTGCCTCGCGGATTCCTCGCAGTATTTCCTCCTCTGTCTGGGAATCGATCCACACTCTTCGTCTATTTTTTCCATGCACCTGCGCCTGTTGTTCTACCAGACGGTAAATATATTCTCCCTCGCGTCCTGAATCGGTACAGACATAGATAGTCTCTACATCCGGTCGGTTCAAAAGCCCTGCTACAATCTTATACTGTTTCGCCACCGACGGTATAACTTCATATTTGAATCTTGTCGGTATAAACGGCAGCGTCTGAAGACTCCATTTTTTCAAGGCAGGATCATACTCCTCCGGATAACTCATAGTCACCAGATGTCCTACACACCAGGTCACAATGGAATCCTCTGATTCCAGATACCCGTCCTGCCTTCTGGTGTTCAGCTTCAATGCCTTTGCAAACTCCTGTGCAACACTGGGTTTCTCAGCTATATATAGTGATTTCCCCATATTTATTACGTTAACTCCTTACTTTTTTTACTGTGCCTGTATTATTTTTATATCCTTCAAATCATGCTTTTGATAACAGCTTCTCAACCATCTTGCTGATAGTATTTTTACGTTTTCAATTATATCCACATTTATTTTACTACTCATATATACAGACATTTTTTCATAATCATCTATGAAAAATTCTCTTAATCTTTTTCAATAAACCAATTTTCTCTGGTAATTCCTGTGGCGGTTTTGCCTGCAATGCCTCTTGCATAAAGACATTCTGTGAATCAATATACGGTTCTTTCTGCTCTTTACGCCTGTATTTTCCGTCACTTCCAAGAACTCTTGCTTTTACATTATCACTTAACATCACTTTCAAATAGTGATTGATCTGCCTGCAGATATCCTGATCCAGTATCGGGGCAGCTACTTCTACACGCTTCTCAGTATTACGTGTCATCATGTCTGCTGATCCAATATAAATCTTCTGATCATTTCCACTTCCAAAACTGAAAATACGCGGATGCTCCAGATATCTTCCGACAACACTCATCACACGGACATTGTCCGTATAACCAGTTACACCCGGCAAAATACAACAGATTCCCCGCACGATCAGATCCACTTTCACTCCTGAGCGAGATGCTTCTGATACTTTCTGTATAAAATCTACGTCCGTAACAGAATTCATTTTCATAATGATCCGCCCATTCGAACCTTTTTTGATTTCCTCATCCATCAGATAAAGAATCTTCTGCTTCAGGCTGGTCGGTGATACGATCAAATAATCATATTGTCCTGCCAGATTACCAATTGACATATTTTTAAAGAATTCTGCCGCATCTTTCCCTATTGCCGGATTTGCTGTCATGAGCGACAGATCTGTATACATTGCCGCTGTCTTTTCATTGTAATTACCAGTTCCAATCTGTGTAATATACTGGATTTCTCCGCGGCTTCTATAAGTAATAAGACAGATCTTTGAATGCACCTTATAACCGTCAAATCCATAGATCACACGGCACCCTGCTTCTTCCAAGCGCTCAGACCAGTCAATATTATTCTGCTCATCAAATCTTGCACGCAGTTCGATCAGAACCGTTACTTCTTTTCCGTTTTCTGCTGCCGCACACAGATATTCTACCAGCCTTGCTTTCTTTGCCAGACGATAAATCGTAATCTTGATCGTCATAACATCCGGATTCACCGACGCTTCTTTTATAAGGCGCAAAAACGGATCCATACTCTCATACGGATAGAATAACAGGATATCTTTTTTCTTTATCTGGCGCATCACATTACCTGCCGCCACATGTCCACTGTTCTGTGGCGAAAATGGCGTATAAGTCAGAGAGCGTTTCATAGCTTCCGGTAAATTCCCACTGATACCAAAAATGTAATCTAATTTCATTGGCATCTTTGTTCGAAAAATCTGATTCGGCTCAATCTCAAACTTCTCACAGAAATATTTCTGTGTCTCTTCAGACAGTTTATTTGCAGTCTCCAGTCTGACTACCGCCATACGGCGGCGTTTGTGAATAGTCTGCTGCATAAGATACCGGAAGTCATCCGTCACTTCCAAAGCCTCGTCATCCGGAGACACATCAGCATTTCTCGTTACACAGATATAATTCGCTTCCGACACTTCGTACTTCGGAAATACCAGGTTCAGATGCTCCAGGATGACCTTTTCCATACGAATGTATCGGATATCATGTCCCGGAAGGCACAAAATATCCGACACGAACTGTGGCACCGGAACAATTCCCATCATACTTTTGTTATCCATCTTCAAACTTGCCGTTACATACAATTCTTTATTCAAAAGATGCGGAAATGGATGATTCGCATCCACAATCTGCGGGGAAAGAATTGGTAATATCTGATTTTTAAAATAATGCTTTACATATTTCTTTTCCTGAGGCTCCAACTCTTTATAATCAAGCCCACACACTCCATACGGATGCAGTTCTTTCTTAATCTCAGCATAAGTCTTATCGCGCTCTTTATATAAAGGTGCAACTTCTGTCAGAATTGCATGGATCTGCTCCTGCGCTGTCATGCCGGACCGGCTGTCTTTTGCCTTGGCATCTGTGTGCACCATATCATAAAGACTTCCAACACGAATCATAAAGAATTCATCCAGATTGCTGGTGAAAATTGCAACGAATTTCATCCTTTCAAGAAGCGGCACCGACTCATCCTGTGCCTCTTCCAGTACCCTTTGATTGAACTTAAGCCAGGATAACTCCCTGTTCTGGGTATAATTCAATAACTCTTTACTCATCAGCCTCGTCCCCCTTTTTCGTATCTGCTTTCTATAATATATTTACAATTTTTCAGAAACAAATACAGCCAGTTTCTGTTTTATATAACTGGCTGCATTTCTGTTTTTCTAATTATTTTGCCTGAATATATCCTTTTGCCGTCAGTGCTTCTGCGCAGAGTACAGCTCCGCCTGCTGCTCCGCGGACTGTATTGTGTGAAAGTCCTACGAACTTAAAGTCGAACATAGAATCTTCTCTGAGACGTCCGATGGATACACCCATTCCGTTCTCATAGTCTACGTCTAATCTTACCTGTGGACGGTTATCCTCTTCCATGTAGCGGACAAACTGCTTTGGTGCACTTGGAAGTCCTGCCTCCTGCGGAAATCCTTTGAAGCTTTCCAGTTTCTCAATAAGCTGCTCTTTTGTAGGTTTCTTCTCAAAGTTGATAAATACTGCGGCTGTATGTCCGTTCAGAACCGGCACACGCAGACACTGGCATGTAATCTTCGGAGCATCTGCAAGTGTGATCTGTCCGTTCTCATATGTTCCAAGAACACGAAGCGGCTCCTGCTCGCTCTTTTCTTCCTCTCCACCGATGTATGGAATAATATTCTCTACCATCTCCGGCCACTCTTTGAATGTTTTACCTGCTCCGGAAATCGCCTGATATGTTGTAGCAACAACTTCTTTTGGTCCGAACTCTTTCCATGCTGCAAGGCAAGGTGTGTAACTCTGGATAGAGCAGTTTGGTTTTACTGCAATAAATCCGCGAGTTGTGCCGAGACGTTTTCTCTGATCATTGATCAGTTCAAAGTGGTCTGAGTTAATCTCCGGCACTACCATCGGAACATCTTTTGTCCAGCGGTGTGCACTGTTATTGGAGACAACCGGTGTCTCTGTCTTCGCATACGCTTCCTCGATTGCGCGAATCTCGTCTTTTGTCATATCAACTGCACTAAATACAAAGTCTACAGAAGAAGCTACTTTCTCGACTTCATTAACATTCGCAACGATCAGTTTCTTAACTCCTTCCGGCATCGGTGTATCCATTTTCCAGCGGTCTCCGATTGCTTCTTCATATGTCTTGCCTGCTGATCTCGGGCTGGCTGCAACTGTTACAACCTCGAACCATGGGTGGTTCTCCAGAAGTGCAATAAAGCGCTGTCCAACCATTCCTGTTGCTCCTAATATTCCGACTCTTAATTTCTGATTCATCTCGTATGTCTCCCTTCTAGTACTCTTCCATGTATTTTTTATAACTATCCACTGCTTCCTGCATCGGTTTCACACCCGGTGCACCAGTTGTATTACGTTTCTCTACACATGTCTTTAAACTGATTGCTTCATAGATATCTTCCTCGAATACAGGTGAAATCTTCTTATACTCCTCAAGTGGAAGATCATCCAACGGAATTTTCTTATCCAGACAAAGTAACACAAGCTGTCCTACGATTCCGTGTGCGTCTCTGAACGGAACTCCGTGATTCACAAGATAATCTGCTGCATCTGTCGCATTTGTAAATCCGTGCTTTGCACTCTCTTCCATGCGGTCATTCTTAAATGTCATCGTACGAAGCATGCCTGCAAATAACTGTAAGCATCCTTTTGTTGTATCGATTGCATCAAATGGAAGTTCTTTATCTTCCTGCATGTCTTTGTTGTATGCAAGCGGAATTCCTTTCATTGTAACAAGAAGTCCAGTCAGTGCAGCATAGACACGTCCGGTCTTACCTCTTACAAGCTCTGCAATATCCGGATTCTTCTTCTGCGGCATAATACTACTTCCGGTACTATAAGCATCATCAATCTCAACAAACTTATATTCATTAGAATTCCAGATGATCACTTCCTCTGAGAAACGGCTCAGATGCATCATAATCATGGAAAGCGCTGACAAATACTCAATCAGATAATCTCTGTCAGAAACACCATCCATACTGTTCATAGTTGGTCCGTCAAATCCAAGAAGCTTTGCTGTATAGGCTCGGTCTAACGGGTAAGTCGTTCCTGCAAGGGCTCCGGATCCAAGCGGACATGTATTCATTCTTGCATAAATGTCTTTCATACGCTCATGATCTCTTTTGAACATCTCAAAATACGCGCCCATGTGGTGAGCCAGTGTGATTGGCTGTGCTTTCTGTAAATGTGTGAATCCCGGCATATATGTCTCAAGGTTATTCTCCATAATTCCAAGAATCGCCTCTAACATCTCCTTGATCAGTGCATCTGTTTCCTGCACTTCATCACGGATATAAAGCTTCATATCCAATGCAACCTGATCATTTCTGCTTCGTCCTGTATGAAGCTTCTTACCTGCATCTCCAACACGGTCGATCAGGTTTGCCTCAACAAAACTATGAATATCTTCATATTTATCAGTAATCTCAAGTTTTCCTGATTTCACATCATCAAGAATCCCCTGAAGTCCTGTAATAATTGTCTCTTTTTCTGCATCGGTCAGGATTCCCTGCTTTGCAAGCATGGTAACATGTGCCATACTTCCTTTGATATCCTGCTCATAAAATCTCTGGTCAAATGAGATAGATGCATTGAACTTATATACTAACTGGTCAGTCTCTTTTGTGAAACGACCTCCCCATAATTGTGCCATAATCTCTTCCTTTCCGTCATTTAATACTGTACTGTATAAAAGTGTACCATATTTTTATCTAAAGTCAACAGTGTCTTACTTTCGTTGTCTCTGAGAAAATTCACAACCACAGTAATCCTGTCTGTACAAACCATAAATTTTTGACAGTTCTGTGGAACGCTTGTAACCATTTTTCTTCTTAAAATCTGAAATCAAATATTCCACACCATATTCTTTTGCCAGACGCTGCCCGATTTCATTGAGCTTTGCTGCATTCTTCAGTGGACTGATGCTAAGCGTGGTTGTAAAATAGTCATATTCTCCTGATTTTGCAATCTCTGCAGTCTCTCTGAGACGCAGCTCATAACATTTCATGCACCGGGAGCCGCCTTCTTTGACCTCCTCAAGTCCCCTGGCCATCTCGTAAAATTTCTCTTTCTCATATTCTCCCGCTACAAAGCTGACCGGATATTTGAAATTCATATCATCGATCAGTTTCTGTTGTTCCAGAATCCGCTTCGTATACTCTGTCTCCGGATAAATATTCGGATTATAGTAGAACACTGTGATTTCAAAATAATTGCTCAGATACTCTAACACATAACTGCTGCATGGAGCACAGCAACTGTGTAACAGAAGCCTTGGAACACGCCCTTCTTTTGTCAGCGTATCCAATAACTTGTCTAATTCTTTTTGATAATTCATACTCATCGTTCCTATCTTGCGTACTCACATGCAATTATAACTTTTTCATAACAAGATGACAAGGGAAAATCCATATTTATGAACCATTTTATGACCACGGAAAAACACATTTTTCGTTTGATATAAAACTGACCACACATTTTCTTTCAAGATACATATGATAAGATATAGGATTATCATTTGCGGAGGTTTCCATGGATCAAGTACTGGAACTTAAGAATATTCACTATGCTTACCACAATCCGGACGGAGAAACTCCTGCCATAAATGGCATCTCCTTTATCCTGAATAAAGGAGAATTCGTTGCCATCGTCGGACCTTCGGGTTGCGGAAAGTCGACGCTTCTTTCTATTATTGCCGGACTTCTCACACCGGAAAAAGGCTTCATTAAAATCAATGGGAAATACCTTCACGAAAGCACCACAAATGTAGGCTATATGTTACAACATGATGAACTTTTCGAATGGCGGACCATTTACAATAATGTTATTTTAGGACTGGAAATTCAGCATATGCTGACTGCAAGGACCAGGGAAAAGGCACATAATCTTCTAGACATCTATGGGCTGAAACAGTTTGAAAATGCAAGACCCTCGGAACTTTCCGGCGGCATGCGCCAGCGGGCCGCCCTGATCCGTACGCTCGTTCTGGATCCAGATCTCCTACTGTTGGATGAACCATTTTCCGCATTGGACTATCAGACCCGCTTAAATGTCGGGGACGATATTGGTCAGATCATCCGGCAGGAAGGAAAATCAGCCATTCTTGTAACACACGACCTGTCAGAAGCCATCTCCCTTGCCGACCGGATCATTGTCCTTTCCGGACGCCCGGCTAATATACGTCAGACTGTTCCACTCATTTTTGATTTGGAACAGGATACTCCTTTGAACCGCCGGAACTCCCCGGAATTCAAACATTACTTCAACTTAATATGGAAGGAGCTGAATACAGATGACTGAATTTTTAAATGAACTTTCTGAAAATCAGATCAACTATCTGAAACAGCAAAAGAAGCACAAATACATTGTCGGTATCTCCCGGATTCTGATTCTTTTCAGTTTTCTCTTTCTTTGGGAATTCACTGCAAATGTAGGTATCATCGACTCCTTCATCTTTAGCAGCCCGTCAAAGATTGCACTATGTTTCTGGGGCATGGTGCTGGATAAAAGCATTTTTCTGCACACCAATGTCACACTATACGAGACAATCTTAAGCTTCCTGCTCGTCACTGCCACCAGCATTCTGGTTACCATTCTTCTTTGGTTCAGCAGACGGTTATCAGAAATCCTGGATCCTTACCTGGTAGTACTGAACAGTCTGCCGAAGTCTGCACTTGCACCACTTCTTATTGTCTGGCTTGGAGCAACAAAAACAACAATTATCGTCGCCGGAATGTCTGTAGCAATCTTTGGAAGCATTCTGAACTTATACACCAGTTTTATGACCGTCGATCCAGGAAAACTGAAACTCATCTATACACTGGGTGGAAATCGGAGGCACGCGCTTCTAAAAGTCGTACTTCCTTTTTCTCTTCCGGCAATCATCAGTAACATGAAAGTCAACATCGGACTCTGCCTCGTAGGCGTGATCATCGGTGAATTTCTGGCTGCCAGAGAAGGGCTTGGATATCTAATCATCTACGCGAGCCAGGTCTTTAAGATGGATTGGCTTCTTATGAGTATCCTTCTTCTCTGTCTCATGGCAACACTTCTCTATTCGCTCATCAATCTACTTGAGCGTTGGTGCCGAAAGCATTACTAATATCTCCATTCTTTTTTGAAGAACAAAGAATGTGCAATTTCCTATTATATGAAAAAAGGACCTATCACCTCTTGTGACGGTCCTGTACATAATAGCGTGTTTTTTGTTTTACTTACATATACTGTGTTAACTCTGCTTTATTATTAGTAAATTTCATTGCTTCTTCTCTTGTAATATATCCCTGTTGCATCAATCTGGAAAGATCCATATTCAGTGTATGCATCCCGCGCTCGCTGAAGATACGGCTTCTTGTTTATCTATACCTGATTTTTATCTCTTTAGTAACTGTTCGTTACTCTCTTTATAAAAAATGCAGATACCATGTAACGATCTGATTTCCATATAATGCCGCAAGCGCCAGTCCGAATGCAAGAAATGGTCCGAATGCAAATACATCTTTTTTTCCTAATTTCTTGCTCTTTAGCATAAATGCTCCGTAAGCGCCTCCTGTCAGCAGCCCGAAAAACATGGCGCACACTACCGATCCTGTCCCAAGAAATGCTCCGGAGACCGCCATTAACTTGATATCCCCACCGCCAAATGCTCCCGGGATCGCAAGTGCCAGAAGCAGCATCGGAACAGAGATGATCAGCGCTCCAATCGACCTGTCTATAAGCCCGTGCTCCGGAACAAGCCATATATTTGCAATTGCTAATATCAATATAAAAATATGAAATCTATCATAAATAATCTGGGTATCCCAATCAATAAGGGCTACCACAAGTAGTATTCCAAAATAAATCAACATGACTGTACCACGCATTGATAACAATCCAAGACTGCCACAGCCATAACGAATTCCACAGCCGATAAATGCTGCGCCGCCAATCACTTCCACGAAGAAATCTCTTCCCGGAATGCGGCTTTTACAACCTGCACATCGTCCGCGCAGGAATATGTAGCTGACACACGGGATCAGTTCCCACGCATGTAATACTCTGCCACAATTCGTACAATGACTTCTTCCGTTTACCACACTTTCTGCTCTTGGCAAGCGGTCAATCACCACATTCAAAAAACTAAAGATACAGGCTCCGAAAAAAAACCGGATCACCCATAAAATACTTTCTAATACAATTAACATGTTATTCTACTCATCTGTCTTATTCTTCTTTGCCAGCCATATAGTCTTCATAGTAGACCGTATATGATTTTGGCTCTAATGTGTACCAGACGGTGTAATCACCTTCCCGGTAAACGAACTTTTCAACGGTATATCCGTCCTCTGCCATCTGAAGCACCCAGAAATCTCCCGGTGCTTTGCTTAAATTAAGCACTTCTGTCCGGATACTCTCAGCAACGCCTCCCTCCTGGGAAGCGTCGAAAAAAGTACCACTCCTGCCATAGCATTCCTGTCCAGTTACCTGGAGCGCCAGCCGCACCGATTTTGCATGCCCCAGAGCCACTTGAGCGTCTGCCCGATGTAAAAGTCGGATCGCACACCCATACCGGATACTCCACGTCTGCCGGTTTATTCGCCCTGTCCGGTCCGTG
>OLSG01001368.1_pt1 | contig 25258 bp, 23 predicted proteins | sample 1673041 | NCBI WGS metagenome assembly OLSG01 (sample SAMEA3136749, study PRJEB25190) | human gut metagenome | reverse complement strand
ACTGGATCATGTGTTGTTTTACGGTCCGCCGGGACTTGGAAAGACAACCCTCGCCGGGATCATTGCGAATGAAATGGGCGTAAATATCAAGATCACGTCAGGTCCTGCGATCGAGAAACCTGGGGAAATGGCGGCAATCCTTAATAATCTCCAGGAAGGAGATGTGCTTTTTGTAGATGAGATCCACCGGCTGAACCGGCAGGGGGAGGAAGTACTTTATCCGGCGAGGGAAGATTTTGCAATCGATATTATGATCGGAAAAGGGGCTTCGGCAAGGTCGATCCGTCTGGATCTGCCGCATTTTACACTGGTAGGGGCAACCACCCGTGCCGGAATGCTGACAGCTCCGCTCCGGGATCGTTTCGGGGTTGTGAACCGTCTGGAATTTTATACGGAAAAAGAACTGCAGACCATCATCATCCGTTCAGCAGGCGTGCTGGATGTGGAGATCGATGAAAAGGGAGCCCTTGAGATGGCAAGACGTTCCAGAGGAACGCCAAGGCTTGCCAACCGGCTTTTGAAAAGAGTCCGGGATTTTGCACAGGTCAAATACGAGGGGGTGATCACCGAAGAGGTGGCAAGGCAGGCACTGGATCTTCTGGATGTGGACCGGCTTGGACTTGATCATGTAGACCGTAATCTTTTGACGACCATGATTGAAAAATTTCAAGGAGGTCCGGTAGGACTGGATACCCTTGCGGCAGCGATCGGGGAAGATGCCGGAACCGTAGAAGATGTCTATGAGCCATATCTTCTGAAGAATGGCTTTTTACAGAGAACACCAAGAGGAAGGGTGGTCACAGATCTTGCGTATACCCATCTTGGATTTGACAAGAACGAAGAATAGAAAGGAAAGAGACGATGCTGAAGATAAAACAATATGTGAAAGCAGAGAGTCTGGAGCAGGCGTATGAACTGAACCAGAAAAAGACGAACCGGATTGTCGGTGGAATGCTCTGGCTGAAAATGAGTACTGCGCAGATCCAGACTGCGATCGATCTGTCCGGACTCGGACTGGATCAGATTGAAGAGACGGAGGATGCATGGAAGATTGGATGTATGGTATCCCTTCGTGATCTGGAGTTACACGAAGGATTAAATGAATTGAGCTGCAACATGATCAGAGAAAGTGTGAGAAGTATTGTCGGTGTACAGTTCCGGAATCTTGCGACGATCGGCGGAAGTATTTTCGGACGGTTTGGATTTTCGGATGTACTGACCTGTTTCCTTGCACTGGATACAGAAGTAGAACTTTATAAAGGTGGGATCATTTCTCTGGAAGAGTTTGCAAAGATGGAGAGAGATAATGATATCCTTGTCCGTGTGATCGTAAAGAAAACACCGGGAAAGGGAAGCTATCAGTCACACCGTAATACCAAGACGGATTTTCCGGTACTGGCGGTTGCTGCTGACCGTTATGGAGATGAACTGAAGGTGGCAGTTGGGGCAAGACCGATGAAAGCAGTCTGTATTCACGTTCCGGCAGAACAGCTGGATGCGTGCACAGATCTGAAAAAATTTGCAAAAGAGCTTGCAGTCCAGGTGCCGATGGGAAGCAATATGCGTGGAAGTGCAGCGTATCGTACCCATCTTGCAGAGGTTCTGATCCGCAGAGCGTTAGAGAGAATCACAAACGGAGGTGAAAAGAATGCAGATTAGTCTGACACTGAATGGAAAAAAGATTACAGAAGAGATCGCAGCTGATCTGCTTCTGATCGATTTCGTGAGAAATCATGGATGTTACAGCGTAAAGCGCGGCTGTGAGACTTCCAACTGTGGACTTTGTACCGTATTTTTAGATGAGAAGCCGGTACTTTCCTGTTCCGTGCTTGCTGCAAGAGCAGACGGGCACAAGGTAGATACGCTGGAAGGACTGCAGGAGGAAGCAGAAGAATTTGGCTCTTTTATCGCAGGACAGGGGGCGGAGCAGTGCGGATTCTGTAATCCGGGTATGATCATGAATGCAATCGCACTTTTCCGCGAGAATCCGGATCCAAGTGATGACGAGATCCGGGAATACCTTGCGGGGAATCTCTGCCGCTGTTCAGGCTACGAGGGACAGCTCAGAGGAATCCATGATTTTCTGGAGTACAAAAGAAAAGGAGGAGCCAGATGAAAGCAGTAGGAGTACCATTTGTAAAAAAAGATGCGAAAGCACTGGTGACTGGAAAGCCGGTATATACAAATGATCTGGCACCAAAGGATTGTCTGATCGTTAAGCTTCTAAGAAGTCCGCATGCCAATGCGATGATCCAGGAGATCAAGACAGATGTGGCAATGCGTGTGCCGGGAATTGAAGCAATCTATACCTGGAAGGATGTACCGCAGCAGCGTTTTACAATTGCAGGACAGACCTGGCCGGAGCCTAGTCCGTATGACCGGTTGATCCTGGACCAGCATGTTCGCTTTGTAGGAGATCCGGTAGCGATCATTGCCGGAGAAAATGAAGCCTGCGTAGAACGTGCAATGAAGATGATCAAGGTCAAATACGAGGTCCTTCCGGCAGTATTAGATCCTGAGGAAGCGCTGGATGGTCCAATTCTGGTGCATCCGGAGGACAGCTGGAAGGCATTGTGCCCGGTAGGAGCAGATAACAAGCGGAATCTTTGTGCACAGGCAGAAGATGGACATGGGGATGTAGAGAAAGTTCTTGCAGAATGCGATGTTGTTGTAGAACATACATATCATGTCAAAGCGGCACAGCAGGCAATGATGGAACCATTTCAGACGGTCTGCTTTAAGGATATGTATGGAAGACTGAATGTGATGAGTTCTACGCAGATCGTTTACCATGTGCGCCGTATTGTTTCCAATGCACTTGGCATACCAAAATCCAAGATCCGTGCGTTTAAACCGAGGATCGGTGGTGGATTTGGGGCAAAACAGACGGCAGTAAGTGAGGTTTATCCGGCGTTTGTAACCTGGAAAACCGGAAAGCCATCGAAAATTGTATTTACAAGAGAGGAATCCCAGATTGCATCCTCACCGCGTCATGATATGGCGGTGACGGTTCGCATGGGAGCAGATAAAGAGGGAAATATCCGGGCAATTGATCTGTATACACTTTCTAACACAGGAGCATACGGGGAACATGGACCGACAACGGTCGGACTTTCCGGACATAAGGCGATTCCGCTTTATGGTTCATTAGATGCATATCGGTTCCGTTACGATGTGGTCTATACCAACCGGATGGCAGCAGGAGCTTATCGTGGATATGGAGCGACGCAGGGAATCTTTGCGGTTGAGACATCTGTTAATGAACTGGCAGAAAAACTTGGCATGGATCCGATGGAGATCCGTATGAAGAATATGGTCAAAGAAGGACAGTTCATGCCGGCATATTATGGGGAGACAGCGAATAGCTGTGCACTTGATAAATGCCTTGCGAGAGTAAAAGAAATGTCCGGATGGGATGAAAAGTATCCAAGAAAAGTTATGCCGGATGGCAAAATCCGCAGCGTCGGAGTAGCACTTGCCATGCAGGGATCCTGCATTTCCAATGTAGATGTCGGATCTGCGACGATCAAACTGGGCGAGGATGGTGTCTACAATATGTCAATCGCGGCAGCGGACATGGGAACCGGGTGTGATACGATTCTTGCACAGATGGCAGCAGAATGTCTGGACTGTGATCTGGATGATATTGCAGTATCCGGAGCAGATACCGATACTTCACCGTATGATTCAGGCTCTTATGCATCAAGTACGACTTATGTGACCGGTATGGCGGTGACAAGAGCCGGTGAGGAACTGAAAAAGCGGATCGTCAGACAAGCAGCGAAGATGCTGAAATGTGAAGTGGATGAGGTTGATTTCGATGGACACATTGCAAGAAGCGATAAGACCGGAGAAGAGGTGACACTTGCGGCAATCGGAGCAGGGGCAATGTGCGGAAGTGATATTGCGCTTCAGGTAACAGAAAGCCACAGTTCGCCGGTATCTCCGCCGCCTTATATGGCAGGCGCTGTTGAAATCGAATTGGATCCGGAGACAGGACATGTCGAGATCCTGGATTACTATGCAGTGGTTGACTGCGGAACTGTTATTAACCCGAATCTTGCGAGGGTACAGGCGGAAGGCGGAATCGTGCAAGGAATCGGCATGACTCTTTATGAGAATATTCAGTACACGGAAAAAGGACAGCTTCTGAACAATTCATTTATGCAGTACAAGATTCCGACCCGAATGGATATGGGAAATCTGCATGTGGAATTTGAGAGCAGCTATGAGCCGACCGGACCATTTGGTGCAAAATCGATTGGCGAAATCGTCATCAATACACCGGCTCCGGCATTGACGCATGCAATCGCAAATGCAACAGGTCTGTGGTTCCGTGAACTTCCGATTACAAGTGAACAGATTGCAATGGGAATTATGGAAAATGAAAATTAAACTGATTTATCTGGCGGCTGGAAACAGCCGCCGTTTTAACAGCCAAAGGATGCAAAATACAGAACCGCCACAATCAGAAGCAGAGAACAAACTGCTTTATCTGTTGGATGAAAAGCCGATGTTCCGCTATTTATTCGACCGTCTGTTAAAAGTCTGTCAAAGGCATCCGGAATGGGAAATGATTGTGGTAACACAGTATCCGGAGATTGAGCATCAGGTAAAAGCACTTCAGGAAAACGAGCAGCAAGGTGAACGTTTCCCGGTAAAAACAGTGATTTCAAAAGACAGCTATAAAGGAGCAGCCTATTCGGTAAAAGCAGGGATCCGTGCGGCAGGAGATGCTGATGCCTATGCATTTTTTGTGGCGGATCAGCCTTATTTTACAGAAGAAAGCGTGGAAGGATTCCTGAAAAAGATGGAGCGGGAGGCAAAAGTTGTACCGGGATGTGTGACCTGGGATGGACAGGAAGGCAATCCGGTCTGGTTTCCGGCAAAGTACGGGAAAGAACTTCTGGAACTGGAAGGAGATGCCGGAGGAAGAAAGGTGTTCCGCAGATACCGGGAAAAAGCAGTATTTTACGAGGTGAGCCTGGAAAAAGAGCTGGAAGATATTGATTATATGCCGGAAATAGAAAAAATGCGGATAACAGAAGGAGGCACAGAGAAAACTTTCCATGTATATGTCATCGAAAATGGAAAGCTTCAAAGGAAAGAGTCTCTGCTTATGGCACTTGGACTTACGGAGCAGATGGTACCGAGAATTGCTGCCGTGGGTGCGGGAGGTAAGACTTCTCTTTTGAAACAGCTGCTTGCTGAATACCAAGAGAAGGGTGCCCTACCGGTTCTGGTGACTACAACCCATATGAAAAAAGAGACTGCCCCTTATTTTGTAATGGAGGATTCTATCGGAAAAATTCTGGAAGTGCATAAAAGAGAAGGCATGGTGATCGCCGGTCTGGATGCAGGAGGAGGCAGGATCAAAAGCCTTTCTGTACCGGTAATGGAAAAAATCTGGGAGCTTCCTGCGCCGGTTCTTGTGGAAGCGGATGGTGCACGGATGCTTCCGGCGAAAGTGCCGGGGGAGAAAGAACCGGTTATTCCAAAGCAGATCCAGATAGTCCTTTCTGTATATGGACTCGATGCCATCGGACAAAGGATAAAAGACTGCTGTTTCCGGCCTGAGCTTGTGGCACAGGTACTTGGAAAAGCAGTGGAAGAGGTTCTGACGGAGGAGGATCTGGCAGGGCTGGCTGTTTCGGCAAAAGGCGGGAAAAAGAATGTCCTGCCGGAAATGGATTTCTATATTGTGCTAAACAAAGCAGATGACGAAAAACGTCTGAAAATGGCAGAGAGAATCGCCTTAAGAGTAGAACGGGATTCTGGTGAAAAAGTACGGATTACATCGTTTCGTTAATATTTTGGAAAAATAAAGCAATTGTGTGTTGAAAAATGGAACATTGCCGAATTGTCATTGGAAACCATTCGTGCTATCATAGATACGATAGCTTTGACAACGAAAGTTGTAAGTGGGTAGAGAAGGAGGCAAAAAAGTGAGTACGAAGAATAGTAATACTTCACAGGAACTATTTAACCTTAACGGAAAACCATCCTTTGGTCAGGCACTTCCGCTGGCATTCCAGCATGTAGTGGCGATGATCATTGGCTGTGTTGCACCGGCGATCATTCTTGCCGGTGTGTCCGGACTTTCAGAATCAGACACGGTTGTCCTGATTCAGGCATCTCTTGCAATGTCAGCGATTTCGACATTCATCCAGCTTTTTCCGTTTATCAAATTTAAGTCTTATCAGATAGGAGCCGGGCTTCCGGTTATTATGGGAATCAGTTTTGCGTATGTGCCGATCATGCAGTCAATTGCACAGGATGCAGATGTTGGAACAATACTTGGTGCACAGATCGTGGGCGGTATTGTTGCGATTATTGTAGGAATATTTATCAAGCAGATCCGTCATCTTTTCCCGCCGCTGGTTACGGGAACGGTTGTATTTGCAATCGGACTTTCGCTGTATCCGACCGCAGTCAATTATATGGCAGGTGGAGCAGGAAGTGCGGATTATGGTTCATGGCAGAACTGGCTTGTTGCGATCATCACACTGGCAGTCGTAACAGGACTGAATCATTTTGGAAAGGGCTTTTTAAAGCTTTCTTCCGTTCTGATCGGAATCATAGTTGGATATGTAGTTGCGCTTGGCTTTGGAATGGTGGATTTTTCTTCCGTATTAACGGCAAAATGGGTACAGTTCCCACAGCCGATGCATTTCGGAATTAAATTCGAGCCATCCTCATGTGTTGCGATTGCGGTATTGTTTGCAATCAGCTCTATTCAGGCAATCGGAGACTTTTCAGCAACGACGACCGGAGGAATGGACCGTATGCCGACGGATGAGGAATTAAGCGGTGGTATCATTGGTTATGGAGTCAGCAATATTGTCTGCGCATTTTTCAGCGGACTCCCGACAGCAACCTACAGTCAGAATGTCGGAATCGTAAGTTCTACGAAAGTAGTTGCAAAGAGAGTATTTGGAATTGCAGCGATGATCATGCTGGTTGCAGGAATCATGCCAAAGATCGCATACATTCTTCTGACTATTCCGTCATGTGTGCTTGGAGGCGCAACAATCTCTGTATTTGCAATGATTTCCATGACGGGTATCAAACTGATCAATAATTCAAAGATGAATTATAGAAATACATCCATCGTAGGACTTGCCATTGCACTTGGAATGGGTGTGACACAGGCAAATGCAGCACTTGCACAGCTCCCTGCATGGGTAACAACCATTTTCGGTAAATCACCGGTTGCACTGTCTACTCTGGTTGCAGTGTTCCTGAATCTGGTTTTACCAAAGGAGAAAGAAGAGTAAATGAAGATCCTGATAAGAGGAGCCGGGGATCTTGCCACAGGAATTGCGGCAGAGCTGTGGGAAAGAGGACATCAGATCTTGATGACGGATGTTGCCATCCCACTCACCGTCAGACGTGAGGTGGCATTTTCAAGAGCGGTGTACGAAGAACATGCAGTGGTAGAAGGAATAGAAGCAGTTCTTGCCGACAATTTTGAAGAAGCAGAAACAATTATGGCAACACGGAAAATTGCTGTCATGGTGGATGAAAAAGCAGAAGTGCGGAAAGAATATCTGCCGGATGTACTGGTTGACGGGATCATGGCAAAAAAGAATCTTGGGACCCGGATCAGTGACGCTCCTCTTGTTATCGGTATCGGACCGGGCTTTACGGCAGCCGGAGACTGCCATTTTGTGATTGAAACGCAAAGAGGTGAGCATCTGGGCGAAGTGATCCGCGAGGGAAGTGCAATCCCCAACACCGGAATTCCGGGAAATATTGGCGGCTATACGGTGGAACGCCTTTTAAAGGCATCCGCAGACGGAATCATGCATCCGGTCGCGAGAATTGGTGATGTGGTGAAAAAAGGGCAGATTGTTGCAAGGTGCGGAGATGAACCTGTCTATGCGAGGCTCCACGGGATTGTCCGTGGGATGCTCCAGGAAGGTGTACCGGTCAAAAAAGGATTGAAGATCGGAGATGTGGATGCAAGGATAGAGGGAAAACTTTGTTATACGATTTCGGATAAAGCACGAAAGATCGGAAACGGAGTTGCGGAAGCAATCGATTTTGTTTATAAAACGAAATAAAAAGTTGTCTGGACAACTTATTTATCCATCCTTTTTATGATAAAATATAAAAAGGTTTGGGCAGAATACCTGCCGCAGTGACGGCAGGTATTTTTATGCCATAATCCATATAAAGTGAGGAACAAAAAATGAAACTGGTAAGAACAGAAGATGCAGTGGGGCAGGTGCTGTGCCATGACATTACACAGATCATTCCGGGAGTTGTAAAGGATGCTGTTTTCCGGAAGGGACATATTGTTACCGAAGAAGACATTCCGGTACTTTTATCTGTGGGAAAAGAGAATCTTTATATCTGGGAAAAACAGGAAGGTATGCTTCATGAAAATGAGGCAGCTGAGATTTTGCGTCAGATCTGTCAGGGTGAGCATATGCATCCTTCCGGGGTGAAGGAAGGAAAGATTGAACTGATCGCCGACTGTGAAGGGGTATTGAAGATCAATACCGAAAAGCTGAATGCGGTGAACAGTCTTGGTGAGATGATGATCGCATCCAGACATGGAAATTTTCCGGTGAAAACCGGAGATAAGATTGCAGGAACAAGGATCATTCCGCTTGTGATCGAAGAAGAAAAGATGCAGAAGGCCTGTGAAGTGGCAGGAAAAGAACCGATTTTCCGGATTCTTCCGTACCAGAAGAAAAAAGCGGGAATCGTAACGACGGGAAGCGAAGTGTATTATCACCGGATCGAGGATAAATTTACTCCGGTTGTGATCGAAAAACTGAAAGAATGTGGCGTTACAGAGGTGAAGCAGATCCAGTGCAACGATGATCATGAGATGATCACGGAAGCAATCCAGACTCTGATCGAGGAAGGTTCTGACCTGATCGTCTGTACCGGTGGAATGAGTGTAGATCCGGATGACAGGACTCCGCTTGCGATCAAAAATGCCTGTACGGAAGTGGTGACTTATGGGGCACCGGTTCTTCCGGGAGCCATGTTTATGCTTGCTTATTGTGAAAAAGAAGGCAGACAGATTCCGGTCATGGGTCTTCCGGGATGCGTGATGTATGCAAAACGGACGATTTTTGATCTGGTTCTTCCGAGGATTATGTGTGATGAAAAGCTGCATGAAAAAGATTTCCGGCTTCTTGGACAGGGAGGACTTTGTCTGTCCTGTCCGGTGTGTACTTTTCCAAACTGTGGATTTGGAAAAGGAGGATATTAAAATCATGAGAAAGAATAACTTATTTAAGAAAACAGTGGCAGCAGGTCTGGTTCTGCTGATGACAGCATCACTTGCTGCATGTGACGGTAAAAAGACCGACACAAAAACAGAAGACAAAAAGACAGAAACAAAGGCTGACAAAGAAGAGGATGTAGAGCTTCAGGTATTTATCGCAGCCAGCCTGAATACGGCAATGACAGATATTGCAGAGCGTTATGAAAAAGAGCATCCGAATGTGAAGATTGTCTACAATGCAGACAGCTCAGGAACTCTGCTGACACAGATCGAAGAAGGATATGAGTGTGACCTGTTCTTCTCTGCAGCACAGAAACAGATGGATCAGCTTGAGGCTGACGGACTGGTAGTAGAAGGAACCCGCCATAATGTAGTGAACAATCAGGTAGTCGTTATCACATTAAAGGACAGTGATACAGCAGTAACCGGGCTTGAAAACTTAAATGAGGCAAAGAGCATTGCACTTGCAGGCGGAAGTGTACCAGTTGGAAAATACACCCGTCAGGCGTTGATGAATCTCGGAATTCTGGACAAAGTAGACGATGCGTCTACCATCACAACAGAACAGGTTTCTGAAGCTCTTGGTGGAGCAGAAATCAGTGAGCAGGCAAATGTAAGCAAGGTGCTGATCGCCGTTACAGAGGGTGCATGCGAAGTTGGAACAACTTATTATTCTGATACATACGGATATGAGGATCAGATCAAGATCCTTCAGACAGTAAGCTATGATCTGACAGGTAACGTGATTTATCCGATCTGCCGTGTGGAAAATAAAGAGGCAGATGATGCAAAGAAAAAAGCAGCCGATGATTTCCTTGCATATGTAACATCCGATGACGCAAAGAAGATCTTTGACAGCTACTATTTCGATACAAACGTAGAGTAAAAGAGGAACGATATGGAAGAAATAAGACAGATCCTTGCAGGACTTGACTGGAGTCCGCTTTTCATTTCAATCAAAACAGGAATCGCAGCAACGATCGTGTCATTCTTCCTGGGAATATGGGCAGCAAGAAAGGTGCTGAAAGCGAAGACGGGTCTCAGGGCTGTGCTGGATGGGATTCTGACACTGCCGCTGGTGCTTCCGCCGACGGTTGCAGGATTTTTCCTGCTGCTCATTTTCAGTACGAGAAGAACCGTTGGATCGTATCTTTATACGACATTTGATATCAAGATCGTACAGTCCTGGGCAGGATGCGTGATCGCGGCAACTGTGATAGCATTTCCACTGATGTACCGGAATGCAAGAGCAGCATTTGAACAGGTGGATGTGAACCTGATCTATGCGGCGCAGACGCTCGGTATGCCGGAGTGGAAGATTTTCTGGAGGGTGATCATGCCGGCGGCAGGTCCAGGAGTTGCATCCGGTACAATTCTTGCATTTGCAAGAGCGCTTGGAGAATACGGTGCGACCTCCATGCTTGCGGGCAATATTCCAGGAAAGACGGCAACCATTTCCCAGAGGATTGCAATGGTCATCCAGGACGGTGATTATCAGACGGCAGGCGTGTGGGTCGGAATTGTAATCCTGATCGCATTCGGAATAGTAGTACTTATGAATCTGGCATTTGGAAAGGGAATGAAACATACAAAGCAATGGTAGAACTAGAGATAAAAAAAAAGTATGAAAAATTCAGGCTGGATGTTGCCTTTAAAAGTGAAAAAAAGCGGATCGGAATCCTGGGCGCTTCCGGATGTGGGAAAAGCCTGACCTTGAAAAGTATTGCCGGGATCGAAAGACCGGAAAAAGGGCGGATCGTGATTGACGGAGTTACCCTTTTTGATGCCGGAAAAAAGATTTTTCTGAAGCCACAAAAAAGGAAAGTCGGTTATCTTTTTCAGAATTATGCGTTGTTTCCGAACATGACCGTGGAGCAGAATATCGGGATTGGATTTACCGGAAACAAAGAAGATAAGCAGAAAATGGTAGAACAGCTGATCCATCATTTCCAGCTGGACGGACTGGAAAAGCTTTATCCGTCAAAGCTTTCCGGCGGACAGCAGCAGAGAACGGCACTGGCACGGATTATGGCATATGAACCGGATGTGATCCTTCTGGATGAACCATTTTCGGCACTGGATGCGTATCTTCGGGAGCGGATGCTGACCGAGCTGATGGAAATGCTGAGTGATTATGAAGGTACGGTGATCATGGTGTCCCACAGCAGGGATGAAATCTACAGCTTCAGTGAAGAGGTTCTGGTAATTGAAGATGGACATGGAATCCGCCTGGGTCCGGTAAAAGAAGTATTTAATGCACCGCGCTATAAGACAGCGGCAAGACTTACCGGATGTAAAAATATTGCAGATGCTTACCGGATGGATGCGCAGACGGTGTATGTGAAAGACTGGGATGTGCAGCTGATTTTTAAAGGACGTAGTGTGCCGGAGAATGTGAAGGCAATCGGGATCCGAGCTCATGATCTGATTCCGGTGTATGGAACGATATCCGGGGCTATGCTGAAAGTTAAAGAATGGAAAAGTGTGGATTATCCATTTGAACGAAAATATTTTATCCAATGCGAGTCGGGATGTGAGGACTTCTGCTGGTTTGTCCAAAGAGAGATTTCTGCCACTCTGGAAGAAAAAGGAATGCCGGATGCACTCGCATTTCCGGAAGAAAAAGTGCTGTTCCTTGAAGGATAGCGTGGCAGATGCTATAATGGACAAATAGAGAAAACGGGCAGAAGGTGGCAGCATAAATGCAGAAAGAACAAGAAAGGGAAGCGATTTACCGGAGCATTTTCTTTTGTGATATGGATCGGAAGAAGGCGGATGTGATCATTAACCGGTTAGGCGGCAGAACCGTAACCTATGACAAGGGCGAAATCATCATAAGAGAAAGAGAAAAACTGAACAATATCGGAATCCTGCTTGACGGGGTACTCTGTAAAGTGCAGTATTACCGGGATGGAACTGAGCAGCTGGTCCAGAAGCTTGTCAGCTCGTTTGTTGTGGGAGTGGAGATTGCGGTCAGTGAAAAAAAGACGAGTCCTTATGATGTTTATGCATCGGAACAGGCACACATTTTCTGGTTTCCTGTACGGACGATGGAAGAAGAGGGCGTTCTGGATCTGCGTGAGAGGATTGAGTTTTACAAGAAAACGGTTCATTTCCTTGCAAATGAAGATATCCGCAAGTGCAGGAAGATTGAATTGCTGTCGATTAGAGGAATCCGGGAAAGAATCGAGCAGTATCTGAGAATTCAGCAAAGACGCCATAAAAGCAATGCCTTTGATATTGAATTTAACAGAGAACAGATGGCAAATTATCTGGGGATCAACCGGAGTGTGCTGTCACATGAGTTGAAAAAAATGGAAAAAGAGGGGATTTTGAAGGTCAGAAAGAATCATTTTGAGCTGGCTGATAAAGAATAAAACAGAATTTCTGCTGAAAATATCGAAAAGTGGTTGGTTTTTATCAGAATATAGTTTATAATGAAAAAAGGATTAGGCGGCAAGGAGGTTCTTTATGGCATCGTCAAAAAATTATACAGAAGTTTTGATAGGCGGCAAAGTATTCACCCTGAGCGGATTTGAAAGCGAAGATTATCTGCAGAAGGTATCCACTTATCTGAACCATAAAATCGAGGAATGTACAAGCAGCGATGGATATCGCAAGCAGAGTGCGGAAGCCAGAAGTGTGCTTCTTGCTTTAAATATAGCAGATGATTATTTTAAAGCCAAGAAACAGGGCGGCGCATTAGAAAGCGACATCGAGGCAAAAGACAAAGAGATGTACGATTTAAAGCATGAACTGATCTCAGTACAGATCAAGTATGAGAATGCTGAAAAAGCACTGGATAAACTCAAGGCAGAGAACCAGGAACTTCAGATGAAGATCGTACAGCTTGAAACAGAAATGAAAAATCACCGTACAAAATAGACTGTCCTGAGGCAGTCTATTTTTGATACTCCGGTATACAAAGAGAAATGTCTGCAACACAGGGACTTTGTATACAGGTTATTTAAAGATAGAGGAGTTATATGAAAGACAGAGTTGAAATCCTTGCACCGGCAGGGAGTATGGAGTGCCTGAAAGCGGCAATTGCAGCAGGAGCTGATGCGGTATATACAGGGGGAGCCCTTTTCGGGGCACGTGCTTATGCACATAACCTGACGGAGGAAGAACTTTTAGAGGCAATTGATTATGTGCATTTGCATGGAAGAAGACTGTATCTGACCGTGAATACACTGATCAAAGACCGTGAGATGGAAAAACAGATGTATGACTATCTGCTCCCTTATTACCGGCAGGGGCTGGATGCGGTGATCGTGCAGGATATCGGACTGTTCCGTTTTATCCGGAAGCATTTTCCAGATCTTCCAATCCACGCAAGTACCCAGATGACGCTTACGGGAGTGGATGGGGCGAAGTTTCTGGAAAAGGAAGGTGCACAGCGGATTGTTACATCCAGAGAACTGAGTATGGCAGAGGTGAAGAAGATTGCCGATGAGACAGAGCTCGAGATTGAAAGCTTTGTACATGGTGCACTCTGCTATTGCTATTCCGGTCAGTGCCTGTTCAGCAGTTTTATCGGCGGCAGAAGTGGCAACCGTGGACAGTGCGCACAGCCGTGCAGACTGCTTTACCGGACACCGGAAGCAAAGAGACCGCAGTATCTGCTGAGTCTTAAGGATATCTGTACATTGGAACTGATCCCGGAGATGATCGAGAGCGGGATTTATTCTTTCAAGATTGAAGGCCGGATGAAGAAGCCGGAGTATGCGGCAGCAGTCGCTTTCCAGTACCGGAAATATGCCGATCTTTATCTGAAATATTACGAAGAATGTCCGGCAGAAGAGGATCCGGCAGCGTATGCGATGAAGAAATACCGTGTCCGCGAGGAGGATCGGCAGATGCTGCTGGATCTCTATAACCGTGGCGGTTTCCATACGGGTTATTATCATACACAGAATGGACGGGAGATGATTTCCTTAAACCGTCCGAACCATGCAGGAGTGCCGGCAGTAAAGGTACTTGCTAAAAAAGGCAGAAATGTGACTGCAAAAGCACTGACAGACCTGTATCCGCAGGATATTATTGAACTCCCGATGCGCAAAGGCAGGGAAAAAGCAGATAATTATACCTGTAAGGATGCAGTCAGAAAAGGAATGAATGTGCAGATCCCGGTATTTGCAGATACCCCGTTCAAGATGGATGAAATCTGGATGCGCACAAGAAACAGCACATTGATTGACACGTTGCGTGAAGAATTTGTAAATGGAAAAATAAAAGAACGGATCTGCGGAACTTTCCGGCTGTATCCGCAGGAAAAGGCAACGCTTACGGTGAAGTGCCGGGATGCCGAGATTACGGTTGCCGGTGAAAAAGCACAGGAAGCACTGAGCCAGCCGATGAGCAGAGAGCGGATTGAAAAGCAGCTGCGCAAGACGGGAAATACGGAATTTGAATTTTCCTTTTTAAAGGCCGAGATCGGAGAAAAAGTATTTCTTCCGATGCAGAGCCTGAACGAACTTCGAAGGGAAGCACTGGAGACGCTGGAAAAAGTGATCTGTGAGAAATACAGAAGAAGTGGTGAAGTGAAAGATCCGGAAGAAGATAAGACAGAGCTTTCAATGGAAGAAGAGGTACTTTCCGGATGGACGGCATCGGTAAGAACCGCAGAACAGATGGAAGTGATTCTGGAAGAAGAAGCAATCGGAAGAATTTATGCGGATTGTACCATGTTCCCTCACATCTGGGAGAAGGACAGCTATGTGGAGTGGATTACAAAAGTACATGCAGCAGGGAAAGAAATTTATCTGGTCATGCCGTATATTTTCCGGGAAAGAACCCGAAAACAGTATGAAGCTGCATATAACCGGATATTCGGAGCCGGATGGGACGGCATTCTGATCGCCAATTATGAAAGTTTTGCGTTTCTGAAAGAGCATGGTTATACCGGAAGGATTATGACCGATTACAATCTGTATGAATTTAATCAGGAAAGCAGGAAATTCTGGAAGGAAAAGGGAGTTTTTGAATTTACAGCGCCCGTGGAACTGACAGAAAGAGAACTCCAGGATCTCAGGGTAAAGGATGGAGAAGTGATCGTATATGGTTATCTTCCGATGATGATATCTGCAGGATGTATTCAGAAAACGACCAGAGGATGTCTGAAAAAATCCGGACAGACGACAATAACTGACAGATATCGTAATCCATTTGTGGTAAAAAATGAATGTGATTACTGTTATAATATCCTTTACAATTATGTACCATTATATCTGGGAGACCGGATGGAAGAGGTATATCAGATCGGCCCTGGGCGGATCCGACTGATGTTTACTACTGAAAGGCAGCAGGGGGTAAGGCAGATTTTAAGTGCGTATTTTGAAGGAAAAGAGCTTCCGGAGGGAACGTACACCAGGGGACACTGGAAAAGAGGAATAAAGTAGGTGGAATTTTGATCAATATAATTGTAGAGCTGTCAAAATATCTGATGATAGCCCTGATGCTGGTCTATACATTTGAATGTTTTGCAGTATTTAATTACACAGATGAGTATACACAGAGAAGTATTTTCAGAAAGCAGAATGTGCTGATGTTTCTGCTTCATATGATTGCATTTCTGGTGATGTATCTGCAGACAAATGAAACAAAAATGATCGGATTTTACGGGATGCAGGTGGTACTGTTTTTGGCGGTCATTTTGCTGTATACAATAATTTACCCGCGGGTGTCGCGGCTGGTTGTAAATAATATGTGTATGCTGATGGCAATCGGCTTTATTATGATCACCAGACTTTCGTATTCGCTTGCGGTAAAGCAGTTTCTCATTGTCAGTGCATCTGTAGCGATAAGTCTTGTGATCCCGGTCATCATCCGGAAGGTAAAAGTTCTGTCAGAATGGAAAATATTCTATTCAATTGCAGGTGTTGTAATGCTTGGGGTCGTTATCATTGTAGGACGTGTGACTGGAGGAGCGATGCTGAATGTTGCAATCGGAGGTTTTACCCTTCAGCCATCTGAGCTTGTGAAGATCATTTTTGTATTTTTCGTTGCGGCGAGTCTGAAGACTGATACTTCATTTAAGAATATTGTGATCACAACGGCAGTGGCAGCAATGCATGTGCTGATCCTGGTTGTATCAAAAGACCTTGGTGCGGCGCTGATCATTTTTGCTGTATATCTGGTGATGCTCTATGTGGCAAGCAGACAGCCACTTTATGTACTTGTCGGGCTGATTGCAGGAAGTGGGGCATCAGTTGTGGCATATAAATTATTTAACCACGTCCGTGTGCGTGTACTGGTATGGAAGAATCCATTTACCGTTTACAATGAAGGTGGTTATCAGGTGGCACAATCCTTGATGGCGATCGGCACAGGAAGCTGGTTTGGAATGGGACTTTTTCAAGGGGCGGCAGATCAGATACCTGTTGCAGAGTCAGATTTCATTTTTTCGGCAATTGCGGAGGAAATGGGACTGATTTTTGCACTTGGTCTGATCCTGGTATGTGTCAGTGTTTATATGATGTTTCTGAATATTGCGATGCAGCTTCGGGACAGCTTTTATAAACTGGTGGCACTGGGACTTGGAACCTGTTATATTTTTCAGACATTTCTGACGATCGGAGGTGTGACAAAGTTCATTCCGTCTACCGGAGTGACACTTCCGCTGGTAAGCTACGGTGGAACCTCCGTCCTCAGTACGATCATTATGTTTGCGATCATTCAGGGACTGTATGTATTAAGAGAAGACGAGGAAGAAGACATTGAAAGAAAAAAATTACAGAGAAGACGAACTTCCAGATCTGGATCAGCAGCTGGAGAGCCTGCCAGACGAGAGCGGATATCACGACCAAAAGAAGAAGGCAGAAGGGAAAAGCCGCAGCAGACGAACGGATGGCGAACCGAAGAAAAAGGCCGAACGCAGCAGCCTAAAAAACGGACAGCGGCGTCCGAAAGAAGCACAGGCAGAAAGAAGCGGAGCCAGTAAGAAAAAAGAGAAGCAGATGACCAATAAAGAACTGACGAGAGTTACTTATATTTTTGTAACACTGTTTTTGGTACTGATGGGATATCTGGTCTATTTTAATGTGGTAAAAAGTAAAGAGGTTGTCAACAGCACGTACAATATCCGTCAGGATCTTCTTGCGGACCGTGTGCTGCGTGGCAGTATTACAGATAAAAATGGAGAAGTGCTTGCACAGACTGTGACAAATGACGATGGATCGGAAACACGGGAATATCCGGAAGGAGAAGTGTTTGCACATGTTGTCGGATATGCCGCAAAAGGAAAATCCGGACTGGAATCCTCACAGAATTTCAATCTTCTGACTTCAAATGCCTTTTTCCTGGAAAAGCTGGCGAATGAATTTAAAGACCAGAAGAATACGGGAGATACGGTGGTCACAACCTTGGATGCGAACCTGCAGAATGCAGCATATAATGCACTGGGAGATAACAAAGGTGCAGTTGTCGTGATGGAGCCAAGTACAGGGAAGATTCTGGCAATGGTATCGAAGCCGTCTTTTGATCCGAATAATGTTTCGGAAAACTGGGATGCACTGAACAATGACGAGAACAGTTCGCTTCTTAACAGGGCTACACTTGGACAGTATACACCGGGGTCGACATTCAAGCTGGTGACAACACTTGCTTTTATGCGGCAGAATCCGGATTATAATAATTATTCGTTTGAATGTAATGGAGAATTTTCACAGAATGGGGCGACGATCCACTGTTATAACAGCACTGCCCATGGGGAAGAGAATCTGACGGATTCGGTTGCAAATTCCTGCAATTCTTCGTTTTCAAATATCGGGCTGCAGCTGGATAAGGCAGAATGGAGAAAGACTGCCAAACAGATGCTGTTTAACGGCAAGCTTCCGGGTGATGTGAAATATAATGAAAGCAGTTTCCGCCTGAAAACAGATGCAGGAGATGCAGATACGATGATGACTGCAATTGGTCAGGGAGAGACACAGGTCAGTCCGTACCATATGGCGATGATCGTTTCGACGATCGCAAATGGTGGAAAGCTGATGAAGCCGTATCTGGTGGACAAGATTACAAATTATGCAGGCACAACGGTGAAGAAATATATGCCGGAAAGCTACAAAGAGCTGATGACATCATCTGAAGCTGCACAGCTTACGGAATACATGAAGGCGGTTGTGGATTATGGTACCGGAGCTGCGCTTTCAGGTGCGTCTTATACAGTGGCAGGAAAAACCGGAACTGCTGAGGTCAGTGAAGATGGAAATACAGTACATTCCTGGTTTGTCGGATTTTCCAATGTGGATAATCCGGAGCTGGCGATCGGCGTCTGTGTCGAGGATGCGGATACGGCGACCATTACTGGTGTCAGTGTCGCAAAGCAGGTGTTTGATTCTTACTATAATAATTAAAGGTCAAGGTGACAGCGCACATGAGGTTTTACAAAAATCTTTATGTCAGCGAGAGCATGACAAAAAAGAAAGAAAAAGTGATTGCAAAACTGAATAAAAAAAAGTATCCGTTGAATACTTATGTGATCGCGCTGATCGAAGAAGGGGAAAATCAGCTGGAATTTTATTCGACGTTGATGTTCCGACAGGGAAGTGTGATTGATGATGATATTTTCGTTGTCGGCATAGCGGGTGGATATGATGATGCGCTGTATCTGGTAGAAGAGATCGCGAAGGAAGTTTATGAAAAAACAGGGGATCTGGATATCCGGTCCTACATCAGAGAGCGGGAGAGGGAAGAAGCATGATTCTACATATCATTGGATTGATTTTGAAGATTATCGGAATAATTCTTCTGGTGATTCTGGGAATTCTGCTACTTGTGATCGGTGTCCTTCTCTTTGTACCGCTGAGGTATGAACTGCGTGCCGAGTTTCCGGGGAAGCTGGAAGATGCGGAGTGGAATCTTAAGATTTCATGGCTGCTTCATCTGATTGCAGGAAGAGTGGAGTATCGGAACGGCGATGTGAAATGGCAGGGGCGGATTGCCTGGAAGAAGTTGGGAGATGTTCTGGAAGCGGAAGATAAACCGGTGAGAAAGAAGGAGAAAAAGCCGGATGGCGGAAAAAAAGCCGGTGCGGAGAATGCCAGTGAGAGAACGGCAGAAAGAAATGATGCGGCAGATGTAAAGAAGCCGCAGACGCTGCCGGAAAAGAGAGCTGAAAGCGGAACGTATGCAAAGCCAGAGCATACGGACGTGAAAGATGAGAAGTCCAAAACAGAAACACAGGGAAGTCCTGACACGAAGGTGAAAACATTTTTAGAAAAAAAAGAAGAGAATGCTACACCGGAAAAGGAAAGTGAATCCAGAGAAAAAAAGGATGTTCATGACGAGAGAGGATCCGGAAAGGCTCACAAAACTCCACGAAAACGGAAGAAACCGGTCAAAGCATTTGGAAAACTGATCCGGAAGCTCAGCCAGAAGCTTCGTGAGATCCTGGAAAAGATCAAATGTACATGGAAGAATTTATATGATAAAATAAAAAATATCGCAGATAAAAAAGATAAAATTCTGGAGTTCCTGGAACAGGAAAATCATAAAGCAGCTTTTGCACGTGGCAAAAAGGAACTGGTCTGGGTGAAGCGTTTCCTGAAGCCGAAAAAGCTTCGCGTAAAACTGCATTTCGGTTTTGAAGATCCTTACCATACCGGACAGGTACTGGCACTTTGTGGAATGTTTTATGCATTTATCGGAGAAAATATGGATCTGGAACCGGATTTTGAAAAGCGGGTACTGGAAGGTTCCGTTTATGTAAAAGGAAGACTAAGAACAGTTCATATGGCAGTATTTGCAGCAAAGACGCTGCTGGATAAGAATATCCGCAGCACTTATCATGATATCAGGGAGTTTAAATGGTAAAGCATTCGATAGAAAATAACAGGAGGAATCGAAAAAATGGCAGTAGATAATCAGTTTAAAGAGACAGTAGATGCATTGTTTAAAGGGATGAACGGCGTGGTATCATCCAAAACCGTTGTAGGAGATGCAATCCACATCGGAGATACGATCATTCTTCCGCTTGTTGATGTATCTTTTGCAATTGGAGCAGGGGCATTTCATGCGGACAAAAAGGACAGAGGAGCCGGCGGACTCGGTGGAAAGATGATCCCGAGTGCGGTGCTTGTGATCCAGAACGGAACAACCAGACTGGTCAACATCAAGAATCAGGATACCATGACCAAGATCCTGGATATGGTCCCGGATGTGATCGACCGTTTTAAATCCCCATCTGAGGATAAAATGACCGAAGAGGATGTGGCAGATCTGTTAAATGAAGCAGATTCTCCGGAAAATCAGGAATAGACGTAGGTTTCTGGCATATATTTATTGTAAAAGAGGAAAAAGCAGGAACGAAGATGAAACGGGTATTTGGTTTTGCACTGTTTTTTGTGGCACTTGGTATGGTGATCATGATGTTCATTCCGAGCATATTTATCGGAATTCTGATCGTTCTGCTGTGCCTCCTTGTCGGATATCAGCTTTTTTGCTGCTGATTTTGAAAAAATATGAGAACCTGCAGGGGAAACCCTGAAAAAAGCCTTGCGTATGCAGGGCTTTTGTGATACAATGCTGACGTTGCAAAAAAACACGTGTGTGGTTTATCCCGGTGGTGCCAAAGCTGACAAGCATGGTTCGCGGACATAAGCACACGGAAGTAAAAAACCAATGGAGGAAAGAAACATGAGCGTTATTTCAATGAAACAACTTTTAGAAGCAGGTGTTCATTTCGGACATCAGACAAGAAGATGGAACCCTAAGATGGCTCCTTATATCTACACAGAGAGAAATGGTATCTACATCATCGACCTTCAGAAATCTGTAGGTAAAGTAGATGAAGCTTACCAGGCAGTAGCTGATATCGCTGCAGAAGGCGGATCAATCCTTTTTGTAGGTACTAAGAAACAGGCTCAGGATGCTATCAAAGTAGAAGCTGAACGTTGCGGAATGTACTATGTAAATGAAAGATGGCTTGGAGGAATGCTTACAAACTTCAAGACAATCAAGAGCAGAATCGCTCGTCTGAAAAACATCGAGAGAATGTCAGAAGACGGAACATTTGATGTACTGCCTAAGAAAGAAGTTATCCAGTTAAAGAAAGAATGGGATAAACTTGAGAAGAACCTTGGCGGAATCAAAGACATGAAGACACTTCCAGACGCTATTTTCGTAGTAGATCCTAAAAAGGAAAGAATCTGTGTTCAGGAAGCACACACACTTGGAATTCCACTTATCGGTATCGCTGATACTAACTGTGATCCAGAAGAACTTGATTATGTAATTCCTGGAAACGATGATGCTATCCGTGCTGTAAAACTGATCGTTTCTAAGATGGCTGACGCTGTAGTAGAAGCTAACCAGGGTGTTGCAGGCGAAGAAGAGTATGTTGAAGAAGCTGAAGAAGCAGCAGTAGAAGAATAAGATTCTTAAAAAACATAATTGGAGGATAAGATCATGGCAGTTACAGCTAAGATGGTAAAAGAATTAAGAGAGATGACTGGTGCAGGAATGATGGACTGCAAGAAAGCTCTTAATGAAACAGATGGTGATATGGATGCAGCTATCGAGTTCTTAAGAAAGAACGGAGAAGCTAAGGCTGTTAAAAAAGCCGGACGTATCGCAGCAGAAGGTATTGTTATGGCTGATGTTAAAGAAGACAAGACAGCAGCTATCGTAGAAGTTAACTCAGAGACAGACTTCGTTGCTAAGAATGCTGAATTCCAGGGATTCGTTAAAGCTGTTGTTAATCAGGCAATCGCTTCTGAATCAACAGATATGGAAGGATTCATGGCTGAGGCTTGGAACGAAGATGCTTCTAAGACAGTTCAGGATGCATTAAATGAAAAAATCTCTGTAATCGGAGAAAAACTGAGCATCAGAAGATTTGAGAAAATCGTTACAGACGGCTGTGTAGTAGATTACATCCATGGCGGCGGACGTATCGGTGTTCTCGTAGAGGCTGATACAGATGTTGTTAACGACGAGATCAAAGCTTGTCTGAAGAACGTAGCTATGCAGGTTGCAGCTATGTCTCCAAAATATACTTCACGTGATGAAGTAGATGCTTCTTTCTTAGAGCATGAAAAAGAGATTCTTCTTGCTCAGGCTAAACAGGAGAATCCTAACAAACCAGATAACATCATCGAGAAGATGATCATCGGACGTCTCAACAAAGAGATGAAAGAGATCTGTCTGTTAGACCAGGTATACGTTCAGGACAGCGACCTTACAGTAGCTAAATACGTAGAGAAGGTAGCAAAAGAGAATGGAGCTAACATGACAGTTAAGAGATTCGTTCGTTTCGAGACAGGTGAAGGTCTTGAGAAGAAGAACGAAGACTTCGCAGCTGAAGTTGCAGCTCAGATGAACGCATAATCTTACAGTTCGCATAAGAATTTGAACCGTATTATTATCATGTAAATCAACGAAAAACCTTGAATTTCCTATGAAAATGGGATGATTCAAGGTTTTTTTGCGTGTTGGGGAATAAATTCTGACTTATCGTAAATTATCGCTATTTATGCATGGAATTGGGTAAAAGTTGGGGAGTGAGTTGGGGAATTTCAATTCCCCAACTGTCGTATGAAACTTCGCCTCATTCTTCTGAAATAAGTAGGCGAAGATTGCCTGTTTTATTTTGTTGGGGAGTAGTGTAATTACCCAATATTTACCCAACTTTTGATGTATGATAGCGTAAGATTCCCCAACTTTTCGTAAGTTGTTGTTGTGGAAATATTTTCCGATTGATGAAAAATAGAATTGAGATTATAATTAAAAAGAGTATAGGGTTTATTTGATGACAATCAGAAATGCCAGTATAAAATTTAAATATAGTTATACGATTTTAGGAGGAAGTATGAAAGAACATATTTTATTAGAGAAAGCATATATTTATGAGGATATTCCAAAAAAATTAACACCAGAAGGTTGCTCATATGATAGAGTGTGTGGGTTGTGGAGAGTAGATAAAACAGGTGAGGTTATGATGATTGGAAATTACGCACAAAAACCAGCGTCAAAAAAGTGTGATATTGAAACGGGCGAGGATCAGAAAGGTGAATAATATTAAATATTTAATCATATCATCAACAATTGACTTTTCGACAGATCTTGTATGTTATAGGTTATTAGCTAATAATAGAAGCTTTTACAGATTAAATAGGGACGAATTTAGTAAACATGAAATAGAAGTTGATTTACAAAAGAAATATATGAGAATTGTAATTGACAATGTAGAATATTGTGCTGATTTTGAAAAATTGGAAGGAATATATTTTCGTGCACCTGTTTTTTTGCGAACGCAATCTAAAAATAAATTATCATTAGATGAACAGTTAGAAAGAAATCAGTGGAGTTCATTTTTAAGAAATCTAATTGTATTTAGAAATGCGATTTGGATTAATAACCCTGTAGATATTTATAGAGCAGAAAATAAAATGTATCAGTTAAGTATAGCAGAAGAGTGTGGATTGAAAGTTCCTAAAACAAAAGTATCTAATTCAGCCAATATACAATTAGAGAATGAGAAAGAGTATATTGTTAAATCTTTAGATACAGCATTATTTTACGATATAGAAAATAATAGGGAAATGTTTACATACTCGAATGTTGTTAAAGGATTAGAATTAAAAGCACATAATTTAAATCAAGCCCCTGTATTTGTACAAGAATTTTTGGAACCCAAAATAGATTGTAGAATTACATATGTTGGTGGCAAGATGTTCCCTGTTAAGATTCAGAAAAATAATATGGGAATATATGGAGATTGGAGATTTTATAAAGAGCAGTTAGAATATATACCATTTGATCTTCCTGAGAATGTTTTAAATTCAATAAACAGATTGATGAAAAAATTAAATTTAAATTTTGGAGGAATTGATTTGGCATATGCTGACGGAGAATATTATTTTATTGAAGTAAATCCAACTGGAGAGTGGGGATGGCTAGAAATAAAAACAGGCATGAAAATTAGCTCAGAAATTGAAGCAACATTATGCAGGGAGGAAGGATAATGCTTGGAGAGATAATTCCAGTCATTGATGCAATACGTGCAAATAAGAATTTGAAAGAGAAAATAGAAAATCAAGATGTTGAAGTACCTGAAAAAATTGGAGAAATAGATATTAAGTGTTTGGAAGAGGATTATCAAAACGCAATTGATACAAAAAATCGTTTTGAAGATAAAGCAAAAACTATAGTAGCAGCATTAACTATTTCTATTACATTGATACTTAATCTTTCGAAAATTATAGAAACTATTTCAGATAAATATAGGATGCAAATTATAAATATATTGATATTTGCGCTGGCATTATTAGCAATAATATATATGTTGGTAGCAGGAATAATGTCAGTACAGGTGTTGATTAAAGAAAATGTTTTATATCCTATTTCCTTGAAGGAACGATCTAAAAAAGATAAAAGTTCTTTTTATAAAAAAACACAATTAAATATAAAACAAAATCTTATAAGAAATAATATTATTTATGCATCATATCAGTCAATTCGCAATTCGGCAATTTGTTTAGTAATAATATTTATATTAGCTATACTGCCATATCAAAATAGTAATAAGAGTAATGTTGTGTATGAGAGAGAAAATACAAATGTGAATATATGTTATAGTCTTGATGCAATGAATTGGTTAATGGAAAACAATAGAGATATTTCATTTGCAAAACTTATAGATGCATATGCTAAAGACAATGGAAATATGACAACAAAAAATATATACGACAAAGAGAATCAGATTATAGTTACGATAAAAAAGGTGGATAATTTATATGTTATTGATGATATTATAAGTCCCATAGAAGAGATAGAATAAAGTGTTTTACATAGCCGATTGATTCAAATTACGAGTCAGTCGGCTTTTTCGTGCTCATTTTTATACATAGCCAGTCCCGTAAAAAGGATTGGCTATTAAATTTTTCGAGGAAGGAGGAAACCATATGACCAAGTGCAAAGTAATTGCCCTTGCAAATCAGAAAGGAGGAACAGCAAAGACCACAACGACATTAAATCTGGGAATTGGTCTTGCACATCAGGGGCGAAAAG
>OLSG01001361.1_pt1 | contig 25298 bp, 24 predicted proteins | sample 1673041 | NCBI WGS metagenome assembly OLSG01 (sample SAMEA3136749, study PRJEB25190) | human gut metagenome | reverse complement strand
AGATAATTTCTAGGAAAGAAACCTAAAAATTATCCTCTAACTTAATAGCATTGCCCAAGAGAAAGGTCTGGGATTTATTCTCATTCCAGACTTTCTGGATATCGTAGCCAAAGGTCTTATTCTTTTCATTGGTATTCTTCGCCTGCGGGTCTTTATATTTCTTACCCATGGCGGAATAGAAATCGTATCCCCTGCTCTTCAAGGTATTGTAATTATAGAAGAGGTGACCGCTTATCCCTGACTGGTCTTTGAAATTGAGCTGAAGGAAATCTTTCTTTCTGTCATATTTCCTTGTGTATCTGACTTTTCCATTGAGGGAAGCCATGGAAGGATCCGTAATCTCTGTATAGGTATAGGCCCACCGGCTCTTGGATTCATTGTGGTTGTAGAGTAAATCCAGCTGGTTGCTGAAGCGGTAGGTAGACAGGAAATCATTTTTCTCTGAACCTTTGAAATCCTGTTTCATCACCACCGGCACCTTTTTGACAGTGGAATCGGACGCAGAAACGAATCCCATAGCGCCCCACCTGTTATAGTTGTAAGCAACGGAAAGATCTCCTGCATGGGCGGTGACCCGGTAGTCCTGCCGTCCTTTATTGCCAATCCCTACCTGCACTTCATTGGGAAGGGTCTTTTTCAGTATGATATTAATCACTCCGCCGGTAGCCTGACTGCCATAAAGAACAGCGCCGCCCCCGCGGACCACTTCTACTTTTTCCACCGCAGTGGTGGGAATATTTTCCAGATTGTACAGATTGCGCCAGTTAATGGGCGTGCCGTTAATCATGACCACCGTACCGTTTTCCACACCACGGATGATATTCTTACTGGTCATGGCAGATACAGAAGCACCGCCAGGCCCCATGCCAGACTCTACCACTCCATCCAGATATTGAAGAGCTACCTGCATATTATCCGCTCCGGTGGCTTCGATGTCCCGCTCTGTAAAAGTCTGGGTGGAAGCCGGGATTTCTAACTCCTCCTTCGCATATCTGCTGGCCGTCACCACCAGAGGATTCAGTTCATAGATCTCCGCACCTGCCCCTGCTGCCTGAACTCCCCGATTTGCGGTGCACAGAAGAACAGCCATCATTAAACCTGCTACATACTTACCCTTTTTCATCGATTTACCCCCTTCACGGGAGCATCTCTCCAGCCTCAAAAGATAATCATATATGAACTTAATTTTATATTATTTTTATTATTAAGTTTATTAATTTATTATACAACTTTTATTAATATTTTTCATTAAATTTAATAAATAAAATAAGAGGTTTGAGAGGGAGTGATCATTTCCTATGCACTGGATGAAGAAGAAAAGAGAACGGCTTTCTCCTCCTTGCGAGAAAATACTCCTCCGACTACGAAGAAAAGAGGATAAAGTACATCGACAGAGCCATCAGCGCAATGTTCATCATCAGAATGGACATTCAGTCTATAACAGGCAAAAGGAAGAAATATGTAGAGTGATAAGTGTCACTGGCGCTGCCAATTAAATCTTCCAGACTTACCTGAAAGATATCCAGAAACCTCTTTGCGCTTAAACTTATCTGAATACCTCTTTTTTCTCGACATAACAAAACCCCCTTCGTCAGATTTTGTCTGACAAAAGGGGTTCACTTCAGAAATCACAGTCCTTATTTTTATTTCTTTATCTGTTTTGGATGGTATTTATCATAGACGTAGTAGAGTTTTTCTGCCATGAATTCGATAACTTCTTTGCCTTCGAGGATGTCTGCCCAGTAGGCAGGAAGGAAGGAGGCACCAAAGCGGACGCCCTGGATGGCGCCGGTGATGGCTGCGGTGGTACGGCTCCTTCCGGAGTGGTTGGCGGAGATGATGAGGGAGTCCATGGGGTCATCGACGGCAAGGGCGCAGTAGATGGCGATGGCCAGTGCTTCGTCTGCGTTTTCTCCTGTTCCCAGGGAGTGGATGCTGTCTATGTGGTCCCAGGTGCCTGATTTCCCGGCCGGGTGGTTGTTGGCCTGTTCGATGGCTGCACCGGTGAGGGAGAGGATGGGATCAGTCCGATGGAGTTTCCTCAGGATTTCTTCCATCCGTTCCAAAGCTTTTGGCAGGGTCCAGCCGTCGGCAAGGCAGGATATGAGGGCTGCCAGGGCGCCGGAGGCGTAGTAGGCGACCGGTGTGGAATGGGACAGAGCAGCGGCTTTCACGGCTTCGTCGAAAGCGATTTTCGGGTCAGCTGCATAGAGAAGGCCGATAGGGATGGCTCTGGCAAGGGAGGCACTTCCTTTGCTGTCATTGACTTTGATTTTCGTGGATCCTCTTCCGTCTTTAGAGAAGGCAGAGAGGAGTCCTTCTTCCGGTTTCCTTCTTTCGTGCATGAATTTTTCACGGAGAAGGCAAAATTCCCGTTCATGAGGCTGGCGGCGCATCCATGTACGTTGTCCCCGACGGGGCACTTCTCCAGTCTGGCTGTAGTACCAGCGCATGAATCCTCTATATATGCCGTCCAATAATTCCAGTCTCTTGGCATCTGCCCACAGTATGCCGTCTATAGCAGCGAGAATCATCTGGGTATTTTCGGAAACCGGCGCTTTCTTTCCATTCTTCATATCCCGCACCAGAGTACGAAGGCCGAAGGGACCGAATTTATGTTGAATCCTGCTCACTGACAAGTCTTGAAGCGGATATCCTAATGCATCACCACAGGCACTGGCAAAGAGTGCGCCGCGGAATTTTTCTAAGTCTGCCATTCTTACCTCCTTTTCTTGGGTTTTAGATCGTCCTTGTGAAAATAAAAGTTTCTGCAAACCAATTCACAGAAACTTTTTCTTCATTTTCGGAGAATCAGAAGATCTGTCTTCTGTTCTTTTGTATATATTATACCATATTTTACCAGAGGTTGTTTGGAAATCCTGCGTCCCTTACTCATGCATTCACGGAAGGGAAAGGCATCCATGAATATAGAGGATGAGAATAGCAGCTTCCAGGATGGCGATGGCTGGGATACCCCATGTGAATTTCCTGTGTTTCGTCTTATGATGGAAGAGATGCATGGCGAGGAAAGCACCAATGAATCCCCCGGTAAGGGCAGAGAGGAGAAGATTCCTTTCTGAAATCCGCCACCGGTGATGGATAGCTTTCCATTTGTCCCATCCAAAGAGAGAAAAGGAGAGTATATTCATGAATAGGAAGAAATATATTTCCCTCATGCTCCATCCCCAAAGGTTTCTATGTATCTATCCACTGCCCCCTCCAGTGGATTCAAGGTTTCCATAACTAAGGTGAGACAGGACATTTTCGATAAATCCATTTCCCATTCTTCCTTCCACTTTTTCTCGTATTCCTTCATGGACTGGTCATCAAAATGGATTCCTTCTTCGTTTTCACAGAAGAAATAAAGGATATCGCTGTATATCCGATGTATCTGGCGGAGGAGCGTTCCATCTGCCGGCGATATCCTGGCAAGTTCCTCTATGCTGTCACAGAGTGCATGGTAGGCATAGTTATTGAATAGAAAATCATGATACAGATATCCTGTAAAGCTACTGTTGATTTTTCTGTAATTTTCATACAGTATCAGTCTGGCTTCCATGATGTCTCCCTTCTCTCAATCTGGCGGATTCCCCTCTTTCCGCCCACTCTTTTATATTATACCCCAGGTGACGGAGAAATTTTAGAGATTTCGATTTACCTATATTCAGGTATAAAAAAGTTTCATATCATCATCTTTCATGACGCAAAAATTTCCATTTTCCCTCTTTTCCGCTGAATGGCCAGTGATGGCGCCCTTTATGGAGTGCGGTGGATAGCGGGGTTTCCAGAGACTGTCAGATTTCGTCTATTCCATTTTTCCTTGAATTAGTGTATCATAATTTAAGCACAAGATATTGTGCTATTATTTTGCAATAAATCTACATTTAGTATATCATATAAATATATCGAATTTGCTCATATGAGTGAGAAATAGCGAGTTTTAAGAAGTTTTTGAGTTTTATGGGAGTGCTTGAGATGGAAAACAGGGATAAAGTCACGGGAATCAGCGTGAAAACGAAGGTTATCAAGAGAAATGGACAGGAAGTTTCTTTTGATATCACAAAGATCATCAATGCAATCGGCAAGGCCAATCATGAAGTGGAATCCATTCATCAGATGAACGAATTCCAGATCCGGGCCATTGCAGATAATATTGCAAAAAAGATTTCTGCCTCTACCCATGCAGTGAATGTGGAAGATATCCAGGATATGGTAGAAACGGGCATTATGGAAATGAGAGGCTATGAAGTCGCTCAGAAATATGTACGTTACCGCTATAAAAGAGAAATCTCCCGCAAGAGCAATACCACCGATGATGGCATTCTTTCTCTGATCGATCTTTCCAATGAAGAAGTAAAGCAGGAAAATTCCAACAAGAATCCGATCATCAATTCCACCCAGCGCGACTATATGGCTGGCGAAGTGTCTAAAGACCTTACCAGACGTCTGCTCCTTCCTGAAGAAATCGTAAAGGCTCATGAGGAAGGAATCATCCACTTCCATGATGCCGACTATTTCGCTCAGAGAGAACACAACTGCGACCTCATCAATCTGGAAGACATGCTGCAGAATGGCACTGTCATCAGCCAGACAATGATAGAAAAACCCCATTCTTTCTTCACTGCCTGCAACGTCACCACCCAGATCGTGGCACAGGTGGCATCCAACCAGTACGGTGGACAATCCTTTACACTGGCTCATCTGGCACCATTCGTTGATATCAGCCGCCAGAAAATCAAAAAAGAAGTGATGAAGGAAAGAGAAGAAACCGGTGAATCCATGGATGAAGCCATTATCAGCACCATCGTGGAACGCCGTCTGAAAGAAGAAATCAAATCCGGCATCCAGACCATCCAGTATCAGCTCATCACCCTCATGACCTGTAACGGACAAGCTCCTTTCGTTACCATGTTCATGTATTTGGACGAAGTGAAAGACGGCCAGACCAGAAAAGATCTGGCTATGATTATCGAAGAAGTCCTCCGCCAGAGAATGAAAGGCGTAAAGAATGAAAAAGGTGTATGGATCACTCCGGCTTTCCCGAAACTGATTTACGTTCTGGATGAAGACAATATCCACGACGATTCTCCATACTACTACCTCACCAGACTGGCTGCAGAATGTACTGCAAAACGTCTCGTTCCAGATTATATTTCCGCAAAAATCATGAAACAGATGAAGAATGGCGATGTGTACCCATGTATGGGCTGCCGTTCCTTCCTCACTCCAGACACCGAAGGTCTTGGTGAAAATGGAAAGCATAAATATTACGGCCGCTTCAATCAGGGCGTAGTCACCATCAACCTTGTCGACGTTGCCTGCTCTTCTGACGGCAATATGGAAGAATTCTGGAAAATTCTGGAAGACCGCCTCGAACTCTGCCACCGTGCACTCCGCTGCCGCCATGAAAGACTTCTGGGTACTGTTTCTGACGTAGCCCCCATCCTCTGGCAGCACGGCGCACTTGCCCGCCTCAAGAAGGGAGAGACCATCGATAAGCTCCTCTTCAACAACTACAGCACCATTTCTCTGGGCTATGCAGGTCTCTATGAAATGTGCGTCCGCATGCTCGGCGTTTCTCACACCACCGATGAAGGCAGAGAATTTGCCCTTGCTGTCATGCAGAAACTGAACGACAAATGTGCTGAGTGGAGAGCTGCTGAAAATATTTCCTACTCCGTCTATGGCACACCGATGGAATCTACCACCTACAAATTTGCAAAATGCCTGCAGAAACGGTTCGGTGTCATTCCAGGCGTCACCGACAAGAACTACATCACCAACAGCTACCATGTCCATGTAGCTGAACATATCGACGCTTTCCATAAGTTAAAATTTGAATCCGACTTCCAGAGACTCTCCCCTGGCGGAGCCATCTCCTACATCGAAGTCCCGAATATGCAGACCAATATCCCCGCAGTCCTCACCGTCATGAAGTACATCTATGAAAACATCATGTACGCAGAACTCAACACAAAGAGTGACTACTGCATGGAATGCGGCTACGATGGAGAAATCAGAATCGTAGAAGACGAAAGCGGCAAGCTCATCTGGGAATGCCCGAACTGCGGCAACCGCGACCAGCACAAAATGAGCGTAGCAAGAAGAACCTGCGGCTACATCGGCACCCAGTTCTGGAACCAGGGCCGTACCCAGGAAATCAAAGACAGAGTCCTTCACCTCTGATAAATCGAAAAAAGGGCTGTGATACCACAGCCCTTTTCTATATGTATTACTGAAAAAGTTGACCGTCGGCTTCATACTCATCGGCGAAGCCGATACCACCGCTCAACTCTCTAAACTCAAATCTCAACTCTATTATTTAAGGAGTCATCATGAAATACGCCAATTTCAAAGAATATGACATTGCCAATGGACCAGGCATCCGATTTTCCCTCTTCGTCTCCGGCTGCACCCATCACTGCAAAGGATGCTTCAATCCGGAAACATGGGATTTCAACTACGGAAAAGATTTCACCAAAGAAACAGAAGACTACATCCTGAAAGAAGTGGGACAGGAATTCTACGAAGGCCTCACCCTCCTGGGCGGCGAACCCATGGAACCGGTCAACCAGAAAGGCCTCCTCTCCCTGGTCACAAGATTCAAGGAAATGTATCCTCATAAAACCATCTGGTGCTTCACCGGCTACCTCTACGACCGTGACCTCCTCGGTCACTTCGCTAAAACTATGCCGGAAACTATGGAACTCCTTAAAAGGATTGATGTCTTAGTGGACGGTGAATTTGTTCTCGAGAAAAAAGACGTCACCCTTCTCTTTAAAGGCTCCTCCAACCAGAGAACCATCGATGTTCCCAAGAGCCTCGCCTCCGGCGACATCGTCTTCTGGGACCCCCGGGACACCAGCATGTCACCGAACTCGAAGATATAAAAAATACAGAAACGAAATCATCGTATCACCCTTTCCCATGACAATAAATGACATCTCACAACACAATAAGCCCGTTAAACTTCACCTATATTCGCAAACTAAAAATTATTCTATGAAATTACAGGAAAACTTTTTTGGAGAAGCGGCTCTGCCGAATAAGTATACAAGCTCAGTATGAATGAGCCATATCATTAAAAAAGCAGTTTTGAGCATAATGCCCAAAACTGCTTTTTTATCTTTCAAATGATAAATTCTTTACGTCCTTCTCCCAGTGCTCAAAACTTGACTCACAATTCTGCCAGGTCTCACCCGTATTTTATTCAATTCCTCAGAATCGTAAGTGTCATCAAAACCCGGCTATCAGAACCGATACCCCACAGATACATTTCCATAAACACCTCTATGCTGACCACCGCAGGCTGCAAGGGATACATCTACCGTCCAAGGATTTTCTTTGGTACTTTCCAGTTTCCAGCCAGCTTCGGCCATAAGACTGCTGCCTTTGGTGTCCGTACTCCGTATGGGGGCATTCATGCCGGAAGCGGAGACTGTGCCCGTGCCTTTTCCGCTCATTTCGTAATCCCAGGCAATGCCTGCGTAGAATGTAGTTCTTCCCTGCCGGCAGTTGAATCTTGTACCGATGCGGATAAGATCACTGTCGATGGCATCCAGATCATAGTCGATACCATTTACGGTGACGGTGTCTCCACCAAGGCAGGTGTGGAAGTATTTGCCGTAGAGGTCAATGTCTTTTTCTGCTTTTTCTACGCCGCTGATACCGATAGTTGCTTTTTCATCGGTGAGTTCAAAGATATGACCAATACCGATATGGGTCCCCCAGTAATTGCTGTCGGTATCGTAGGACAGAGGATTGCCATCAGCATCATGAAGCATATTCTCTCCGTGACTGTCCATGTGACCTATTCTGAGAGAGCCTTCTACATAGGTTTTGTTTTCTGTCATGTAACGGAGAAGAAGGCCGCCTCCATTGTAGTCGTTGTCTCCTTTGCCGGTAAACTCAGCATCATACGTTTTATACGTGCCATCCCCTCTTTCATAGAAAAGACCATAGGATAGATGGCCGTTCCTGATTGCCTTTTCCCGACCCACTCCTGCTATTCCTGTCCAGTTATGGCTCTTGATATGACTTCCAGTGTCGTAGCGGTCATAGCCGTAGCCAACGCTTGCAAATACCATAGGCTTTCCATCTTCACTTTCGAGGGTGGAGAAGGTGTTCATGATTCTATCTTTTCCAGCAGAGAGGAGTCCCATGTCTCCTTCTCTTCCCATGAGGACATGATGGGTTTCTTCCGTGGCTTTGACGGACTTTTCGGACGCATCGATGGTATAGATAAGATTACCATTTTCCAGAGAAGCTTTTCCCTTACCGGTAAGTGCATTTCCCAGGGTCCATGTGCTGTCCTTATTCCCTTCAATGTTATTTTCATTGAGCGTCTTATTTCCTTCTGTATCGAGAAGGGTCATCTTGTGACTGCCCTTTTCATTGATCTGTTGCAAGGAATCAGCAGTAAAGTTAAGTCTTGTAAGATCAATGTCTGTATTGGAAAGATCAAAATTTCTTGTTCCATCAATGGCTATGAAAGCATCTGTCTCGTTCCAATCCAAAGTGCCATAGGTGATGGTTTTAATCGTATGTAATCCATAGATGAGTTTGTTGTCATCTGTCACATCAGTGCCAACTTCTCCGGTGACCTGAACCCCTCCATTCTTATAGGAAAGAGTCTGGGAATGACCTTTCACGGATCCTGCCAGTTCATTTAAACCTTTGACAGAAGAAGCTTTCGATGCATCAATCAAGATGTATACGGCTCCTATTTTTTCTCCGTCCATCTTCCTCAGAAAAGGCAGATGAAGTTTGACAGAATTGCCTTCACTATCCGGGAGCAGTTCCAATTTTCCTCCCTGTACAACGGTTAAAGCTGCTTCATTCATATTCAATTTTGTAAAGGTAAGCTCTTCAAAGTTGTATAACCCATGAACCATATTTCCCGTAGAATTAACGATGAGTCCGTTACCACTATGCGCAATACTGTCAACTCCATTCAAAGAGCGCCATCCATAGAGGTTTGCCTGACTTAAATCTAGAGAGCTGTTAAGATGCATCTCATTATCTTTCGCCGCTTTACCTGCCGCACCAGCAACCATCACTGCATATTCAGACTGATCGTTTGGCTTTATTTTTACATTTTCCAGTATGACGCTGTTTCCGTTGGAATTCCCCTGATCTGCATACCCTCCAGCAATCATATAGGATTTAATATTTCCACCGGAAAGAGTCAATCTGTTTCCTGTAGATTCCCCTCCATTTTCTGCTGGAGAATATCCCCCTATCACCGCAATAGACTCCACATATCCATTAGAAACAGTCAGCTGATTATTTGATGCCAGTCCTTCCTCAGCACAGCCGCCGGCTATCGGTTCCTCAGCCACCACATGACCGGTGGTATTAATCTCCAGAATGTTCCTATCCGCCGGATGTTCTGAAGTATACGCACCTAACAACTCACTTACAGATATATCCACATTTCCGCAGATAATTACTTTATTATTTGAAACTTCATGAGTACTTTTTCCGCCATAAATAACCATCTTAACTTCTTTATATTTCGGTATGATACGTCCATTTCCTGAAATGATAATTTCATTATAAGATGAATTCCCTTCATCCGATTGTCCGCCAATGATACCACCTGCTGTTTCAATTGTTTCATCAACATTAACGTGAACTTTGTTATATTCACTGTCTCTTTTTGCCCAGCCCCCGTAAACTTCATATATTTGATTATGCTCAGTCTGAGAAATATTGACAGTGTTATAGAGGGAGTCTCCTTCAGATCCATCTCCTTCGGAAGCAAGACCGCCGGCGATCATCCCCCACCTATTCGTTGTTTCTATATCTTTTTGCTCAAGTTCTATCGTTTCATTGGAAAGGGATGCATGATTTCCTTCTATAGTGATTGTAGTACCCGAATGAACATGATTGCCATTCATGTCTTCCGGAAACACATCACTATCTTCAGCTCCTGCTATACATACACCAGAAAGAAGATATACTGCCAAAAGGATGGCTATCCTTCTCTGCTTCTTTCGACGAATTTCCCGCTTCACTTTAACTTCTCCTTTCAATCATTCAACCATTCAATAAAAAAAGGATTATATCATAATGAAATATAATCCTCGTAGAGTTAGCAATACGATTTATTATAGAATATATTCTTATTATTTACAATAACATGCTTTCGTTTCACATATATAAATATTCTTGATTACTATATAAATTCTGATGATAGAAAATACTACTGACGCATCATAAGGAATCAGAAACACAAAATAAAAAACTGAGGCAGAGACCTCAGTTTCTTATTCATTTCGTCAATCTTTACGAAATTCTCTCATGGATCTATTTATTCCGCTAGAGCATCTTCTTTTGATTTTTTCCTCTGGTGGATAATAGTTCTGTAACCTTCAACAGCCAGTTCGAGTGCAAGACAGATGAGGAGGGTACCGATACCGGCCTGAGCGTAAGGCCCCCAGTCGGCAGCACCGTTCATAATCATGAGAACCTGGTTTCTTACGATGATGATAAGGGAGCAGATGGTGACAATCATCATGAATGTCATAGGAGCGAGGAACATTTTATTGTTCTTCCCTGCGTTGCCCAGCCAGGTAGCTACGGCGAGGAGGCCAATACCTGCGAGGAGCTGATTGGCTGCGCCGAAGAGGCCCCAGATTTTCATGAATCCGTTCATACCAAGCATGACACCGCAGAATACCGTAAGGAGGGTAGCAAAGTATGGGTTAACCATGAGTTTCTTGAATCCTCCCTTGATGTCTTTCGGAGTCTGTCCCGGTTCGAGCCAGAATTCCTGGAACATGAAACGGGCAAGTCTTGTCGCAGTGTCCAGAGAGGTAAGGCAGAACGCAGAATAAGTAAGAACAAGAAGCGTATACATGGTGTGCTCCATAGCTTCAAAGCCCGGGATGGCACCAATCATAGCAGCGATACCGCCAGCAAATATGTCGGTAGCACCCTTTACATGTCCTGTTTCTCTTGCATAAGCAATAGCACAAAGAGTGATGACGGCCAGTACGCATTCCAGAAGCATACCGCCATAGGCGATCGGTCTTGCATCTTTTTCCTTATCCAGCTGCTTGGAGGTGGTACCGGAAGAAACGAGAGAATGGAATCCGGAAATCGCGCCGCAGGCAACGGTGGTGAAAAGGATAGGGAAGAGGTACTGGGTACCATTTGCATTATGTACTGCAAACCCTGTGTATGCAGGGAAAAGATTGGGGTCGATATCGGGATGAGCACCGATAATGCCAACGATAGCCACGATGAGCATCGCATAGAGCAGGAAAGAGGACAGATAGTCTCTTGGCTGCAAAAGGATCCATACGGGTGTAACCGATGCGATGGTAATATAGAGACCGATGAGCCACATCCAGGTAGTAGTGGAAAAGTAGAAAGGATGGAAATTCATTCCGATGAACATGCAGGCAGCAATAGCAGCCACCCCCATGATAGAGGAAATGACCATGCCCATATGACGGCGGTATACAGCAAATCCGAATACAATAGCTACAAGAATGAAGAGGATGGATACCATAGCTACAGAAGCAGGGGTAGCACTCTTTGCTTCATTCAGTACGCCGTTATCATAGACTGCACCAAAGGTATTGGCTACGATAGCTGCAAAGGCGGCCACAACCAGTATCAGCGTGAGATAGGAGAAAATAATGAAGAGCTGCTTGGCTCTCTTACTCATATTGGCGGAAATGATTTCCCCGATGGATTGTCCATTATGACGGACAGAGGCAAAAAGAGCGCCGAAGTCGTGGACACCGCCGAAGAAAATACCACCAACCAGAACCCAGAGAGTCACCGGAAGCCATCCGAACATGGCAGCACCGATAGGTCCGGTAATCGGGCCTGCGCCAGCGATGGATGAGAAATGGTGTCCCATGAGGACCGGAGCTTTAGCCGGTACATAATCCACACCGTCGGCCATAGTATGTGCCGGTGTAGGGATATCTCCTTCCCCTACACCCCATTGCTTCACAAGCCAGCGTCCATAGAAGAGATAGCCGCAGAAAAGAACCAGTAAGCAGATACCAAGTAACGCCAGAGTATTCATAGAAAGTCCCCCTTTCCGGAGTCAGAAAAAAGTCATTATACAGATTGAGCCATGCGGGTTATGGGGAAATGGGGAAATAATCGTCTAAGCCCCCTTTCCATGCATTTCCCAGCCTTATTGAAATAGAACGAACCAGTAGACAGATCCAGCGCTCCTGCATGGTATTCCATCCATCCATGGAAAGAGAACCGGAACGTTTTGTACATTTTGTATTTCTCCAATGCTTTTTTCGCATCCGCATCCATGGAATCACATACGAATACAGGAGAAATATAGGTATACATATGTCCTGACCCTATATGAGCCATATCCATTCCTGCCGAATAAGCATAGTCCCGGAGTTCCTCAAAAAGAGGAAGCGTCAGATGAGGTACATTGAAAATAAATAGAAATTCCTCCTGTGAGGTCGACCATAGAGAAGCGGAATGAAACAGGAAAAATTTCTCTGCCTGTTCGTAATATTCACAGACCGCTGCAAGAGATGCATGACCTGAAAAGAATGGTTTTTCTATGTGGGCAGCTTCCCGAAGTCCCCGGACTTCCTCTTCCTTACCTCCATCAAAGCGGGTAATCGAATAATATCGTCGATATCCTGCAAGCAATCGCTCGATTGCTTCATTCCTCTGATCCATAAGCCCCTCCTCTCATGATATTTTGTAATTCATAAAAAACAAAAACAGATGATATTTATTTAAATATACACTTTCTTACACTATTTTCATAATAAAATAAACTTATATACCACTTAAAATTATATATGGTACGCTTTTAGAACAATAAAAAAAGAAGTGGATCATAATGTTACTGGTTAAAAAATAGAGTTGAGAGTTGAGTGCAGAGAGTTGAGAGGTGGATATCGGCTGCGCCGAAATCTTTATATTCGTCGGCAAAGCCGGCACTTTAATGTGGGCTCCCCCAGAAAAGCTTTGCTTTTCGCCCGGGGTGGCAGTGAACATGATTTGCAGGAGCATGTAATGCGACGCACAAATCATCGTGGCCGCCGAACTTTTAGAGCACTTGTGCTCTAAATCGGGGGAGCTGGCGGCAGGTTCATCCTGCCGACTGAAGGGGTTCAGTTTGTAACGATGTATGCACAAAGGTCTTCTTCCCTCTATCCGAACAGGCTTCATAATTACAGACTACAAAGTCTTTGCTACCTTCTCTCAACTCTCGCAACTCAAATCTCAACTCTATCTTTTATGGTCTCGCGGGATGACGATCACTGGTGGTATGTTTGATTTTATCTTTTATCAAACAAAATTTAATAAAAGTATTATAAAAAGGAAAATAAAAAAATACTTGCAACTTTGGGAGAAAGTGGTATAATAAGTATATAAGTTGACTGATGGTCAACTAAATAATATCTCTTCACTGCAAAGCACTCCCCTGAAACAGAGCAGTGTTTAAGGGATATATCACGAAGTAAGGAGGTGCGTTTTCTCTTATCATTGTTACCTGACAAATTTATGATAACAATTTACCCTCTCTCCTGATACCTGCCGGTTCCCCATCGGCAGGTATTATTTTTTTTGCACAAATGATAATGACTTAAGTTCAGTTTCATACCAATTGATAATAGGATGTCAAGGCTGAAGCTGATCAGATTTATATGCCACAAATGACGGAAGAGGCAGGACGGTCATCCCACAAAAAAACATCTCTGAACATTGTTCAGAGATGTCTTGACTTACCCCAGAGTCGACGTCCTTGGCATAGTGCTTCGGTTCACCGCTCGATATATGGGATTTCTTACGCAATAGCTGCTTTCAGTTCGCTCATGAAAGCATCCTGAGATACAGCGCCGATCATGCGCTTTACTTCTTTGCCATCTTTGAAGAGGACGATGGTCGGGATGGACATGATGTCGAACTGGCCAGCGAGATCGCTGACTTTATCTACGTCTACCTTGCAGAAGTTGATCTGATCGCTCAGTTCCTTTTCAGCAGCTTCCAGAACCGGTGCCATCATGCGGCATGGTCCGCACCAGGTAGCCCAGAAATCGATAAGACTGTATCCTGCATGGGTTGCTACTTCTTTATTGAAATCTTCTGCGCTGTTAATGACTTTAATCATACTATCTCTCCTTTTTGAAATCTATATTTAACATATTCGATGCCTTTATATATATTATATCATAATTCATTCTCCCGTCAAGAAACAAATTGATTTTTTTAAATGTATTTTTGATGCAGTTATCTTCCATTTATACATCAAAACAAGATTTATATCTCATAGTATGTTATAATAAAGTCATAAGAAATACCGTAAAAATCTGCATATTCAAAGGAGGAGCAAGATGGACGAAATTTTCAAAAGAGGAACATGCCGTTATTTTAAGGAGCTCACCCCGGTACCGGATGATCAGCTCTTAACTCTGGTAAAAGCAGGCATGCAGGCAAGAGCCGTAGGAAATCAGAAGTCCAGAGATTTCATCATTGTGACAAGAGAAGATCTGGTCAAAGCGATTTCTCATAACAGCATCATTGCAGGACCGGCCAGAAAAGCCTCCGCTGCCATCGTCATTGTAGGTAACAGAGACGGCATCACATTCCCGGAAGAATGGACCTTCGACTGTGCCGCTGCTGCTCAGAACATTCTCATCGAAGCAGAACACCTGGGACTTTCCACCCTGTGGATGCAGGTCTACCCCTATCAGGACAGAAAAGTACATCTCTGCCACATCTTGGACATTCCGGATGAAAAGGATCCATTCTGTATCATCGCCATAGGCTATGCCGCAAAAAACCCGGTCCGCCTCAACCACTACGATCCGGATGCTGTATCCTATGACTTATATGGAAAACATAAGTAAGTGAATACTAAAAGACTGCGGTTTGTGTGCCGCAGTTTTTTTATTTTCATTGAAGATACTTACAGTTTATAAAAGAAAGGGTTTGAGTACCCTGAGAAGAAATAAATATTATGGTTTTCTTATAAATCCTTATGGTCGTCCTGCGATAGCAATCGTTCCATTATCTGAAAGGCTTCATAGTTATAAAGTTTTTACAAACATCCCAGGGCTTCAGGACCTTAACTTTATCATGATGTGAACTTTATTGATACTGCAGTCTCGTCTGAAAATAAAAAAATCCGCATCCTGGAGGATACGGATTTTTATTTTTAGATAGTACCTGTAGCCTTGAGGCGAGTCAATGCACGCATAAGAGCCAGTCTTGCACGGTCTTCGTCGATATTTTTGTCGTGAAGGGCAAGTCTGTCTTCTGCACGCTTTTTGGCTGCCTGTGCACGGGCAATGTCAATGTTTTCCGAAAGTTCTGCAAGAGGAGCAATCACATTGACTTCGCTGTTTTTGGTTTCAAGGAATCCGCCGAATACAGCGATTTTTTCCTCTTTGTCGCCTTTTTTGATACGGACTACGCACATATCAAGAGCGGCAGCGAGGGGAAGATGATTTTTCATAATTGCGAATTCGCCATCTTCCGCACGGGCAATCACCATGTCTACGCTGTCATCGCTGTAGATGGCGCCGTCTGGACTGATGATTTCCACGTGCATTGGATTAGTAAGGGTATCAGCCATGGCTTATTCCCCTTTCTTCATCTTTTCAGCCTTTTCGATTGCTTCATCAATTGTGCCGACCATGTAGAATGCACCTTCCGGCATGTCATCATGTTCGCCTGCAAGGATTTCCTTGAAGCCTCTGATGGTTTCCTTCAGTGGTACATATCTTCCTGGGGAGCCTGTGAACTGTTCAGCTACGAAGAATGGCTGAGACAGGAATCTCTGAATCTTTCTTGCGCGGGCAACGATCAGTTTGTCATCATCGGAAAGTTCTTCCATACCAAGGATGGCGATGATATCCTGAAGTTCTTTGTAACGCTGGAGAATTGCCTGTACGCCGCGGGCTACTTCGTAGTGGTCCTTTCCGAGTACGTTCGGATCAAGGATACGGGAGGTGGAGTCCAGTGGATCTACTGCCGGATAGATACCAAGTTCTGCAATGGAACGGTTCAATACGGTGGTAGCATCCAGGTGGGTGAATACGCCTGCCGGAGCCGGGTCGGTCAAGTCATCGGCCGGTACGTATACGGCCTGTACAGAGGTGATGGACCCTTCTTTGGTGGAAGTGATTCGTTCCTGCAGTTCGCCGATATCGGTTGCCAGGGTTGGCTGGTAACCTACGGCAGACGGCATACGGCCGAGCAGTGCGGATACTTCGGAACCTGCCTGTACGAAACGGAAAATGTTGTCTACGAAGAGAAGTACGTCCTGACCCTGTTTGTCACGGAAGTATTCCGCCATGGTCAGACCGGTTAATGCGACTCTCATACGGGCTCCAGGCGGTTCGTTCATCTGGCCGTATACAAGGGCTACCTTGTTTAATACGCCGGAATCCTTCATTTCGCCCCAAAGGTCGTTGCCTTCACGGGTTCTTTCGCCTACGCCGCAGAATACGGAGCAGCCGTCGTGTTCGGATGCTACGTTGTGAATCAGTTCCTGAATAAGGACTGTTTTACCTACACCTGCACCGCCGAACAGACCGATTTTACCGCCTTTTGCGTATGGGCAGATAAGGTCTACGACTTTGATGCCGGTTTCGAAAATTTCAGCTGCCGGAGACTGGTCTTTGAAAGCCGGTGCCTCACGGTGGATCGGCCAGTAGTCTTTTGCTTCGACCGGGGTCGGGTCTTTGTCTACTGTCTGGCCTAATACGTTGAAAATACGTCCAAGGACGCCGTCGCCTACCGGGGTTGCAATTGCGCGACCGGTGTCGACAGCTTTCATTCCACGTACCATGCCATCTGTGGAGCTCATAGCTACGGCACGGATGACGCCATCGCCCAAGTGCTGCATGGTTTCACAGATAACATCTACAGGAACGCTGCCTTTGTCGTCTTTTACATGGATTGCATTATAGATAGCAGGAAGTTCTTTGTCATCGTCGAAGGCAATATCGACAACGGCGCCGATTACCTGGACGACTTTTCCTACCCGCATCTCCTGTTCATTTGCCATGAAGAAGCATTCCTCCTTAATTGATATAGGTTATTCAAGCGCAGCTGCGCCGCCGACAATTTCGGAAATTTCGTTGGTGACCTGTGCCTGACGTGCTTTGTTGTACGTAAGGTTGAGGTCGGCGATTCTTTCGGTTGCATTGTCGGTTGCAGCGGACATGGCTGCCATTCGGCTTCCCAGTTCGGAAGCAGCGGACTGCAGCATGGCGTTGTAAACCTGGACCTGTACATATTCAGGAAGCAGTTTGGACAGAACGGTGGTCGCGTCGGGGAGGAAGATGTAGGGATCTTCTTCAACAACCAGTTCGTTCTCTGCTTCTTTCTGTCCTTCGCTGGCGGTCGGGTTTTCTACTGGAAGGATTTTTTCCATTCTGACCTGCTGGCGGAGAGCAGTGATAAATCTTGTGTAAATAACGTAAACTTCATCCACTTCTTCCTTGACGAAGTAGTCAACCATTTCTTTGGCTACGTCGATGGAATCCTGTGCTGAAGGTTTATCGGAAAAGCCGAAGTGGTAGGAGTCAAGATCATACCCGCGGAATTTGAGGTAGTTTCTACCCTGTTTGCCGCACACGTAGAGTGCATAGGTTGAACGATCCTTACCGGAAATTTCCTGCATAACCTGCTTCATAACGTTGGAGTTATAAGCACCCGCAAGGCCTTTATCTGCACTGATGACAAGATAGCCGACCTTTTTTACTTCGCCAGTTCTTAAGAGCGGGCTTGTAAAACCAGGGGGTGTTACCGAAGAGGCACGGCGCAGAAGCTCTCCGATTTTTTCAGCATAGGGACGGGAGCCGTTTGCTTTTTCTTCTGCTTTACGCAGACGGGCAGCGGCTACCATCTTCATTGCTTTTGTGATCTGCTGGATGTTGGTGACAGATTTAATGCGCCCTTTTATATCACGCGTACTTTCCAATCAGATCACCCCTCTACCGTTTCAGACTTTTCAGATTTGGTTGCGTTATACCGTTCTTTGAATTCAACAATAGCAGCTTTCAGTCTGGCTTCGTTTTCATCGGTGAGTTTCTTGTTCTTCACGATGTCTTCGCCAATTTCCGGATGGCTGCTGTGGAGGAATGCGAGAACCTGATGTTCGAAGTCGACAACTTCGTCAACTGCGATGTCATCGAGGTATCCATTAACTGCTACGTAGATAGCCTGTACCTGATCTTCGACCGGATATGGGGTGTACTGTGGCTGTTTCAGGATTTCAGTTGTTCTCTGGCCGCGGTCAATCTGTGCCTTGGTCGCCGGATCAAGGTCAGAACCGAACTGAGCAAATGCTGCCAGTTCTCTGAACTGTGCAAGGTCCAGACGGAGGGTACCTGCAACCTGTTTCATAGCTTTGATCTGAGCGGAACCGCCTACTCGGGATACGGAGAGGCCGACGTTAATAGCCGGACGGACACCGGAGTAGAAGAGTGCGGTTTCCAGATAAATCTGACCGTCAGTAATGGAAATTACGTTGGTCGGAATGTATGCACCTACGTCGCCTGCCAGGGTTTCAATGATCGGAAGAGCGGTAATAGAGCCGCCACCGAGTTCTGGGGAAAGACGGGCAGCACGTTCCAGAAGTCTGGAGTGCAGGTAGAATACGTCGCCCGGGTAAGCTTCACGTCCTGGTGGACGGCGGAGCAGAAGGGACATTGCGCGGTATGCTACTGCGTGTTTGGAGAGGTCATCATAAATAATGAGGACGTCTTTGCCCTGGTGCATGAAGTGTTCTGCAATGGATACGCCGGAATAGGGTGCCAGGTACTGCATTGGGGAACCTTCAGAAGCTCCTGCATGGACGATAATGGAGTAATCCATAGCGCCAGCTGCCTTCAGTTTTTCGTATACACGAACTACGTTGGAGTTTTTCTGGCCAATGGATACATAAATACAAATTACGTTCTGACCTTTCTGGTTCAGAATGGTATCGATACCGACTGCTGTCTTACCGGTACCACGGTCACCGATGATAAGTTCACGCTGACCACGGCCGATCGGAACCATGGAGTCGATACATTTAAGACCTGTCTGCAGCGGAACGTTAACCGGCTGTCTGTCGGCAATTCCCGGTGCTTTGATTTCAATGTCGCGATATTCATCGGTCTTGATTTCGCCTTTGCCATCGATTGGCTGGCCCAGTGCGTTTACTACACGGCCAATGACTGCATCACCTACTGGAACCTGCATCAGGCGGCCTGTTCTCTTAACAGTGTCCCCTTCTTTAATGGTTTCAGAGTGGCCCAGAAGAACGACACCTACGTTGCTTTCTTCCAGGTTCAGAGCCATGCCGTATACGCCGTTCGGCAATTCCAGCAGTTCGCCGGCCATGCAGTTCTGCAGGCCATATACGTGGGCGATGCCGTCGCCGACTTCAAGAACCGTACCTACTTCATCGACATTGAGGTCTACTTTGTAGTTTTCAATCTGTTTTTTGATGACAGATGTAATTTCATCTGAACTGATTTTCATTTCCTATAAGTCACCTCAACCTCATTGCATCATTTTCGCTCTAAGTGTATCCAGCGCTCTTGCTACGGAGCCATCGATCAGACGGTCGCCCACCTGAACGGTAAATCCGCCAATCAGCGCAGTATCCACTTTCTGCTTCAGGATAATCTTCTTTCCAGTAAGTTCGGAAAGTTTTTCCTTCAGCTTTTCAGCCTGAGTTTTGGAGAGCGGAAGAGCAGATGTGACAATCGCTTCTTCAACGCCCATCCCTTCATGAGCCATGGTCACGTAGTAGTCAACCATCATGGGGAATACCTCAAAACGGTCTCTATCCAGCACGACATAGCAGAATTGCAGGACAACCGGCTGTACCTTGTCTGCAAACAATTCTTTTAACGTATCTTTCTTGACATCCCTGTCCAGCAGAGGATGATTCAGAAAATCCTTGAGATTCTGGTTTTTGCTGATCGCACCAGCAATCAGAGTCAGATCTTCTTCTGTTTTTTCCAAGCTGTTCTGTTCAGCAGCCAATTCATAGATAGCACGACCGTACTTTTTTGCAAGGATTACGTTCTTATCCATGATTATTTACCTGCTTTGCGGGCATCCAGCTTTTCGATGCTTTCCGCAATTAACCGGTCATTGGTGTCCGGTGTCATGTTTTTGCTGATGATCTTGGCGGCAATTTCACAAGAAAGGGCAGCAACCTGACCTTTTAAGTCCTCAAGAGCATCCTTGCGTTCTCTCTCAATCTGTTTGGTTGCAGTTTCTTTTTCCTTGGCAATTGTTGCCTGAGCTTCTTTAATCTGAGCTTCTGCCTGGACTTTAGCCTCTTTGACTGCCTTGTCCACAATCTCCTGTGCTTTAGCCTGCGCATCGCGAAGCTGTTCTTCGTAAGATTCTTTCAGCTTCTCAGCCGCTTCCTTGGAAGCAGCAGCAGAATCCAGGTCGTTCTTGATCCGGTTTTTGCGGTCATCCAGCACTTTCAATACCGGCTTATAGCAAAAATGGCCGAGAATGGCACAGAGAATAATGAAGTTGATGATCTGAATCAGCAGTGTACCATTTAATTCTACCAATTCGATCCCTCCTTAAGGTAATATTATTGGTTAATATTATTTAAGGAATGGGTTAGCGAATACGAGTACGAGAGCGATAACGATAGCAATAATCGGAATAGATTCGATAAGGCCGATAGCAACAAGCATGTTGGTGAACAGTTTACCAGCGATTTCTGGCTGACGGGTCATACCTTCAAGAGCCTTGCAAGCTGCTCTGGAGTCGGAGAATGCTGCTGCAAGAGCTGCAACGCTGGCAATGAGTGCTGCTGCGATAAGGGAATACTGTGCTACGATTGTCTGATCCATAATAATAATTCCTCCTAGAGAATTGTAAAAATTTTTGGCGTCTTTTCCAGTGGATGAGTTTGGAAAATGCCTTTTGACTGTTGCCGTTTGGACGGGCGGTGCCGTACCGTTAATAAGCGGCGGTGCGCTTTCCCTGTTTTCTGATACCTGTCAATCGACGCTTTCCTTCATGTATACAGATGTCAGGGTGGTGAAAATGTATGCCTGAACCAGACCGATAAATAATGAAACGGCGATCCAGATCATAGGTACAAGCCATGGGCAGAGGAAATACAGAATTTCCAGCAGAATTTCGCCCGCCAGGATGTTGCCGAATAGACGCATAGCCAGAGTAATCGGCTTTGAGACTTCTTCGAGCAGATTCATAACGACGAATACCGGGAACGGTTTGAAGAAATGGGAAATCCAGTGACCGAAACCTTTGCACTTGATGAAATAGAAGTGCGTAATGAGGGAACCGGCGATTGCAAGTCCCAGAGTGGTATTTACGTCATTCGTCGGGGACGCTGTGAGATGCTGCGTCGGCAGAAGACCGATCTGGTTGGCAGTGAAAATGAACAGGAACAGTGTGAGAAGAACGGTAGATACCTGACGGTATTTCGACCCTACGTTGCTCTCGAACTGAGAACAAAGTCCCTCAAAAACCATTTCTATCATATTCTGCCATCCCCCTGGAATCAGTGCTCTGCCTCTGGTCGCTGCAAATACGGCAATAAAGACGATAATGGCGGTAAGCCAGGTAGTATAGATTGTATCCATATTCACAGACATACCAAAGAGCTGCTGCACAACATGTGTACCCGTATGAAGATGCATATTCTCACCCCCTCTCTCTTACAAGGATGTCAAGAAAACTATTCCTTAATTAAACCGACCAGCCGCTCCGCAATGGTTGCGACGGGCAGTGTAAGTAAGCCACCTAAAAAAGCGAATATATTAATTGGAGAGAAAATCACAGCCACACAGGCCAGGATTTCCAGAACGAACCGGAGCATAGTGTATCCCACCAGATGATGTCCGATGTATTCCACACTCCGTCCGGCCTTGCTCCATCTTTCAAACAGTTTTAAAATCATCTCGAAAAAAAAGATATGAAACAGGCAACCCAGTCCCCAGGCAAGTGCATACTCCCAGCCCTGCCAGCAAAGAAGAATGACAGCGCCAATGACGGCAATCACCAGCAGATAGCGATTCATGCGCTTGGCATAATGAGGAAAAGTTAAATCGAAGTTCATATCATTTCTTTCCTAGAATTTGTGTAATTACAGACCATAAACCTCCAACTGCTCCTAAAAGGGAGAGAATAACAAGTCCCCAGGGGTCAGTTCCGAGCCATTCGTCCAGTGCAAGTCCCAGCCATACACCTACCGCAATGGACGCCAGCAGTGTCATGCCGGCTCCTGATGCCACAGCAGCACTGCGGAGCGGATGCCAGTCATCCGTTGACGGTTGTTCTTTTTTCTTCAACTGAATCACTCCAGATATCTGAAAAAATGGCACGTTAAATGCAATAGACAAGAATGTACCACTTCATTATAGCATAGGACCTTTTACTTGGCTATAAATTTAGCAGGTTTCTTATCCGTTAATCCTTCAATGTATAAAAGTGTATCTACGATGCGCTCGGCAGAGTGGCCATCGCCATAGGGATTTACCGCCTCTGCCATGGATTTGTATTCTGTCTCATCAGTGAGAAGTCTGTAAGCTGTCTGGAAAACTTTTTCTTCATCAGTGCCTACGAGACGGACAGTGCCGGCATCGATGGCTTCCGGTCTTTCAGTGGTATCACGAAGCACGAGGACCGGTTTCCCGAGGCTCGGTGCTTCTTCCTGAATACCGCCGGAATCAGTGAGCACAATAGTGCTCCTGGCCATCAGATTGGTGAATGGTTCATATTCCATAGGAGATACGAGATGGACTCCCGGCACCCCTTCCAGTTCTTCAGAGACCGCTTCCCTTACCAGAGGATTCCTGTGAACCGGGAAAACCACCTCCGTATCAGGGAGTGCTTCCACCAGACGGCGGAGTGCACGGTATACATGGCGCATCGGATCTCCCAGATTCTCACGGCGGTGAGTGGTTACCAGAATGACCCGCTTGTGTTCTTCAATGGCTTCGATATCCGGATCTTCGAAATGGTAATCCTTCTTCACTGTATGAAGAAGAGCATCGATGACTGTATTTCCTACCACATAAATGGAATCATCTTTCTTGTTTTCCTTCAGAAGATTGTTCCTTGCAGTCTCTGTAGGTGCAAAATTTACATTGGAAAGCACACCGGTCAGCTGGCGGTTCGCTTCTTCCGGGAAAGGAGAGAGCAGATTTCCTGTACGGAGCCCTGCTTCCACATGGCCCACCTTGATCTGCTGATAGAAAGCAGCCAGCGCCGCCGTGAAAGTAGTGGTCGTATCTCCGTGGACCAGCACATAATCCGGTTTCTCCCGGCGGAGCACATCTTCCAGTCCCCGGAGCACTCTGGATGTAATATCGTAGAGCGTCTGGCCGTTCTTCATAATATCCAGATCATAATCTACAGGAAGATCGAAAAGATCCACCACCTGATCCAGCATCTCTCTGTGCTGGGCCGTCAGGCACACCTTCGTCTCGATTTCTTTATGCTTCAAAAGTTCCTTCACCACCGGTGCCATCTTGATAGCTTCCGGTCTGGTGCCAAAAATGGTCATAACTTTCATGAAATTATCCCCCATTCACGATGAGACTCAATCCTCATCCTTTTTATTACCCTCTTGATGTTCCATCTGATAGGGCGAAGGAACGATTTCCTTCATAACCCCCAGTTTCCTTGCCCACAGGATGAATACTGCCAGCGCCAGCGCCACAATAGCCAGCCCCGCAAAAGTGCTGAGATGGATAATGAGAAGCGCCACGCAGGAGAAGAAAGCAGTCAGTGCATACATGATGAGCACCACCTGCTTCTGCTTCAGCCCTTTGGCCAGAAGACGATGATGGAGATGATTCTTATCGGGAGAAAAAATCGGCACACCGCTGCTCTTTCTCCGGATAATCGCAAGGAACGTATCGGTAATCGGCACCGCCAGAGCCACCAGCGGCACAATCAGCACGGCCGCTGCCGCCGTCTTCATAGACCCGGCCACCGACACCGCCGCAATGACATACCCAAGGAACATGGACCCTGTATCGCCCATGAAAATCTTCGCAGGATTGAAATTATACTGAAGGAACGCAAGGCACGCGCCGGTCATGGACACCATAGCAGCCGCTGCCACCCACTGCCCCATCTGGAACGCCAGAAGAGCGATGGCAATCGACGCAATCGTCGCAATCCCTGCAGCCAGTCCGTCCAGTCCGTCGATCAGATTCACCGTATTAATGAACCCGATGATCCAGAAAATCGTAAGCGGTATGGAAATCACCATAGGGAAATAAAGGATCCCGAGTCCCGGGAGCTGTATCCAGTCGATATTGATATTAAAAATCACCACCGGAATCGCCGCTGCAATGATCTGCCCCAGAAGCTTCACCTTCGGAGGAAGAGAAATCATATCATCTGCAATTCCTACAACAATTAAAAAAGTAGCACCAGCCATAATGCCTACCAGTTCATAGGTAAACCCAATGGTAGTCACCGCCGATACCATAAATCCGGCATAAATCGCAAGACCGCCCATCCGGGGAATGAGTCCATGATGTACCTTCCTTGCATCCGGCTTATCGACCGCACCAATACGGACAGCCAGGTTCTTCACCACCGGAGTCAGCACAAACGTGACCACCAGAGCAGTGAGAAACGTGAACGCATAAGCGAACAACGTAACACCTCCTAAAAAAAGACAATGCCTTTAAAATATTTTATCACATCGCACAAGGCGGTATAAAGGGGGCGAGATTAGATTTCACTCGCCACGCTGGAATATTAGAGAGAGTTGAGGGTTGGAAAAGACCAGAGTTGAGTTCAGTTCGTAACCATGTATGTACAAAGGTCTTCTTCCCGCTATCCGTTATCCACTATCCGGTCCCCATGCGAATTCTAACATGTTCAATCTCGGCGCTATATGAACTCAACCAGTCCTTAAAATAAGGCTGCCCCCTTAAAGGCACGAAGTGCTTACGGCCGGGGTGGCAAGGGAACTGGATTTCGTAGTGAACGCAGTGCGCGAGAATCCAGTGACACGCTTCTCCATAAATCTCTTAACTAGGCCCTTTGGTTAGTGGAGAGCATGGCTCAGGTGGTGAGGAGCTGGCAGTATGCGGAGCGTGCTGACTGAAGGGGAGAGCCGCACTATGTTAAATAGATGGTATCGCGGGATGACCGTTAGTCTTTATACTCATCGGCAAAGCCGATACCACCCGCTCAACTCTCAACTCTCGTAACTCAACTCTGTCTTTTTTTGCGGAGCCGACTCCTACCAGGGCTCCCCCTCCGAGGCAATGCTATTAAGTTAGAGGATAATTTTTAGGTTTCTTTCCTAGAAATTATCT
>OLSG01001358.1_pt1 | contig 25353 bp, 18 predicted proteins | sample 1673041 | NCBI WGS metagenome assembly OLSG01 (sample SAMEA3136749, study PRJEB25190) | human gut metagenome | reverse complement strand
CAATATCTCCATTTAGCTTTAAAATTAACTCTGTTTAAAAATCATCAATTATTTTCTTCTTCAAATCCTTCTGTACTTTCTTTACTAAATACAATTTTGATTGTCATTAAAAGAAGTTTTAAGTCCAGTGCAATTGAATAATTTTCAATGTACATCAAATCAAGTTTTAATTTATCGTAGGCTGTTGTATTATATTTTCCCAATACCTGAGCATAACCTGTTAAACCACCTTTTACCTTCAGTCGATAAGAAAATTCTGGTATATCCTTGGAATATTTTTCAACATGCTCTACACGCTCTGGTCTTGGCCCTACAATACTCATTTCACCTTTCAGAACATTGATCAGCTGTGGAAGTTCATCGATTCTTGTAGCTCTGATAAATCTTCCAACCGGTGTGATACGTGGATCCCTGTCTTTTGCAGGAATTACCATTCCAGGTTTTTCCGCATCCACAATCATACTTCTAAATTTCAGAATCTCAAATACTTTTCCGTTAATTGTACATCTCTTCTGCTTAAAGAATGCCGGTCCATGATCATACGCTTTGATTGCAATCGCTGTAACAAGCATAATCGGTGATGTAATCGTAAGAATCACTAGAGAAATAACGATATCCATCAGTCTTTTTATCACTCTCTGCTCAAAATTCAATCCATAATTTCTACAAAGAAGGAGTGGCGTGTCAAATAAATGGATATCATCTGCACTTCTTACAATAATATCCGAAATTTTAGGTGTGATATATGTTCTTATTGATTTTTCAAAACAGTATTTTAATATCTTATTTCTCATTTCTGTTTTTACATCACAAATAAGAACTGCATCATAGTGCTGCATCATTTCTTTCAGTGTATCTAATCCGACACTAACATCTACCATTTCTTTGATTCGGTATTTATCGCTTCTCTTTTTCATTTTTCGTTCAAGAGAACTTGCCATTTTTATCGAGCTTTTCATTTCGCTTCCATAAATCATAAGTGTCTTATGCGGTGGATACATCTTGTGATATATCGTTGATGCAAAAGTAGACCAGACAATAGAAAATATAATCTCTGTCACTGTCAGTCCTAACATTGGAGTAACCGGGAACAGGCTTCGTCCAATCAAACTTATCTGAAAATAAGTAATTAAATTTGTGATCACAATCGACAATACCTGTGAAAAGATCACATCCCCCAGTTTCAAATATCCAAATTTATATCCGCTGTATACCTGTAAAAAGAATGCTATGAGTATAGCATAAATTAAAATTACTAATAAATTACCTTTTCCAAGAAAAGGATATACTACAAGATACAAATAATGTTCATACCACACATAACCATATGCTGCTGTCAATACAGAAACCATGAAAAGTCCTAATAAAAACATTATTATTTTTTTATACTGTTCATATTTTTTCATTTCATTTCACTCCGTTGCTTTTGTATTATCACTAGTTTTCTTACTATTACAGCTCCCAAAAAACTACATATAACTGGAATCCAGAATTGTAAATAAATAATAAACTGCAGCCATCCTAATGCCTCAGCACGTGGAATAAAGAAAATTTTCATTAATGATACCAATACCATCGTAAAGATCAATAAATTCTTCTTCAGCAAGTGAAGTGCATAAATAAGTAAGGCACCTAGCAAAAATGAAAACACAATAACTCCTATATATCCAAAATCCGTGTAAGTTTCAAGGATATATGAACTTCCGCATCCTTCTCCACTTAAATATGCTTCTTTTCCCTTCGCAATATAAGAAAAATTATGTGCAAAACTGTTACTTTCTAAAGCGTTTATCATATTATTACCATCTGGAAGAGGTGATGCACCAAAGAATTTCTGTGCTATGGATCCATGAAAAATATAATCTAGAAAACCGCCGAATGTGTAATTTCGCATTTTTCGTTCTGGCAGATACGGCATTGCACCACATGCTGATGAAAGAACGTTAAACGAAGTTCCCTGATTTACAAAAAAATCTAAAAACAACGCTATAATTCCCTTTGTTGCTATTTCAGCTCCTTTTCTAATATACGTATACGCTGCAAGCAGGCAAATTCCTATTGGGGTTGCAACTGCAATCATTATTTTTTCAATTTTACCGATCCACTTTTCTTCATCCCCCAGCGCATCCCTAATAAAATAATATATAAAAGAAAATATACATGCCAAAACAAGCGGATTTCTAATACCAACTATAAGTGATGGAATGGTTGAGACTATATTTAAGCTCAAAACTCCAAAAGCCCATTTCTTTTTCGGTTTGGTTGCCAAAAAAATGCACATAAAATACTGCATCATTGCAGCCGCAATATGAATGACATACGGAATCTGACTCACAAAATCCACGTAAAATTCCGTATAATCTTTTCCTCTCATAAAGAGGACTTTTTCTCCCCCGGATACCATTTGACAAATCCAAGTTAAACTAAATCCAGCAATAGCTACAAATTGTATATATGGCATATATGTTTTTTCATAGTTAGCTATTTTTTTGTTGCGACCTGCTTCTAGCTTTCTTTTATCAAGATAATATTCTACGCTCACTGCGCCAAAATACATGGCAATAAGGCTCAAATAAAGTACCAGCACGGAAAAATGCTCTGCAAAATCCCAGTATCTTGTCCACCATTCTTCTCCACGAAATGCGCTAATCACTGGATTCCCAATGAGAAAAACAAATTGTGTAATGTTTAGCATCAAAAATAAAATTCTTCTTTTTATATTTTCCATACTAAACCATATGTTACATATCCATATTAACATAATACCGAGCAAAGTAACATTATAATGATACTTTATATATCCGATACTAAATACCGGAATCGAAAGTAATCCTATCAGCCATCTCACTTTTGATATCATCTTTGTAAAATTCATCTCTGTTTTCTCTCCTGTTTATCGTACAACTGCAAACACGGTAGCAATCATCGTTTTCAGATCAGAAAAAATGTTGAATTCTTCTAATGCTTTCAAATTGTATTTCATTTTTTCCGGTAAAACAACCTTCATATATTCTTCATCTGCATTTTCAGCATTTTGAAGTAACTGATCTTCATCCTTATATTTGATACTTGCCAGTGAGGTAATTCCTGCCGGCATAAGTAAAGTAGCTTTCATTTCATCATTATATTGATGAACATACTTCTCCACCTCCGGTCTTGTGCCCACAAAAGACATGTCTCCTAAAAGAACATTGAATAACTGAGGTATTTCATCCAGGCGGTACTTTCTTAAAAATTCTCCTGTTTTTGTTATTCGAGAATCTCCCTGAACAGTCACCTTGCTTCCTATCTTATCTGCCCCTGCTACCATGGTACGAAACTTGTAGATATGAAATTTACGACCGTATGTTGTTATTCTGACCTGTTTAAATATTACTGGACCTGAAGAATCCATTTTTATTGCAACACTAATCGCTATCATAATTGGTAGCAGAACAATAATCAAGCTAACAGCCATCACAAAATCGAAAATTCTTTTTATTCTTATTTGTCCTTCTTTCTTCTTTAAGATATTGTAATAATATTTCACCTGTTCATTATTCATAAATACAGGTATTTCATCCCATTTTTTCATTTTTACCTCATTTAGTTCAGACCGGCGCATTCTTTAAACACATCGATTACCACTGCCATATCCTCATCTGTCAATTTTGTATGAAGTGGTAAGGTCATCGTATTTTCATACATTGCAGCTGCATTCGGATAATCTTTGATGTCAAATCCCATATTCTTGTATGCGCTAAGGCATGGCAGCGGTTTATAGTGTACATTTGTTGCAACACCTTGTTCTGCCATCTTCTTTATAATTTCATTCATCTCTTCTCTTGATTTTCCATTTATGCGAATAATATACAAATGACCACTTGATTTATTATCACCTACATAATGTGGAAGAACCTGTATCGGCAGTCCGTCTAAATGTCTGTTATAGAATTCAATAATCTCTCTTCTTCGCTTCAATAAGGATGGATATCTTCTAAACTGAGCCAGTCCAATGGATGCCATGATATCCGTCATATTGCATTTATAATAAGGCGCAACAATATCGTATTCCCAGGCTCCAAGCTGTGTTTTTGATAATGCATCTTTTGATTGTCCATGTAATGACATTAACATCAATTTCTTGTAAATTTTCTGTCCATCCACGTTCTCTTGTTTCTTCCAAGTTAAAGCCCCACCTTCCGCAGTCGTGAGATTTTTAACTGCATGAAAAGAAAAGCTTGTGAAATCAGCAATCTCTCCACATTTCTGTTTGCCCTTTTCTGCTCCAAATGCATGCGCACCATCTGCACATACAATAATCCTGCCATATTTTTTTTGAATTTCATTTTCTGGATGAAACAAGTATTTCTTCTTCTCAACGATTGCATATATTCTACGATAATCACAAATTATACCAGCCAGATCCACAGGAATGATCACTTTCGTTTTCTCAGTTATTGCATTTTCCAATTGAGCATAATCCATCTCATAAGAATCTTTTGCCGTATCTACTAAGACAAGTTTTGCTCCGACATGACATACCACACTTGCCGATGCTGTATACGTATATACAGTTGTAATCACCTCATCCCCTGGTCCTACTCCCAAAATTCTCAGTGCCATCTCCAATGCAGCTGTTGCAGAATTAAGACAGGCTGCATACTCTGTATGACAGTAATTTGCAATTTCTCTTTCAAATGTTTTGGTTTTTGGTCCTGTTGTAATCCAGCCACTTTTCAGTGTATCGACCACCTCTGATATTTCTTCTTCAGAAATATCAGGTGGTGAAAATGGAATGTTATATTTTTTCATTTATCACTCTCTTCTTTCTCAATCATATGATGAATCCGTTTTTTCTTCTTTCCCTAAGTTACAGAATTCCTGAAAAGTTTCACTGCTGTCTTTTCGCTTTCTGTCACGTACTTTGTCTTCCGGACGAATATGATAGGTCGGTACAATGTCAGCTACTAATTCTTTAATTTCATGAGACTCTGAATTTGCTTTTTCTTCCAGCTCTTTTAATTTGCTCAGGAAATGTACTTCATCAAATTCCAGCGGTTTACCAACAAAAATAAGTGCGTTCGCAGTCTTTTTCAAACCTTCCTCTTTTGTCAGTAATTCCTCATATAATTTTTCCCCAGGTCTCAATCCTGTATACTTAATCTCAATATCCTCTCCCACCTTATATCCTGAAAGCCGGATTAGATTCTTAGCCAGATCAGCAATTTTCACTGGTTCTCCCATATCAAGCACGAAGATTTCTCCACCTTTTGCATTTGCCCCTGCTTCCAGAACAAGCGAAACTGCTTCTGGTATCGTCATAAAGTATCTGATAATATCCGGATGAGTTACCGTCACCGGTCCTCCTTCTGCTATCTGTTTCTTAAAAAGTGGGATAACGCTTCCATTACTTCCAAGTACATTTCCAAAACGTACTGCTACATACTCTGTTGCTGAATATCTGCTGAACGTCTGTATAATCATTTCGCAGATTCGTTTTGAAGCACCCATAATATTGGTTGGATTAACCGCTTTATCCGTTGAGATCAATACAAATCTCTTCACCCCATACTTATCCGCTGCACGGGCTGTTTTATAAGTTCCAAAAACATTATTTTTTATTGCTTCGTTCGGACTATCCTCCATAAGAGGAACATGCTTATGCGCAGCTGCATGATAAATAATATCTGGTCTATAACGTTCAATTACACTTTCAATTCGATTTGTATTTCGAACTGATCCAATTAATGTTTCTAATTTTAATGACGGATATTTTTTTATAAGTTCCTGCTGAATGTCATATGTTGTATTCTCATATATATCAAAAATAATTAATAGCTTAGGATTATGCGCAGCAATCTGACGACACAATTCAGATCCGATAGAACCACCTCCACCGGTAATCATTACCACCTGATTATTAACATGATTACATACACTTTCCACATCAATATCGATCGTATCTCTTCCTAATAGATCTTCAATTGATACTTCTCTTAATTTTGATACGCTCACTTCTTCTGTGATCAGCTGATACATCCCAGGTAACACTTTAAGTTTGCATTCGGTTTCGTTACAAATTTTCAGAATATCACGCGTATCTTTTGCGCTAGCAGACGGAATCGCTAATATAATTTCCTGCACATCATACTTTTCTGCCAAACGCTTTATATCATTGCGATTTCCAAGTATTTTTATTCCATGCAAATACTTTCCTTTTTTGGATGGATTATCATCTATAATACCAACCACATTTCGATTCAAATATTTACTGGACCTTATTTCCTGAACAATCACACTTCCCGCTTCGCCAGCCCCAATCACTAACGTGTTAACAATTTTCCCTCGATTTCGTTTCAAACCATGCTTCACTGTAGCCAGCATTCTATATGAAAAGCGTGTGATTGTTGTAGTCGTTACCATTAAAAACAGATAAAAAACATAGTAGCTTCTTGGAACCTCCAGCATAAATACTTCCATGCCCAAGCCTTGAAAAGCTGTTGATAACGTACATGCTGCGACAATCATCAATTCTTCATGCACGCCTATAAAGCTCCATACATTATTATATAGATTTAATAAAATAAAAATAATTAATGTAGTCACTATATTAATTATCATGTAGGATTGAATACTGTTAATATATTTATCGTCAATCCAGCTGTAATGACCTTCATGTCTCAGTATCAGCGCAAGATAAGAATTCATTATCATCGTAGCAATATCAACCAACGCTAATATCATCATTCTTGTTTTTGAACTTCTAAAATTTATTATTCTTCTCATTTTTTACAACCTTTTGTCATTAAATGTTACATGTTTTTTACACTTATATTTCATAATAACAAATTTTACATCGTAATACAATACTTGACATCTAAAATTCACTTTTTCATCGATTTCGACTTTTCTTATAATATAAATATTTGAAACTTGTTTTCACCTTTTATTCTACCACTTTTCACATAAAATAAAGGTATAAAAATAAGATTTTTCTTACTTCTATACCTTTGCTTTCTATCATTTATATCACGCCATCTTAAATCCATCCATGCATTTTTACTCTACAACTATCGTAAATTCACTTCCTAATTTATAACTTTCTCCCGAAGTATAGTTCAAACATGCTTGTATATAATAATTTCCTGTTTTATTATCAAAGATAGCTGGATCAACATCTATACAATATCCGCCATCCTCATCCGGACCATTGCATTCAATCCATTGTGTATCACTTTTATCTATCACTGTCCAAACATTAACTCCAATCGACTCCACTTCCTCATTCACACCTTTTAATCTGTTAATATTAACACGAAACGTATGATTATCAGGATCGTAAGCATCTCCTCCAACAGCTGCAGAAGGGATTTTTTCTTCACGTCTCAAAAGTTCCTCAGAAGTTTCATCAATCTGTGCAAACTCATCGATAAATTTTGATTTTTTCTTTAACTCACTCGCTTCTTTCGCATATCCAATACTCTCTGTTAATGTTGGAAGATTCGAAAATAGATTTGTTCCAAGTCCTAACCGATCTCCGTCAATTTGAACGCCCATAGCTGCAAGTGTCGTTGGAAAAAGATCCAAAGTAGAATACTCTCTCTTCTCTGTAGATTGTACTTCAACTGCAGGATTAATCACAGCGGTATATGTTCGACGCGTATAGTCATCAGAAACCGATTCACAAAAATCACTATCCATTGTAAGATGATCTCCAGATATCACAATTGTCGTATTCGAATAAAAATCCTGTTGTTGAATCCAACTGATGAATTCAGCAACCTGCCTACTGGAACAAGCCATAACATCTGCATACTGTTCTCCAAACTCATCCTGACAAAGATCACATACGTAACCATCTTCAAAATGTGTATCAACAGTAAGCAACGTCAGATTAAATGGTTGATCCTGTGTAGAAAGCTCCTGTAATTTATTTTCTGCAAATTGAAATAGTTTTTGATCCTCATACCCCCACCAAACAGAATAATCTGATGGAATCCAGCCTTGTTCTATCGCATAATTATAATCTTCAATATCGTAATTACCGTGATCTGTAAAATATAATTCACGTCCTCCAAATCTCGCATTTGATCCGATCATTAATGTTTGAGAATATCCATTTTCCTCCAGGATGTTTCCTAATGTAGTTAATCCTGGCATAAATTTTTCCTGTGTATCCATATCATTTGCGCCAATTGATGAAACATTTAACGGAAGACCTGATGTTTGTGAAAACATCGCTCCCATCGTCCATGTTGAGCCTGGAAAAACTTCTCCTCCATTTAATTGTGTATCCGTTCCCGAAAAATCTTCATTCTCCTGCGCAATTTGCGTAAGTTCTGGAATGATATCCTGTTCAAACGCACCGCCATTCGCCTGATCCGAATACGTTGTTTCCATTGATTCTAGGAAAATATAAATTAAATTTCTTTTTGTTTCCGGAAACGTCAATGATGTTTCTTCCGGATTTACATAATACTGTTCAATAAAATTCGAATCGTTATTTTGATTTTTTATATAATTTCCTATATCCAATTCCTTCCATGTATAGGATATTCCAACTACCATAATCGCAAGTGAACAAATCATTGCTCCTCTAACGATAATCGAGTATTCTTTCTTTTTACGATACGCAGCAATCATCACCATTGCTGCCAAAAAAATGATTACTGTCGGAACAGCACAAGACCGTATATATTCAATAATCATGTCTTCATTTGTTCCTTCAAGTGGAACTTCAAGATGAAAAACAAGTTCCTCCATTGACAGATTTGTCCATGTTTTAAACATCCACGCTATACTAAAACTCAACAAACTAGCCAGCGTGATAAGCAGTACCGAAATAAATGTTTCTACAATTCTTAATATTTTTTTCATTTTTTCTCTTTTGTTATACCATCTAACTCTGTTTCTATTTTTATCCAACAAAACACCGGGAAATTAATCAAGTTAGGATTTCCCGGTATTTATACACACTTTATTTAGATATTCTCAATCATTAATTCAATTGTTCACCTTCCGGCAACACTCCACCTTCTTCTACAATGTTTGCCAGATCAATAATATTCTGCACAGAAGATTCAACCGGCTCCATAATAAAGAGTTCTGTATCACCACTGGAGTAACATGTACCAGTTATATTCGTACCTTCCGCTGCTACAGACTGAATCGTCCATGCTGGATTATTACTTAACTGATATTTGATCAACGCATTAATCTCTTCCTGAGACATATTGGTCTCTATATCTTTACTCACCTGTTCCATAATAGCATTCGCTTTCAAGAGCATAGTCGGTGACAAACACTTCTTCAACATAGCAGTAATAACTGCCTGCTGGTCTTTTCCTCTCTGATTATCCCCGCCCGGAACATTATGTCTTTCTCTGCAGAAAGCAAGTGCTTCTTCACCATTAAAGTGATTATATCCTTCCTGGACATCCATTACATGTTCAGAATCTTCACTTGTAGTAAACTCATACTCTGAATATACATCAATTCCTCCAAGTGTATCTACAATGTCAATCATAGATGTGAAATTCAATCTCGCATAATAATTAATATCTGTCTCATATAATTCACCCAAGGTTCTCATAGATGCATCTATACCATAGATTCCCGCATGTGTTAACTTATCTCTCTGTCCTCCTGAAACTCCCGGAATAGGAACATAATAATCACGCGGTGTTGTTACAAGTAATATCTGATGTGTCTGCGGATTCACAACTGCAATAATATTCACATCGCTTCGACTTGTTTCTGATACATCACCATAAACATCAATACCACTGATATAAACTGTAAATGGTTCTTTTATAATACTGTCATCTGTTGCTCCTGTTGAATTTCCGAAATCCAACTCAACACGTATATTAAATGTATACAACACTTTCACTTTATCGCTATAGCCATCTACTGCTTCTTCCATCAGACTTGTATATGCACTGTTATAAATGATTGCATCACAATCTCCATCAATCAAAGCCTGTGCCTGATCCTGAACAGAATCATACTCTTTCACTTCAATCGTATCAACGCCAACTTGCTTTTCAATATCAGCTACAGCTGTCTGTATATTGTCAGCACCTTTCTCAAACTGTACACCATACGTATAGTCTGCCGCATCTTCTATTGTCTCTGCCGAATCATCTGCTCGCACTGCAACAACCATCTTATCTACTTTATAGTTGCTGCCTGTGATCTTTCCAATCATATTATTAGCCTGAGCGACATAATAACTTCCTGTAAACATCACAACTGCCATAAGTAAACTGAACACTTTTCCCAAAGTCCCCCGTTTTCTCCTTGCCACCTGTGAATTCAGTGTCACACACCATAAGAAAAACAATATTGCTGCTGCCAGTATCAGATACTTATCCGGAATCATTCCTAACAAATACAATACCGCCATTAAGGCTATACTGGCAATCGTCTGAAGAATGATACACAAAGTTCCCAGTTTATTACTTCCCGATCTGCGAGAATACTTATTTGTACTTTTTTTTCTGCGTGCAGAATTGCCAGCAGATCCTTTTCGTTTTGCCATCTTACATCCCTTTTCTTAAATTAGAACAATTTTGACGGGTAAACTCCTTTTTCGATCAATCCACGAAGTGCTGCTGTTACAGATTCTTTGTCTTCTTTATATGTCACACCAAACCACTGATCATGTGACTGCAGTACTTTTACTTCCAGTTTTCCATCACTTAACAGATCTCCAATCATTGTCGGAAGCAGATATTCTGCTTTTAGATCTGTACTTTCTGTTTTCTCAAGGAACTCATCAAATCCTGTCTTAAGAATCTCGAAAAATTCAGGTGTAATTCCCCACATATTCATAGATACCGGTGAATCAACGTCAAGGAATACATCTCCATCCTCTTTGTGGATTACAGCTTTTCCGTCTTCTTTTTCGATGTTATGTGTCTCTTCAATGTCTGCAAGCATGCCATGTCCGTCTACTTCGCACACACCTCTGGTCACGCCTCCGTTATCACTCAATGTATTTTTCAATACAAAGCTGACCATACAAATCTGCATTATATCAGCAGATGGAAGGTTTGTCAAATAACTGTATGCCTCTTTAAATGCTTCTTTTCCATAATAATCATCTGCATTGATTACAAGGAATGGAGCATCCACCACATCTTTACAGCAAAGAATTGCCTGACCTGTTCCCCAAGGTTTTGTTCTTCCTGTGAATTTTCCGCTGAATTTTTCCGGAATATCATCAAGCTCTTGAAATGCATATGCTACTTCTACTTCTTTTTCAATACGGTTGCCAATGATCTCTTTGAAATCTTTCTCGAGATCTTTGCGGATAACGAATACAACTTTGTCAAACCCTGCTTCTAATGCATCATAGATGGAGTAGTCCATGATAATCTCTCCATTTGGTCCAATCGGAGCCAACTGCTTGATTCCGCCTCCAAAACGACTTCCAATGCCTGCCGCCATGATTACCAATGTTGCTTTGCTCATTTCTTTTTCCTCCTATGTCTCTTCACTATTACAATATACCTGTAAACACCACTTATTCTCCCAATCCATCTTTCACAAGTTGAACCATGTCTGAAAGTGCTGTTTCTTCGTCTTCTCCTTCACAAATAATTGTAATCTCATCTCCGCTTTTTATGCATGCACCCAGTACACTTAATACACTTTTGGCATTTGCATTCACTTCTTCATTTTTCATCTTCTTGTACACTGTGATCTTGCTCTTGTACTGCATCGCAGTTTTACAAAACAATCCTGCCGGTCTTAGATGAAGTCCTGTCGGATTTTTGATCACTACTTTATCGCTTACCATGTTATTCTCCTATTCTATCTCTCTGATAGTTGGAAGTTTTAACTCCAATATCATATAATATGCACTGAAAACTGTCAATGCCAGCCTTCTTAATTCTTTTTTAATTTGGGGCTGGTTTTTTCAAATTAATATGAAGTATCATTAATTTGTCTCAGCGTCATTTTCCGGTTGTTCATCCTCTGTGGATTCTTTTTCAGTCAATATAAGCTGCACTGTCACTGGTTTTGTCAACGTTACTCCATCCGGAAGGTCTACTTCTATCGGTATGTCATAAGTGCCTTCTTTCGTGTAATTCTGGAGGTTTACCGATACTGCATTACTGATATCCAGGCTGTCCAGCGTATCTTTCTCGCCCTGGAATACAAGCGTTACCTCTGCATCTGGCTCATAACTCACCTGAAGATTTTTTGCCAGATAATTCTGTTTGATGGATGCAACCATAAACTCAATTGTACGATTTCCCAACTGTTCGATCATTGCAGTTGCTGTAACCTTTCCTGATGCACCTTCAATCAGTTCTACACCTTCCGGCAGATAATCTGTAATATCAAATGCTTTCTCTATCTTCTCTGTTGCCCCATCGATAGACAATTCAGATGCTGGAATATTGATACTTTCAATCTTGGATAAGGCCTCTTCTTTTCCGCAGACCTGCACGCTCGCCGGTTCGCTCGAACAACCTAGATATTCATATCCATCTGCCGGTGTTCCAGATGCTTCAAATTTCAACGGAACCGTCTTGATTCTCATTACTGTCACATCTACTGTGATTCCATCTTCTCCAAGATTATTACTCAACTGTCCCTGATTGATTACATTTCCCGATGCATCATATAAAACAAGTTCTGCTGTAAGTTCTTCATCTTTTGAAATCCCATCTACATTAATCTTCGCTACAGCTTTATCAATTGATTTTACTGTGGATTCTGCTCCTGTAATCGTTATTTTTTCCGGATTAACTTTCATCTCTCCAATCTGATAACCGTCACGCTGCGTTCCTGTTGTGCTAACAGTCAGTGTAAATACATTCTTACCTGTCGGTTCTGTCTTAATCTGTATGTTTCTCGGAACAGACTCTGCCGACTGATAAAATCCACTATACTTTGGAATTGATACTGAAATTGGTATCAACCCTGTCCTGGAATCCATTTCTTTAATATCCGCAGTAGCCACAATATCATCTGACTTAATCTGTTGAATCACTGAACGTTTTGCATAAACAACTACGTTTACATTCTGATCATCTAAAACCGTATAAACTTCCCCACCCTGTGTAATCACATCATCGTTCGCTATCGTAACTTTGATGTTTGTATAGGTTGATTTCGTAACCGGATTAGCAACATTCGCAACAATCAGCCAAAGAAATGCTGCAAAAACAAATGCAATAATCTTAAGCGGAAGATTCGTTGTCAATTTGTATTTTTTCATGATCTGTGCCATCCTTTCCGTATAGAAAACTTGTTCTTTGTCTCTGTCTTTCTATACTGAATCTGGCTTAACTGACTCCGAAGTTCTTCTGCGTTAATAGCTCGAAGCAATCGTCCTCCGGAAGCCACAGAAACAAGTCCCGTTTCTTCTGAAACAACAATCACAAGAGCATCGCAAACTTCGCTCATTCCCAATGCCGCACGATGCCTTGTTCCCAGATCTTTACTGATTGTCATGTTATCTGAAAGTGGCAGATAGCATGTTGCTGATGTAATTCTGTCCCCTCTGATAATAACCGCGCCATCATGAAGTGGGGTGTTGTGTTCAAAAATATTGATCAGCACCTGAGAAGACACTTTACAATCAAGCTCTATACCTGTCATTTCATACTCTGTTAACTGAATCACCTGTTCTACTACGATCAGTGCTCCTGTACATACACTTCCCATAGCATAACAAGCTCTTACAATACTATCCAGTGTTTCATCCGAAAACCTCTGATTTTCTTTATTTTTATCGAACGGATTAATGTTACTAAATAAATTTTTCTCTCCCAGCTTCTCCAATGCCCGTCTAAGTTCTGGCTGAAAAACAACAATTGCTGCAATCGCTAATACATTAATCGACTCTCTTGCCAGATACAGGATCGTATTCATTTGAAAAAGCCATGCCAGAAGAATAAATCCCCCCAGCATAAGCATTCCTCGCAGAAGCATCCAGGCTTTTGTGTTCTTGATCCAGAGCATGATTTCATAGACAATAATCGTCACAATCAGAATCTCTATGATATCTTTTATCTGTATATGTGGAAAATACATTCCATTTGAATAATTTCTTATAAAATTCTGAATCCACTCTATCATCTCAAGTCTCACCACCTTATGTAATCACTCGTTGTTATGCACTCTTGCATCTTTTGCTCTGTCGATCACTCTTTTTTCTCTTCATTCTGATCCAGACCCAGTTCCTTGCTCAGACTTCTTGTTAAAAGAATATCTTCCGTCATGTTTGAATCATTAAAAATTGTTGTTTGTGCAAGATCAGACTCCTTTTTCAGTTGTTCTGACTGATTTTCTTCCTCTTTCTGTTCAACTTCCTTCAAATCAGAAACTTCTGACACAGCAGTATTGTTTTCTGTCTCTGACACATTTGGCATCTCTGCGTCCTGTTCCTGATGTTCTGTAATATGTTTTACCTGCTTCTCAGGCATCTGAACCCCTACTTTCGGAACTGCCTTTACATAATAATAGTATTCGTCATCTTCAAACTGAACATTCTCTGTTCTTGAATAATCCACAGAGAAAAAAAACACTTCAAGGAACAATCCTGCTACAACACCAAGAATTCCACTGAAGATCATCATCGTATAAGGCATATGAAGTCCCAAAGAGATATTTCCTGATGCGCCTATGATTATACAAACTGCTGTACCTGTTGCTGATGCTATCTTCCAGGAATGATCGACTGCCCGATTTTTAATTCCGTTCACTACCAGTATTCCGATCACTACTGCAAACAGCATAACCCACATCTCTTGATAGCCTACAAACTGTTTTGTAAAATTGGTTAAAGTGCTGATCATTGTTGTTCCATCTGTACCTTTCAATGCTGTTGCAGAAGCTTTGATCAGGTAAAGTAGATAATAAACAAGAATTCCGCAGGATGCAGGGACAATCCATACTGTAGTACCTAACAGCCCAAATATAACCGGAATCACCAGTGGTATTTTCATGCCGAACGCTACTACCGTCAGCAGAATCAGCCAGCTCTTCTCCGGAGTAAATCGAAAGTAGAAAATATACATTAACAAAAACAGTATCACCGTAACTCCGGCTATTGGCATAGATAATGTATATAAATGAGCCACTATTAACACAGTTGCTGCTGCCGTCATTACTGCCAGAGGGAGAAATGTACAGACTACTGCTAAGCCAACAGTACAAAGAACAGATGATGCCATCTTCATAAATCCTATATTAGAATTGATCAGGTTAAACACCAAAAGTGCAAGCAAAAACTGTGCTCCCTTTCGAACCAAGAGAGAGTGAGAAACATAAATCTGCTTAAATCTTTCTCTAAGAACCAGTAAATTGTTCATTGTTCATTCTTCTCCTTTTTACACATCTTCTCTAAACGGGACAAATTACGATAATAACGTTTTACATTCTGTTTGGCAACTGCATGTTTTCTCTTATAAAAACTATTTGCGCAAACCCCATATATAACCAAAAAAACTATATAGCCTGCAATTGCTGCAATCAAGAGAACGAATAGTTTTAAAATTGTCAGATCAGCAGATAAACTATCACTTGAATAAATGCAGAAACTAACGAACAAAATTGCATAACCTATTGTTACCCAGATCAATGTAATCCATGTCTTAAGACTTGCATAATCTTTTCTGTAATAATCGGCAATTTTAAAATCATCTTTGTGATTCTTCTCATATATCGACATTTTTGTCATTAAACGAATCCTGTCTTTATCTAACATATCCGACATTCACCTTTCCAGATTTCTCTCCTAAGTATACCATATGTTCAGATACCTTGTCCAATGCTTAGAGTCAAAAAGTAGACATTTTCAACACCTGCTTTTTTCAGGATTCCTGCAGCACGTTCTATTGTACTTCCGGTTGTGTAAATATCATCAATCAGTAGAATGTTCTGGCGTGGATTCCACGATTTTGAAACCGCAAATGCCCCCTTCAGATTTCTGTGTCTCTGCTCCCCGTTCATTTCCTTTAAAGGCCGGGTTTTCTTAATCCGATATAAAACATCTTTTTCCATAGGAATTCCCATGCATTCTGATAACTGCTTTGCTAAAAGTTCTGCCTGATTATATCCTCGTTTTCTCATTTTCGATCTATGTAATGGAATTGGAATAATTGCCTGGATCCCCCATCTTCGAATCTGAAATTCAAACTCATCTGCCAGCTCTTTCCCAAAGATTTCCGCATAATATCGCTTGTTGTGATATTTCAACCGATATACTGAATTTGAAACCGGCGGAATGTGAACCCATAGGCTGCGTCCTTGTTCATAATTACTTTTTCTTCTTTCACAATCCCTGCAATACTCTTTCGTTTCATCCTCCAATGGCTTTCCACAATGGATACATTTTATTTTTCCCACCTTAACAACCTGTTTTCTACAGTCATCGCAAATACCTTTTGAGCTGATTCCCTGACAAAACGGGCATCTTTTTGGATACATTTTTTCTAAAATTCTTTGATTCGCTCGTCTAAGCTTGTAAATCTTCCCTGTTCGCTTTTGTTTTCGATCATTTCCTGAAATGTTAGTTCACTCCCTACTATTGTTAAACATTTTTTTGCCCGCGTCACTGCTGTATAAAGCAGATTCCTGTTATATAGTAACTTTGGTCCTGGAAGAAGTGGGATAATGACCGCCGGATACTCGCTTCCCTGAGATTTATGAACCGTAATCGCATAGGCAAGTTCTAACTCATCTGTCATATCGTATCCATATTTTACCTTTCTCCCCTCATCATATTCCACGATAACAGTTTCTGTATATTCATTGATTTCATCAATGACTCCCATATCACCGTTAAAAACTCCAATTCCTTTGTCAACTGTTAATCCAAATCTGGTAGAAACTTCCCACTCTAATTGATAATTATTTTTAATCTGCATTACTTTGTCACCTTCACGGAACAATCTACCATTAATTTCTTTCTCCGTTTTTTGGGAATCTGAAGGATTCAGATATTGCTGTAGAATCACATTCAATCGTTCTACACCCAGCAATCCCTTACGTGTTGGTGTCATTACCTGGATTTCATTTGGGTCAGCCTGCACATATCTGGGTAATTTCTTCTGTATTAAAGTAATAACGACGCTAATGATCGTATTCGCATCCTGGCGTTTTAAGAAGAAGAAATCTCGGCTTTTATTATCAATTGTAACCGGTTCTCCTGCATTGATCTTATGAGCATTTACTACAATATCACTCTCTCCTGCCTGACGAAAAATCTTTGTAAGCGTCACTACGTGAAATTTTTCTGAGCGTATGATATCTTTTAACACACTTCCCGGTCCCACGGACGGAAGCTGATCCACATCTCCCACAAGAATAAGTCTTGTTCCCGGAATAACTGCTGATAAAAGCGCATGCATCAGATTCAGATCAACCATGGACATCTCATCTATAATGATAACATCTGTCTCAAGTGGATTCTCTCTGTTTCTCAAAAATCCACCTACACTGTTCTCTTCCTCAGGATTTCCACTTACTTCAAGTAGTCTGTGAATCGTCTGGGCTTCATATCCTGTAGCCTCTGTCATTCGCTTTGCCGCGCGTCCTGTTGGCGCTGCAAGAAGGATACTCATTCCTTCGCTTTCAAAAAATTGAATCATCGTATTGATCGTTGTCGTCTTACCTGTACCCGGTCCTCCTGTTAATATGAGCAAACCATGTTTAATAGCTTCTATAACAGCTCTGTGCTGCATTGGATCCAATTCTATCTTTTCTTTCTGTTCTACTCTTTTCAGACGTTTCTCCATCATGTCTTCCGGCATCTGACAGTCAATATCAAGATCATTAAGCATTTTCGCAGTGTTCAATTCCAAGTAATAATAATGTGCTGGATAAATGCGAATTTCCTCATCCACTTCTTTCATAACTGTTTTCCGCTCTATACACAGATCCATGATGTACTTCTCAATATCTTCAAGATCAACTCCTAAAAGTGCATTTGCCCTTCGAAGCAATATATTCTGTGGTAAATACACATGCCCCTCACCTACTGCCTGTTGCAATGTATAAAATAAACCACTTCGTATACGATAGTCTGAATCTGTATGTATGCCAATCTTGGATGCAATTTCATCCGCAGTCTTAAATCCGATTCCTTCAATATTATCTGCAAGCTGATACGGATTTTCTTCTAGCACTTTATACACTTTCATTCCGTAATACTGATAAATCTTGGCTGCCAGCTTTGTTGAAATACCGTATTTCTGCAGATAAATCATGGCTTTTCGCATATCTTTCTTTTCTTCAAGCTGAGATGCAATCTCCTGTGCTTTTCTCTCACTGATTCCTTTAATCTCCGCAAGTCTTTCCGGCTCTTCTTCAATAATGCGGAAAGTATCCTCTTTAAACTTTTTCACGATTCGGCCAGCCAGTGCCGCACCCACACCTTTCACTGCTCCGGAGCCAAGATATCGTTCAATAGAAACAATATCCTCCGGCTCTTTTACTTTATAATGAGAAATCTTCAACTGCTTACCGTAAACATTATGATTCACATATTCTCCTTGAATTTCAAGAAGTTCTCCTTCATTAATATAGTTCAGACTTCCCACGCATGTCACTTCACCATCATCATGTTCAATATGGAATACTGTATACCCATTATCAGAATTTCTATATACAATATGACTCACATACCCTGTAACTGTTTCCACACTTTTTCCTCTCTCTTCTTGTATCTTTTCCTATTTATATGCAGAAAAAGGGTGTGTTCCTATTATACACACCCCTTGTAATTGAATCTTCTTCTCTAAGAACCTGACACTTCAAATTCGTTTTTCAGAATTCTTTCTCTTAAAACTCTTTTCTTCCACTCATAAATTCCACAAACTGTCCGGTACCAATTGCAACGACTTTCATCGGATCCTCCGCTGTCATCGTATTAATTCCTGTTCTCTCTTCGATCAATTCTTCCAATCCGCGAAGAAGTGCTCCTCCTCCGGTAAGAACAATTCCACGATCAAGGATATCTGCCGACAACTCTGGCGGAGTCTGCTCAAGTACTCCGATTACAGCTTCTACAATCTGTCCGGTAGATTCTCTCAAAGCTTCTTCTGTCTCAGATGAAGTCACCGTAACTGTCTTCGGAAGCCCTGTTACCAGATTACGCCCTCTGACTTCCATCTTCTCTTCTTCTACAAGTGGATAAGTCGTTCCAATCTTAATCTTGATATCTTCTGCCGTTCTTTCTCCAATCAGAAGATTGTGTTTCTTTCTCATATAGCGTACGATTGCTTCATCGAAATCATCACCTGCTATCTTAATTGATGTATTCACAACTGTTCCACCCAGCGAAATAACTGCAATATCTGCTGTACCGCCACCGATATCAACAATCATATTTCCACAAGGCTTTGAAATATCTATCCCTGCTCCTATTGCTGCTGCCACAGGTTCTTCAATCAGATGAACTTCTCTTGCTCCGGCTGCAAATGTAGCCTCTTCCACTGCTTTTTTTTCTACTTCTGTAACACCACTTGGTACACAGATACTGATTCTCGGCTTCTTAAATGTACGTTTTCCCAGAGCTTTCTGAACAAAATACTTAATCATCTTCTCCGTCACGGTATAATCAGAGATTACTCCTTGTCTGAGTGGTCTTACCGCAATAATATTTCCCGGTGTTCTTCCAAGCATCAGACGCGCTTCTTCACCAATTGCCTTGATCACATTCGTATCACGATCAAATGCGACAACTGATGGTTCTTTCAGAACAACCCCTTTTCCTTTCACATATACCAGTACACTGGCTGTCCCCAAATCTATTCCAAGATCTACTGACATCATAATTTCTATATCTCCCTTCTAAAACGCTCTTTTACTGTTCTCAGCAATCTACTGCAAATAAACAACATTGTCGGTTACTGATTCCAGCATTCTCTTTCCTCAATCAAGTGTCTTTTGTCCCTTGAAGGGGTTTATCGTTACTGTTTTTTTCACTCTTACTGTTGTCAATATTATGTAACCAAAACAGTAATGTTTTATCATCCGCATACTTTAGTATAATAGACTTCGCTTAAAATAGAAAGGCATTTTTTGCATATATTTTACGACTTTTTTCGACTTTTTTTCGTCTTTATTTCTCCAATATAGACGCAATATATTTCCCTGTATAAGAATCTGGATTCTTTGCGACCTCTTCCGGAGTGCCACTTGCCACAACAGTTCCTCCGCGGTCTCCTCCTTCTGGTCCAATGTCAATAATATAGTCTGCCGTCTTAATCACATCCAAATTATGTTCGATTACAATTACTGTATTTCCATCCCCGGAAAGTCTGCGGAGAATCTCTGTTAATTTATGCACGTCTGCAAAATGAAGTCCTGTCGTAGGTTCATCCAAAATATATACCGTTTTTCCGGTACTGCGTTTGCTAAGTTCTGTCGCAAGTTTAATTCTCTGTGCCTCGCCACCTGAAAGCTCTGTAGAAGGCTGTCCCAAACGAATATACGACAATCCGACATCTCTCAACGTCTCCATCTTTCTTCGAATACTTGGCACGTTTTCGAAGAAATCTACCGCTTCTTCCACTGTCATATTCAATACATCATAAATATTTTTCCCTTTATAGCGTACTTCCAGAGTCTCACGATTGTAACGCTTTCCACCACAGACCTCACATGGAACATAAACATCCGGAAGAAAATGCATCTCGATTTTCAGGATTCCGTCTCCTGCACATGCTTCGCAACGTCCCCCTTTAACATTAAAGCTAAACCGTCCTTTCTTGTATCCACGTGCTTTTGCATCCGGCGTTCCTGCAAACAAATCTCGGATCAAATCAAACACGCCTGTATAAGTGGCAGGATTTGACCGTGGCGTCCTTCCGATTGGTGACTGGTCGATATTAATCACTTTGTCAACCTGCTCTAGCCCTTCTATTCTCTTATGTTTTCCGGGGATTGTTCTTGCCCGGTTCAAGTCTCTTGCAAGTCTTTTATATAAAATCTGATTCACAAGAGAACTTTTCCCCGATCCAGACACTCCCGTTACACAAGTCATAACTCCCAAAGGGAATTTTACATCAATGTTCTTGAGATTATTCTCTTGTGCACCGACTACCTTCAGATAACCTGTCGGCTTCTTTCTTTCTGTCGGAACCGGAATCCTGATTTTTCCACTCAAATACGCTCCTGTGACAGAATTTGGATTTTTCATAATTTCCTGTGCATTTCCCACAGCAACAACCTGACCGCCATGTTCTCCTGCCCCCGGACCGATATCTACTATATAATCCGCTGCCAGCATCGTATCTTCATCATGTTCTACTACAATCAATGAATTTCCAAGATCACGCAGATGTTTCAGCGTCGCAAGAAGTTTATCATTATCTCTTTGATGAAGTCCGATACTCGGCTCATCCAGAATATATGCAACTCCGACCAGACCTGATCCAATCTGTGTTGCAAGTCGAATTCTCTGTGCTTCTCCACCGGAAAGAGTTCCTGTCGCACGCGCAAGCGTCAGATAATCCAGACCGACATCCATCAAAAACCTGATTCTTGCTTTGATCTCTTTCAGAATCTGATTACCAATCAACTGCTGTGTCTCTGTCAATTGAAGTTCATCTAAAAATTTCTGAAGACGTTCTATAGAAAGTGTTGTCACTTCTGAAATATTCTTATCTCCAACTGTTACAGCTAAAGCCCCCGGCTTCAAACGCTGTCCTTTACAGGCTGAACATGGTGTAATATTCATAAATGTCTCATATTCTGCTTTCATCGTCTGAGAACCTGTCTCACGGTAACGACGTTCTACATTCTTGATCAGACCTTCAAATGCAACCGGATAAATTCCTTCGCCTCTCTGACCTTTATAATAAACCTTTACTTCTTTTCCGTCTGTTCCATAAATCAAAATATCATGGATTTCTTTTGGATAATCCTCAAAAGGTGTGTCCAGATCAAAATGATATTCTTTACAAAGTGCATCCAGAATTGCACGTGTGAAGCTGCTCTTGTCTGTACAGGACTGCCATCCTAAAACTGCAATCGCACCTTGATTAATAGACAACGACGGATCCGGAATCATCAGTTCTTCTGAAAATTCCATTTTGTATCCAAGTCCAAAACATTCCGGGCAAGCACCAAATGGATTGTTAAAAGAAAAACTGCGTGGTTCAATCTCATCAATACTGATCTCACAGACAGGACAGGAAAAACTCTGACTGAAATTCATTGGCTCTCCATCGATCACATCTACAAGAAGCAGTCCCTCTGCCAGCTGAAGTACATTTTCCACAGAATCTGTCAGTCGCTTTTCAATTCCAGGTTTTACTACAAGACGATCTACAATAATCTCAATATTATGCTTGATATTCTTATCTAATGTAATTTCTTCTGAAAGCTCATACATATTGCCATCCACACGAACACGAACATAGCCACTCTTTTTTGCACGTTCGAAAAGCTTTGCATGTGTTCCTTTTCTTCCACGTACAACAGGTGCCAAAAGCTGTATCTTCGTTCTCTCCGGAAGCGCCATGATCTGATCCACCATCTGATCTACCGACTGTTTTGCAATCTCACGACCACATTTCGGGCAATGCGGAATTCCAACTCTCGCATATAATAATCGAAAATAATCATAAATCTCCGTAACAGTTCCAACTGTGGAACGTGGATTGTGGTTCGTTGATTTCTGATCGATAGAAATTGCAGGTGAAAGCCCTTCGATACTTTCTACATCCGGTTTCTCCATCTGACCAAGAAACTGTCTTGCATAGGAAGACAGTGATTCCATATAACGTCTCTGTCCTTCTGCATAAATTGTATCAAATGCAAGGGAAGATTTTCCAGAACCGCTAAGTCCCGTCAAAACAACCAGTTCATTTCTTGGGATATCTACATCTATATTCTTCAGGTTATTCTCATTCGCGCCTCGTATCTTAATGTACTGTCTGGCGTCCATTTTCTTACCCATTTTGTAATCTCCTATTCCATATCATTGAGCATCTTTTTTAATTCAACAAGCTTATCACGAAGCTCTGCCGCTGCCTCAAAGTTCAATTCCGCTGCTGCCTTCTTCATCTGTTTCGTCAGATCCGCGATCAGTTTCTCCAGTTCTTTCTGACTCATGGACTCCGGATCTTTTTCAAGCCGCATCTCTTCTGCCGCAACCTTTTTAGAGATACTGATCAGATCACGCACTGACTTCTGAATCGTCTTCGGCGTGATTCCATGCTCTTCATTGTATCTCATCTGAATCTCACGACGACGCTGTGTCTCATCGATCGCCAGCTGCATTGATTCTGTAATCTTATCTGCATACATGATTACATGTCCTTCTGCATTACGCGCTGCACGACCGATTGTCTGAATCAGCGAAGTCTCTGAACGAAGGAATCCTTCTTTATCTGCATCAAGGATTGCAACAAGAGTGATTTCCGGAATATCAAGTCCTTCTCTCAAGAGGTTGATCCCAACCAACACATCAAACACATCCAGACGCATATCTCGGATGATCTCCGTACGTTCAAGCGTATCAATATCCGAATGAAGATATTTTACACGGATTCCTACTTCACGCATATAATCTGTCAAATCTTCTGCCATGCGCTTTGTCAGCGTTGTGACAAGGACTTTATTCTTCTTACTGATCTCTTTGTTCACTTCACCGATCAGATCATCAATCTGTCCTTCTACCGGTCGCACTTCAACTTCCGGATCAAGAAGTCCTGTCGGGCGGATTACCTGTTCTGCACGAAGAAGCTCATGATCCTTCTCATACTCTCCCGGTGTTGCAGATACAAACATCACCTGATTAATCTTACTTTCAAACTCATCAAAATTAAGCGGTCGGTTGTCCTTCGCAGATGGGAGACGGAACCCATAATCTACCAATGTCTGCTTTCTCGACTGGTCTCCATGATACATTCCACCAATCTGCGGGATTGTCTTATGTGACTCATCAATCATCATAATAAAATCATCCGGGAAATAATCGATCAATGTATACGGAGCCTGTCCCGGTCGAAGCCCTGCCAAATGTCTGGAATAATTCTCAATTCCGGAACAAAATCCAGTCTCCTTAAGCATCTCAATATCAAAATTCGTTCGCTCCGCAATACGCTGTGCCTCTAAAAGCTTGTCATTTCTCTTAAACTCTTTGACACGTTCTTCCAGTTCTTCCTCGATATCTGCCACCGCACGCTTGATATTCTCACGGTCAACAACATAATGAGATGCCGGAAAGATTGCTACATGTTTCAGTTCGTCCTTCACTTCTCCTGTCAAAATATCAATCTCTGAGATCCTGTCTATCTCGTCTCCAAAAAATTCCACACGAATCGCTGTGTCACTCTCATATGCCGGAATGATTTCCAAAACATCTCCACGCACACGAAATGTACCACGGTGGAAATCCATATCATTACGATCATACTGGATCTCAATCAGCTTTGCCATTACTTCATCACGATCTTTGATCATACCAGGACGCAAAGAAACTACCATGTTCTGGTAATCTACCGGGTTACCCAGCCCATAGATACAAGATACACTTGCAACAATGATCACATCTCTTCGCTCCATCAGTGACATAGTTGCGGAGAGTCGAAGCTTATCAATCTCGTCATTGATGGACGAATCCTTGGCAATATATGTGTCTGAAGATGGAACATATGCTTCCGGCTGATAATAGTCGTAGTAGGAGACAAAATATTCCACTGCGTTCTCAGGGAACATCTCCTTGAACTCTCCGTACAACTGAGCTGCTAACGTCTTATTATGAGCAATGACAAGCGTCGGCTTCTGTAATTGCTGAATCACATTTGCCATCGTAAAAGTCTTTCCAGAACCCGTAACCCCTAGTAAAGTCTGGCATTGATTGCCTTCCTTGAACCCTTTCACAAGCTCTGCAATCGCCTGTGGCTGGTCTCCGGTTGGCTCATATGGGGCTTTTAATTTAAAAGCATGTCCGCCCTGCGGGCTGCTTTTATGAGCAAGTAGCTGACTATTGTCAGCGGATTGCGAATGTCCTTTTTCTGCATTCATGGTAAATCCCTCCATTTGTGACTTTTACTATGATCATTATCAGCCAAAAATTCGTATCCAGATTCGTAACGAAAAGCTTATTTTATGGTGAATAGATGTCCTTTTCACCTCGTTACGAATAAAAGTCACAAAACTGATTTTTGCGGATAAAACAGCACTCGGAAATACCTGATGATACTAGGCTCCGGTTCTGTCATATTTTTACTGTTTGTTCTTGTAACAGTCCCTATTATATCAAACATTTTTTTGAAAGTATATAGATGAAAGCAAGAAAAAAGTACAAATGTTCGATTCTCATTTGTACTTTTCTATCTTACTACTATTCTATTTTTTATCATGCTGCGTTGAAATATTCCTCCAGGATTA
>OLSG01001356.1_pt1 | contig 25367 bp, 20 predicted proteins | sample 1673041 | NCBI WGS metagenome assembly OLSG01 (sample SAMEA3136749, study PRJEB25190) | human gut metagenome | reverse complement strand
TTTGTTCCAAGTTCAAAATCAACATACTAGCTAATTTATCCCTTTTACTGTTTTAAAGGATCTTTCGATCGTTTTGAATTACTTATTCAGAACTTTCGAGGATGTGTTTCACTGTTTAATTATCAAGGATCTCTGCTGTTCCGACTCGGATCAGCTCGTTTATTTTATCACAGAACTTTTCGTTTGTCAAGAACTTTTTTAATTTATTTTTTGAAGCTCTTTCGAACTTCTTTGCTGTTCTCTCGATCAGCAACTCGTTTATTTTATCAAACTCATTTGCTTTTGTCAAGAACTTTTTTCAAGTTTTTTTGAAGCAGTTTTTGCAACCCGCGGCAGCCACCCGGCTCCGAACTAGGTTTTTCTGTTTCAAAGAAACTCATTCGCATCAGCTCTCGCTGACAGCTTAGTTATAATAACACCGCCCAAAGCAAAAGTCAACACCTTTTTTCGAATTTTCTTATTTTTAGAAAAATATAGTTAATTCTGCATATTTTATATTTTATCTGAATTTTTTAAAAAAGACCGTACGCATCACACGCCGGTCCTTTTTCCACAACTTCCTTCTAATTTTTCCCCACGCGCAGAATCGCATCCTGAATATTTTCCACCGGAATCAGTGCGATTCCACCGATTTTCTCCACGGACTTCATGCAGACAGCAGGTAAAATCACCCGCTCGAAGCCCAGTTTTTTTGCTTCCAGTACACGCTGTTCCGCCATGCTGACGGCGCGGACCTCACCGCTTAAGCCGACCTCGCCAAATACGACCGTTTTCTCATCGATCACCTGATCTTTGTAGCTCGATACGACGGCAAGTGCGATGCCAAGATCGATCGCCGGCTCATTCATCTTGATTCCGCCTGCGATGTTGACGTAGGCATCGCTTGTCGAAAGATTGACTCTTGCGCGTTTTTCCAGCACTGCCATCAGCAGGTTCACACGGTTGAAATCGCATCCTGCTGCGGTGCGGCGCGGGATTCCGAAATTACTGTGGCAGACCAGTGCCTGAATCTCGATCAGGATCGGGCGCGTTCCCTCCATGGAGCATGCGACAACCGAACCGGAAGCTCCCTCCGGCCGTCCGTTCAGCATGTACTCCGATGGATTTTTCACTTCCACGAGTCCCTCTGTCTGCATTTCGAAGACGCCGATCTCATTTGTAGAACCAAAACGGTTTTTGACGCCGCGTAGAATCCGGTAGGACGCATGACGGTCGCCCTCGAAGTACAGCACGGTATCTACCATGTGTTCCAGCACACGTGGGCCGGCCACATTACCGTCTTTTGTCACATGACCGACGATAAAGATCGAAATTCCCATTCCCTTTGCAATCTGCATCAGCACATTCGTCGATTCCCGGACCTGGGATACACTGCCCGGCGCGGAGCTGACCTCCTCGTTGTACATGGTCTGGATCGAGTCGATGACGGCCATCTCCGGTTTCTCTTTTTCCATGACGGCGCGGATGATGTCAAGATTCGTCTCACAGAGCAAGGACAGATTTTCATTAAATTCTCCGATCCGCACGGCGCGCAGTTTGATCTGGCGCAGGGACTCCTCGCCGGAAATGTATAAAACCTGATGTCCTGCTGTGGACAGCATGCGGCACACCTGCAGAAGGAGTGTGGATTTTCCAATTCCCGGATCGCCGCCGACCAGTGTCAGGGAACCCGGCACGATTCCTCCGCCGAGCACCCGGTCGAGTTCTCCGATTCCCGTCGGGATACGCTCTTCTTTTCCTGTTGAAATTTCCGTCAGATGCACCGGCTTTCTGCCCGCTGCGCTGTGGCTTCCGAGCCCCTGGTTTCCCGCCGGTGTTTTGGCCGCCATCGGTTCCTCCACAAACGTATTCCATTCTCTGCACGCCGGACACTGGCCCATCCATTTTGCTGACTCATATCCGCAGTTCTGGCAGAAAAAGGCTGTTTTTTTTGCTTTTGCCATAGTTGTGTCTCCCTTATAATTGTCAAAAAAAGCTGCCGCACACGTTCTGCGACAGCCTTCTTTTCTTATTTCATCATGCTTTTACGATTTCTACTGCTACATCCTCTGCTTTTTCCAGCTCTACGCTGAAGGAAAGTTTTCCGCCGAGGTTTGTGGTCATGTGGCCAACGTTTACGCCGTCGAGCAGCACCTTGTATTCGGTCTCTGCTTCCATTTCAACGGTGATCTGTGCATCCTCCGGTCCTTCTACTTTGAAGGTCATGCCGTCGTCGAATACGTTCAGATCGGTAACTGCGGTTCCCGGAACGGATTCGTATACGAACAGTCCGTTTCTCTCCAGCTTTGTGATTTCCTTAAAGGTTTTTACTTTATACAGATCTCCTCTGTGCTCAAAATCAGATTTTTTTGCCTTTGCCGCAAGCTCATAATCTCCGAAGCTGATGCCTCCGTCTGCCTCTGTGCGGATTAATTCTTTTACTACTGACATTTGTAAATGCCCTCCTGGTCTTGTCTTTTGTGGTGTTTCGTTTGTTTGTGAAAATCATACCATAATCGAAAAGATTTTACCATATAATTTATGGAATTTTATATTATTTTTTCTCAAGAACCTTAAATGTAATCTCTTTCTTATTCATTCCAGCCGCAACGGTATCGCCTTTTTTCACTTCTCCGTTCAGGATGGCTTCTGCGAGCGGATCCTCAATTTTGCTCTGGATCGCGCGTTTTAACGGGCGGGCACCGTACTTGCTGTCGAAGCTGTTTTCCACGAGATATTCTTTCACGGTGTCACGGACTTTCAATTCAATGTCCATCTGCTCCTTGCAGCGGCGCTCCAGATCTTTGAGCAGAATCTGCAGAATCTTCTTCATATCCGCCTTGGTAAGCTGATGGAATACAATAATCTCGTCGATTCGGTTCAGGAATTCCGGCTTAAACATCCGTTTGACTTCTTCCATCACCTGGCCCTTCATGTATTCGTAGTCTTTCCGCTCATCTTCTGTCGAAAGGAATCCAAGGCGTTTCGGCGCTACAATGTTCTGTGCTCCGGCATTGGATGTCATGATAATGCAGGTCTGTTTGAAATCAACTTTTCTGCCCTGCGCGTCGGTGATATGGCCATCATCAAGCACCTGCAGCAGAATGTTGAAGACATCCGGGTGCGCTTTTTCGATCTCGTCAAACAGGATCACACTGTACGGGTTGCGGCGCACTTTTTCGGAGAGCTGGCCGCCTTCCTCGTAGCCGACGTATCCCGGAGGGGATCCGATCAGTTTGGAGACGCTGTGTTTCTCCATGTACTCCGACATGTCGACGCGGATCAGGGCCTGCTCTGTACCGAAAACTGCCTCGGCGAGTGCTTTGGAAAGTTCTGTTTTTCCGACACCGGTCGGTCCAAGAAACAGGAAGGATCCTGTCGGACGGTTCGGGTCTTTTAATCCGACTCTGCCTCGTTTTACGGCTTTTGCCACAGCTGTCACGGCTTCTTCCTGGCCGACAACGCGTTTATGGAGTGTCTGCTCCAGTCTTGCCAGACGTTTCGATTCTCCTTCCGCGAGACGCTGTACCGGAATTTTCGTCCAGGTGGATACGGTTTTTGCGATTTCTTCTTCTGTTACCTGCAGTTTTTTGTTTTTGCAACGGCGTTCAAAGCGTTTTCGGATCTGCTCCAGATCTTTTTCGAGCTCCTGCTGGCGCGCCTGCAGTTCTTTTGCCTGCTCAAAATCGCCGGCACTGATCGCGGATTCTTTTTCTTTCTGTACTTCGAACAGTGTCTGCTCCTCTTTTGCCATGTTGTCCGGCACCTGGTAGCCGGCGAGCTGTACGCCTGCGGATGCCTCATCGATCAGATCGATGGCTTTATCCGGCAGGAAACGGTCGTTGATGTAGCGGACGCTCATTTTTACGGCTGCTTCCAGTGCTTCATCGGTGATTTCCACGCCGTGGTGGCGTTCGTAGTATGGGCGCAGGCCTTTTAAGATATCAAGTGCTTCGCTTTCCGTCGGTTCTTCTACTTTGACCGGCTGGAAACGGCGCTCCAATGCGGCATCTTTTTCGATGTATTTACGGTATTCTTCGAGCGTGGTTGCACCGATGAGCTGAATTTCTCCGCGGGAAAGGGACGGTTTTAAGATATTGGATGCATCGAGTGCTCCCTCTGCACCGCCGGCCCCGATGATGGTGTGAAGTTCATCGATGAACAGCAGAATATTTTCATTGTCCGTCACTTCTTTGACGACACGTTTGATACGCTCTTCGAACTCACCGCGGTATTTGCTTCCGGCTACCATTCCGGAAAGGTCAAGGACAACAACTCGCTTATCGCGGATCGTTTCCGGCACAATGCCAAGGGCAATCCGCTGCGCCAGACCTTCCGCAATCGCCGTTTTTCCGACACCCGGCTCTCCGATCAGACACGGGTTGTTTTTTGTCCGGCGACTTAAGATCTGAATGACACGCTCAATTTCCTGCCCACGGCCGACAACCGGATCGAGTTTTCCTTCGCGCGCAAGCTCAGTCAGATCCCGGCTGTACTGGTCCAGTGCCGGCGTTTCGCTGGTCTGCGCTCCACCTCTTGTCTGCGGTCCGCGGCCGGTATTTGCATTTCCGCTTGCACCGCCCTGCAGCGGTGCCTCGCCCATGGCAGTAAGGATTGCTCCATATAGTTTCTGAATGTTGATCCCCATGGTAAAAAGCAAACGGGTAGCAACACAGTCACTTTCTTTTAAGATTGCGATCAGCAAATGCTCGGTTCCCACAGCTCTGCTCTTAAAACGCGCTGCCTCCGCTTCTGCATTTTCAAGCACTCTGCGTACCCGCGGAGTATAGCCCGGTCGGGATTCGGTCACGGTGTTTCCGCCTGGTGCAATCAGACGGTCAATCAGTTCGGTAAGCTGTCCGGCATCTACGTGAAACTCAGAAAGCACCATGCCTGCTGTGCCATCCTCCACGTTCAGAAGTCCGATCAGAAGGTGTTCGGTTCCTACGTAATTATGTCCACATTTTTCAGCTGTCCTAACCGCATATGCCAGTGCTTTTTTTGCCTGACTGGTATATCCTTCTCTCATAATACTATTGTCTCCTTCATGTTTCGTCTGCGTAATTGCTGTAAATTTCATCTACAAGCTGATGTACTTCTTCTTTTGATATATTTTTGCAGACGGCTTTTGCAAGAATCACCTGCAGATCTTCGCGCAGTTCCTGCATGGCATACAGTTTATCCGCATCGATAGAGATAACGGCTCCTTTTCTTCGGTCAATCGAAAGAAGCCCCTCCTGCCGGAGTACGCTGTAGGCCTTATTTACGGTATGCATGTTGATTCCGATATTGTCTGCGAGCTGTCTTACCGAAGGTAGAGTATCTCCTTCCTGAATTCTGGAAGTGGCAATACCCAGAATAATCTGATTTCTCAGCTGGATATAGATCGCTTCATCGCTGTTGAAATCGATCTGTATTGTCTCATAATACATAGTTACACCCTGCTTTCTCGTATCGTTTTGTTATACATATGTTATAACAATTCGCAAACTTTGTCAACAAACGGTTTCCCTACCTGTTTTTCTCGTAGATGATCTGAAGACCTTTCAGGAGCAGATTCTCATCGATGATGATGTCATGTCTGCAGTGCGGAATCACAGCTTTCGCCAGACCTCCGGTAGCCACAATCGTGCATTTGCAGCCAAGTTCTTCTTCCATCCGTTCGATCATGCCGTCGATGCTGGCAGCGTTTCCATAAATCATACCGCCTTTCATACAGTCCAGCGTATTTTTGCCAATGACTTTTTTCGGTGCTGTCAGACTGGTCTGGCTAAGCTGCGCGGCATTTGATACGAGAGCATCCAGCGAAGTACGAAGTCCCGGAAGAATCACGCCTCCGATGAAGCTTCCTTTCTGATCAAGTACACTCATCGTCGTGGCAGTTCCCATATCGATAACAATCTGCGGACATGTGTATTCATTCAGCGCTGCTACTGCTACAACAACAAGATCGCTTCCTGCCGTTGCGGGGTCGTCCAGTTTGATATTAAGTCCGGTCTTCACACCGGGGCCGACAACTTTGACCGGCTTTTTAATCACTTTTTCTGCCGCACTCCGGCAGAGCTCTGTCACCTGCGGAACAACGGAAGAGATGATACCTCCTTCGATCTGCTCCACCGGAATCTCATACAGTTCCAGTACATTTTTCAGGCTGACTGCGTATTCCAGCTCTGTTTTTGCCTTGTCCGTGGAGAGTCTTTCGATAAAGTATGTTTTTTTCCCTTCCACACACCCAAGGACGATGTTCGTGTTGCCGATGTCTATTGCAAGGATCATGATTCAGGTTCCTCCTGTAAAAACTATGAAATGAAATTCTTGTGGTTTTATTATACATGGTGCGGCGCTTTGAGACAAGGAAAAAGACAGCAAGAAAAAGACAATTAAGTCGATTTCATACTGTCTTCTGAATATTTCATTTTGAATTATCTATTCTTGTTGTTCACAAAAATAAATTTTACATCATTCTCAAACGTACGATTTAGCAGAATTTGCCCCGAAAATGTTTGAGTACTATACATTTTTACATCATTCTCAAACGAAGGTTCTGTAAAAGTAGCTCAGTATTTGTTTGAGTACCATACATTTTTACATCATTCTCAAACGAGTTACGGCCAGTTATCGACGAATATATTGTTTGAGTACCATACATTTTTACATCATTCTCAAACGACTGCGATGATGATGAGATAGCAATTAGCGTTTGAGTACCATACATTTTTACATCATTCTCAAACGCTCAAGGAGAGCGCAGAGACGCCGGCACGGTTTGAGTACCATACATTTTTACATCATTCTCAAACGACAACACGACTGGACAACAACAAGAAAAAGTTTGAGTACCATACATTTTTACATCATTCTCAAACCCGGAAACGACATTGGAGGGTTATCGGATTGTTTGAGTACCATACATTTTTACATCATTCTCAAACAGAATCGCAAGCTTTCCTTTCGTGTCTGCAGTTTGAGTACCATACATTTTTACATCATTCTCAAACTTGCAAATCGCAGGAGCGTTCGGAGTAAAAGTTTGAGTACCATACATTTTTACATCATTCTCAAACGTGAAGGTGACGGTATGAAGACTTTCTACCGTTTGAGTACCATACATTTTTACATCATTCTCAAACATCACCACCTGTGTTGCTTGTGAGAGCAACGTTTGAGTACCATACATTTTTACATCATTCTCAAACCGAATGGCAGATCTTGAAAAAGACTTAGGGTTTGAGTACCATACATTTTTACATCATTCTCAAACCTTTCCGCTGCGCTGACCCCGGCGCGAAAAGTTTGAGTACCATACATTTTTACATCATTCTCAAACAATCTTGAAGAGCTGTATAAAAGACAAAAAGTTTGAGTACCATACATTTTTACATCATTCTCAAACAAGAAAAGTATTTTATCATTGTGGAAGGCGGTTTGAGTACCATACATTTTTACATCATTCTCAAACGGACCCGTGCAGGCAGCGCAGCAGTACGAAGTTTGAGTACCATACATTTTTACATCATTCTCAAACCAGTTCTGCGCTGATTGCGATGACTGGTGTCGTTTGAGTACCATACATTTTTACATCATTCTCAAACTGGCTGTCTTGCCAGTCCACACCATAGCCCGTTTGAGTACCATACATTTTTACATCATTCTCAAACTGACGCCTGCTCGTTGATCTTCAGCACTCTGTTTGAGTACCATACATTTTTACATCATTCTCAAACCTCAAATTTAAAAATGAACTGCTTTCATCTGCACAAAACAGGTACTCAAACATCCGATGGATATTAATAGACATCACATCCATCTTTGTCAATTATATAATATTCTCTCTGATTCGAAAAGTCCCTTTGTATATTTTCTATGAAAAGCAAGGATATTTCATAGTAGCATGCCATTTGGGAGAGTTTGTTTATTTGTGTTTCGTTCAGATAGGATCGAATATTGACCAAAATCACCAGTTCTTTTTGGAGAAGTTCGGCCATAACTTTGATATATTGCGTTAATTTTTCCAGAAGCCCCATCTCTTTTTCGGTTTCTGTCTGAACTCCCATCAATTTTAGGAGTGCGCTCAAATCGATTTCCTCATTTTGTTCCAATTCGTACCCACTGACAGCTTCCAATTGATAGATGTATTTCTTCAGTTCCGCAATAATTCTCTGTGTTTCCAGAAACATTTCTTCATTTTGCGCACTTTTGACCAGCTCTGTAAATAACCGTTTTTGTATTCTGTGATCCGCAAAATCAAGAGAAAAGGGCGTTAATACCAATTCCACATCTCTTTTCATATTCAGCTCTGTGTCAGCTTTAGAAAGTACGAAATTTCCCTCCTCTCCCTGATTTTGTTTTTGCAGCTGCTCCACATATTTTAAAAACAGCTCCGGTGATTCTATAATCCATTCCGTGGGACAGTTCCGATGAATCGCAATAGGTTTTTCCAAGTCCACATGTACCAGTTTCATAAAATCACCAGCCTTTCATCCGTATTCAACACTTCACTCTTTACGTTCCCAACAATCAGATCCATTTTCGCATACTGCTTCTCAGTCACCGTTAAAAGCTGTACCAGGCCTTCTTCCGGCTTATTTTTATGAATCTGATCCACGATTCCATTCACTACAGTTGTATTTAACGCAAGCTTACAGTATACGGATTCCTGGAGCATCAGGAATCCGCTTTTCAATAAAAACTTTCGAAATCTCGCATATTCTCTTCTCTGATCGCCCGTCAGCACCGGAAGATCAAACAGTACCAATACTCTCATAAAACGATAACTCATAGGCCATAAAACCGGATCAATGCACTGTCATTCTCATTTAAGGCATCAAATACACTTTTACAGTAAATTTTTATGGCATTATTCACATACTGTGTTTTCCCGTCTATCATGACTTCGTTGTTTAATACATTGACCAACTGTATTTTTTCCTCATGCGTAAATTCTTTCCTCTGCATTTGGATTACTTCCCGGTCAATCAGAACACGGAACGGTTCCATCAAATCGGACGCCAGATTAAACTGATTAAACATATTATCATGAAAGAGTCCGAGCTGTGTAATATAACCGCTCGCTACAATTTCTCTCGCAAACGCAGACAACAAAATGCTATATCCGTAATTCAGCGCTGCATTTTCCGGACAATCCGCAGTTCTGGTAAATGTCATACCGAACAATGCATTAAAATATACCTTTGCCGCATGCCCTTCCCGGTTTGTCTCATCGTTCCAGCCAATCTCCTGTAAATATGCTTCTAACAGACCCGCTTCTTCCTTTCCCAGATTTTTTAACAGTTCCTTCTGTTTTCGTATTTTTTCCGTCACAATCTCTGTCCAGATCGCTTCTTTACTGTGCCGGCTCCACTGAATCTGCTTTCTGACCTTATTGCTGGTATCATGACTTCCGTAATACCCAACCAGTTCCGACGATGGATTTCTCTTTTCATCGCAAAAAATCACTTTTATTTTCTTTTTTGTCAGCTCTGCCAGCAGACTTGTTGTGACTGTTGCTGCTGTTGACTCAATCAGAATGGTTGATATTTCACTTAAATGTATTTTTGTTACTTCCTCATTTCGCACCACAAGATAACCAAGCTGATAGTCCAGCTTTGCCCGTTTGGAAATAACCACAATCCGCCAGCTCATAATGCATTCAGGTCTACTGCCTGCTCGTAAATACCGGTTGGCGATTGATGAATCATTTCGATTCGACTGCAATCGGTTATATTTTTGTTGAGACACAAAATTCCTGCTCTTCCAGATCCTCCAATTAATTTCAAATCAGCGGTAACACTCTGGCACTGGAAAAAATGTAAAATTTCATACAAAACGATACACTTTTCTTCTATGCATAATTCTTTAAATTTTTCTCTTTTTTCCGTTAATGTCTTTGCCTGTGCTCCAAGTTTTTTTGCATATACCGTATTTGTTAATTTATTTAAAAAGGTTTCATACAGCATCACCACCTTCTTTTCTTCTAAATGGTCGGAATCGTAAATTTTCAGTTCTTTATTCTGTTTTTTACGTTCCACGTACTGTACTATTTTTTTCAGTATTTCTGTTTCTTCCTGGGAAAGTACCAGCTGATTTGCACCTTGCATCAATAGCTGATCCCCTGATCTTCCGGAAACCCACATATAAAATCCGTCCACACAAAACAGAGTATCTATTTTGATTTCCGGCACCAGCACTCGCGGATTCTTTAACTGTCTTTCCTCTTCCAGATACCGAATTATATTTTCTTCTGACTTCTGAATTTCCTTTTTCAGACGAATCGGCACATACTCGATTGTTCGTATTTTCTTTCCCTTTTTGCCCTCCGATTCTGCCAGTACAAAGTAAGCTCCCGCCTCTTTGTTATATCCTCCATACTTCTGTATATCACAAAGCCGTTCATCACTGCTCTTGATCGGAACCTGACCTTTTCCTTTTTTGACAATCTGCTGGTCAAACAATGCACCTGTTGCCTCATACGATCTTCGCGTCACAAGAATGTTGTTCTTTTCCATAAACTTTCGGACTGTCACAATGGTTCCGTTCCCGCCTTCCCAGGCAATTTCTCCGTTTCGTTCAATTCTTTCCTGTTCAAACATCTTCTTCAGGTTATAACTTCTTCCCGGATTTTCCTTAATGAAGTGAATCGGATTTGATGTGAATTTTACAAAATATGCGTTGCCAACAACAATATTCAAATAAGCATCCTTCGCATGATGATAATCATTCATCTCCCGTATCTTCAGAAATTTAAAATCCTTACGGAACTTTGAAACGGTTGGCGCTTTTACATAAACAATCTGTGTATCCGGGATCACCTGCTGCAGAATACTTGCTGCCGCTTTTGTACTCTGACGAGTTTCCACCAGCTGCCTGGAAATAAATCCAGCCAATTCAGACGGTTCAAATCCATTTCCTCTGATCAGCCGTTTATATTTTTCTTCACTGATCAATCCGGCATCCACTAAAGATTTCCAGAATGGCTGCATTTTTTTCCGAACTGTTTCATCGATCGGATATTTATCCTCTTTCATCTGATTACACTTTTTCTTTACAAGTACCCGGTTATCCAGGCTATCATCCATCACTTTGGACTGTGGAAAAATATGATCAATGTCATACTTCTGATTATCCCACAATTCCTCCAGTTCAATTGTTTCACCGGAATACATGCATTTTCCTTTTTGCGTATAATACAAATACAGCTTGTCTCTTCTCATTTCCGCATCGGAACGCTTTTCAATCTCATCTATCCAGTCTTTTTCTTCCGCTTTACATTTTTTATAAAGTTCCAGCAGTTTCTTTTTTCTTGAAGAGGTTCTTCCCTGATCGGTTTTTTCTCTTGCCATTTCTATAAAAACACGTTTCGGTGGGTTTCCCATCACTTTACAGATTTCCTTTACAATCAAAAGGCTCTGCCAAATCTGCCGCTTCACTGCCGGTGATACGTAAAGTTCCTCGACTAATTCATACGAAATATCCCGTTTTTTCTGTTCGTTTCCATTCTTTTCTTCGATTGCCGATGCAAACAAATATTTTTCGCTAAGCAGTTGCATCAGATTGTCATTCGTCTCCCACAAAGCCCGAATAATAGACCATGCCTCTCCCGTTTCCGGTGCCGGTGCTTCCATCTCTTCCAAAAACACTTTTGAGAGTCTTCCCCAACCACGATACGGCAGTTTACTTATGCTGTCTCTTTGTTTTTCTGTCAACTCCGGAAACAGTTTCTTTAATCTCTGTTTCAGTATCGCTTTATCATCTCCAAACAGCGTTACGTTCAGGATGATGCATTCTTTTTCCGCCTGGTTCAGTGACAGATTTGTTAATTTCTCTTTAAAGTCATGGTATGCCGTAAGAGAACTCTTGAAATCACCATCAATTCCGGTAATTTCAACTTCTTTTCCGGTAATTCCTTCTTTCACTAAATAGTTTTTCAGTTTTTTCTGTGTAACCTTTCTGCTTTTCTGGAATACTTCTTCATATATTTTCTGTTTCTGCTCTACAGATATCTTTTCTCCATCCAAACGCAGATTATTTAATTCATTTAAAACTTCGTATTTGCTGTACAGCAGAGAATACTTTGGTAAAACATCTTCACTTGGCAGATAAGTACATTTATTCGTCATTCTTCGAATAAACTGCTCTGCACTTGCTTCCAAATCTACCATCTCATCGAAGTTCCATGGATATATTTTGCCTTCTTTTCGTACCGCCCAGTTACTCTTCTCCCCTTTTTTTCGAATTCCGTTTAAGGGTCCTACGTAGTACGGAATGCGGAATGTGAAAATCTTTTGAATCTTCTCTCCATTCTCTTTCAGTAGCGGAACTTTATCTTCCAGATTTTTCAGGATTGCATTTAATTCATATAAATGAATCTGATATGGAATGACACTGTTGTCTTTTACAGTCTGTTTCGGAAGAAACGTTCCCATTTCCATTTCCTTCTGCATGCAGGATGCTTTCGTCACATCTGATATCTTGCCCAGAATATTCTTTTTCAGATAACCGTAAAAGTCTTCCTGACTACATTGTTTTGGTGCCTTGATATACGCATAATAATTAGCTTTTTCATCCTTTTTTGCAAACAGTCTCTGATATTCTTCCCTTGAAAGATTCTCTCTGACCAGCTTTTTCAGATCTTTCAGATCTTTTTTATGCTTTTCATAAAGTGCCACTTTTGCCTCTGAAAGAGAAGAATAGTTCTGCAAAATATCAGCCAGAACAGCCCAATCGTACACTGCTTTTGCGTGTTCAATTAATACATATTTTTCTCCCAGCTCTGCTTCGATCTCTCCAGCGTATTCTTCATAACCTGCATCTGCGAAGCAAAGTTTTGGCCGTTCCAGTGTATCCATCTGTTTTTCCCCAAACAGATTTCCCAGTTTTGCTGTTCCACCGGTAATCAATCCCAGCCACTCTTTTTCACAGGATGTTTCTGCCCGCATTGCTTTTACTGCTTTTGTCTTTTTCGCAGATTTGGTCAATGTTCGGTCTTTTAAAATTGCCTCTATTTCCTTGCTTCTTTCCACTCCAATCTCGGAAGAAAAGCCAAGTTCTTCTGCCCGCACTGCTTCAAGGAACTGTTCAAATGTTGTCTGAAATTCTCTTACCTGTTCGATATTTCCGTTTAATAGAAAATGGCCTCTGTGTTTCATCATATGATGCAGAGCAAGATATATCAGGCGAATATCAGGCGTTTCGTCAGTTTCCATTAACCATTTTCTCAGATGATAGATGGTTGGAAACTGTTTATGATATTCTTTGTCTGTGTAATCATCATCCGCAAACAATGCATAGGGAAGTTCCGGACACTTTCCCTGCCTGTCACGCTTATCCTCTGGCCAGTAACGACTCTCTTTCATTCTGCGAAAAAATCCATCATCTATCTTTTCTACTTCTTCCGCAAAAATTTTCTGCAGCAATTCTATTCTCCAATTACGACGATCCAATCTTCGTTTTGCTGTCCGAAACCCTCTTCTCTCTTCTGCAGTCTGTGCACTGTCAAATAGCCGTACACCCCAAAGTGTTTTTCCATGTGCGCGCAAAATTTCGTACTTCTCATTTGTCACAGCCCATCCAACCGAACTGCTTCCCATATCAAGTCCGAGATAATATTCCCCTTTCATCTGTTCTTTCCTCCATTTTCTACATTTTATCTAATTTTACCATATATTTTGATTTTTTACATCTTTTCTTTCCTATTTTCAACAATTCTACTTCCTGGTTCTTGCTGTTCTCACAGTACTGAATCATAACCATGTTTCATTTCTAATTTTAGACAACAAAAAAACTGCTGTCTATGAAGACAACAGTTTTCGTTCCACACACTGTGGACCATCTAACGATGGCGTTTTCGATAAATCGTTATTTGAACTTATGATGTAAAATTTAGTATGGTACTAAACTAACTACACTATACTTCTATTTTTTCCTTTCGTCAATCTTTTTTAGAAAGTTTTTATGATAATTATTCCATTTTTTTCTCTTGCGTCCTTGTTGTTTTTATGGTAAAATACATTTTGTTCTGATTACGAACACTGCCGCTGTGGCGGAATTGGTAGACGCACTTGACTCAAAATCAAGCGGTGAATAACCGTGCCGGTTCGAGTCCGGCCAGCGGCATAGCTAAAAAAGATCTGCAAAAACGAACGTTGATGCAGATCTTTTTTATTGTCTTCCCTTCAAAAAAACAGCTTTTGAAAGAAAGAAAACCCCTTTCGAAGAACCGGCCATCTGCCGCATGGTTCTTTTTGAAAGGGGTTTTACTGTTGTTATTTCTTATTTATTTCCAAACATCTTCTCATACTCCGGTGTTCCATCCAGTGTAGCGAAGTAGTCCTTCGGGGTTTCTGCGCGGCGGATGACTTCAAAGCTGCCGTCCTCTTTTAACAGAACCTCTGCAGATTTTAATTTTCCGTTGTAGTTGTATCCCATGGAAAATCCATGTGCGCCGGTGTCGTGGATGAAGAGGAGGTCTCCGACTTCCACTTCCGGAAGCATGCGGTCGATCGCGAATTTATCGTTGTTTTCGCACAGGGAACCTGTTACGTCATATTTGTGGTCGCACGGCTGATCTTCTTTTCCCATCACCGTGATGTGATGGTAAGCGCCGTACATAGCCGGTCTCATCAGGTTGACCGCGCAGGCATCACAGCCGATGTACTCTTTGTAGATGTGTTTCTGATGGATGGCGCGGGTAACGAGTCCGCCGTACGGTCCCATCATGAAACGGCCCATTTCCGTGTAAATTGCAACATCGCCCATGCCGGCCGGAACGAGAACTTCATCGTACACTTTATGTACACCCTCGCCAATCACGCGGATGTCATTGCCTTCCTGATCCGGTTTGTACGGAATTCCGACGCCGCCGGAAAGATTGATGAATTTAATCTTCACGCCCGTCTCTTTCTGCAGCTTTACAGCCAGCTCAAACAGTGTTTTTGCCAGAACTGGGTAGTAATCATTGGTTACGGTATTACTTGCAAGGAAGGAATGGATGCCGAACTCTTCTGCCCCTTTTGCCTTCAGAATGCGGAATGCCTCAAAAATCTGCTCGGTTGTCATACCGTATTTGGCATCTCCCGGATTATCCATGATGTCGGTGCTGATTTTAAACAGTCCGCCCGGGTTATAACGGCAGCAGATTTTCTTCGGAATGTAGCCTAATGTTTTCTCAAGAAAATCAATATGCGTAATATCATCAAGGTTAATGATCGCACCAAGCTCTGCAGCCAGTTGATACTCTGCAGCCGGTGTTACGTTGGATGAAAACATGATTTTATCTTTCTCAAATCCCATCGCATCGGAAAGCATCAGCTCCGTGTAAGAAGAGCAGTCGCATCCGCAGTCATATTCACCCAGCATTTTGATCAGTGTCGGGTTTGGGTTCGCTTTTACAGCAAAATACTCACGAAATCCCGGATTCCAGGAAAAAGCTTCCTTTACCGCTTTCGCATTCTCACGAATTCCTTTTTCATCGTAAATGTGAAACGGAGTTGGTACTGCTGCTGCGATTTCTTCCAGTTTTTCTTTTGTTACAAAAGGCTTCTTCGTCATTCTCTTTTGTCTCCTTCTTCTGCTTATTTTGCCTGAATAATGTGAAGCATGTTTGTCATATATCCTTCACCCGTCACCTCGTTAGTAGCAGGGTCTCCGGCCGTAAAAATAACCATATCGCCACGTTCTACAAGCTCCTCACGGCGCACCATATACATAGCATGGGAAATGATGTTCTCCGTAGAATCTTCCTCGTATCCGGTCACCGGACGAACGCCCCAGTAGAGCTGCATTTTTCTTCTTGCCCATTCATATGGGGTAACGCCGTAAATCGGTACGCTCGGACGAAGGTTGGAAATCAGTCTTGCGGTCTGACCGGACATCGTCGGGGTCACAATGCAGGCTGCTTTGATGTGTTCTACCATAGAAACGGCTGCACTTCCGACTGCTGCGGAAACATTCAGCTTTCCTTCCAGCGCTTTTCCATCGCGGTAATCTTCGAATTTCAGATAGCGCTCTGTCTGCTCGGCAATCTCTCCCATCATGGTAACTGCCTCGATCGGATATTTTCCGGCTGCTGTTTCGCCGGAGAGCATGATCGCATCCGTTCCATCATAAATTGCATTCGCAACATCGGCTACCTCTGCACGGGTCGGACGCGGGTTCCGGATCATGGAATCCAGCATCTGGGTTGCTGTGATAACCGGTTTGTATTTATGATTGCATTTTTCAATGATGATTTTCTGTACATGCGGTACCTGGCACGCCGGAATCTCTACACCAAGGTCTCCCCTTGCAACCATCACACCATCTGCCGCATCGATGATGCTGTCGATGTTCTGCACACCCTCCGCATTTTCGATCTTGGCAATGATATCAATATGCTCTCCTCCGTTTGCCACAAGGAACTCACGGATTTCGTTAATTGCCTCTGCATTCCGGATAAAGGAAGCTGCAACAAAATCAATATCCTGTTCAATACCAAAAAGAAGATCTCCTTTGTCTTTCTCCGTGAGGTTCGGAAGATTGATCGAAACGTTTGGTACATTCACGCCCTTTTTTTCTCCGAGCTCGCCGCCGTTTACTACGGTACAGACAATTTCCGGTGCATTTACTTTTTCTACGCGCAGACCGATCAGACCATCATCGATCAAAATCGTATCTCCCTCTTTGATATCTTCCGTAAGGCCGGTGTAGCTGACAGAACAGTGATTTTCATCTCCGGTCTCCTGAACGGTTGTCAGGGTAAAAGTCTGTCCGGTTACCAGATTCACTTTTTTTCCATCTTTTAAAACGCCGGTACGAATTTCCGGTCCTTTGGTATCCAGAAGGATTGCCACAGGAGTTTTCAGCTCTTTTCGAAGCTCTTTCAGCATATCCATACGCATTTTCTGCTCATCGTGGTCTCCATGAGAAAAATTAAAACGAGCAACATCCATTCCGGTTTCAATCAGTTTTTTCATCAGGTCACGGGAGTTGGTATTTGGTCCCATGGTGCAGACAATTTTCGTTCTTCTCATACTTTCTCTCCTTCTTTATTTTACATGTTCATGCGTAAACAGGTGATCCTGGCAGTATTCATAGTTTCCGTTGCATCGGGAACAGAAACGGAACTCCAGATTCGGATCATCTTTTTCGGTCCGGCCACAGATCGCACATTTGTGTTTTGTGATCCCGTTCGGATTGCGGTATTCGGCTTCGCCTCTTGAAACGGCCTTTTTAAATTCCTTCCGGCGTCTGTTCTGCTGGAAAGAGCCGCGTTTTCCTTTTCTTGTCATCAGGAAGAACACAAGGACGTTTGCAAGGGAACAAAGAATAACAACACATCCTGCCCAGTTTCCGCTCATGATGCTGGTAATCATGCTGTAGGCGAGAAGCGCTACGTCAAGGTATGCCAGCCATTTGATTTTGATCGGAATAATGAAATACAGCAGTACCTGCATATCCGGGAAGCTGATCGCAAAGCCAAGGAAAATCGAGAGGCTGATGTAGTAAGTGCTGAATGCCGTTCCCATCAGCGACGGATATCCGTTGACTGCATATAAGATTCCATACAGCAGGAAGGAACCGATAATGGTCATCAGAATGCCGGAAAAGATGTAAACATTATACTTGAAATCTCCCCAGGCTCTCTCAAGGCTTGTTCCGATTGAGTAATAGAAAAACAGCATGATGATCGTAAAGATATCAAGGCTGCTCGGCGGAATCAGAATCCAGCTCACCAGACGCCAGATCTGTCCGTGCAGAATATAATATGGTTCCAGCGTCAGATACTGTCTCATGATGGGAGCCGCAAGCGCAATGATATATCCCGCAATGTACGTTACGATAATGTACATCGTCAGATGGCTTAACGCGTATCTCCCATATTTTCGCTCCATTTTGTCTAAAAAATTCATGCACACTCTTCCTTTTTGTTTGTTTTATTTTACCGGCTTTCACTGCCCGAAAATACATTCTCATTATACGTGCTGCCTTTTCGTTTGTCAAACGGTATAACGGTGAATTTCGTCTCTGAAAAAGAGCTTTACGAATGTTTTACTTTCCGGTATAATTTATTAGAAATCTTTTCCAGTTATTTTATAAATATACGAAAAAATTCAGGAGGACTTTATATATGGCAGGATCATCATTTGGTACCATCTTCAGACTGACCACCTGGGGAGAGTCTCATGGAAAAGGCGTGGGCGTTGTTGTGGACGGAGTGCCGGCCGGCCTTTCGCTTTCCGAGGAGGATATTCAGGTTTACCTCGACCGCAGGAAGCCGGGACAGAACCGCTTTACCACAAAACGGAAAGAATCCGATACCGTTCAGATTTTATCCGGCACTTTCGAAGGAAAAACGACCGGTACCCCGATTTCCATGGTGGTATGGAATGAGGATCAGCATTCCAAAGATTACAGCGACATTGCTTCCTATTACAGACCGGGCCACGCCGACTATACGTTTGATGCAAAATACGGTTTCCGCGACTACCGCGGCGGCGGACGCTCCTCAGGACGCGAGACGATCGCACGCGTGGCTGCAGGTGCCATTGCCTTAAAAATGCTCTCTGAGCTTGGCATCACCGTTTCCGCCTACACCCGCTCCATCGGTGACGTGGAAATCCAGTCTTTTGATACCGCTGAAATCGCGAATAACGCCCTGAATATGCCGGATGCAGAGGCTGCCGAAAAGGCTTCCGAGCTTTTAACAAAAGCCATGGCGGAAAAAAATTCCGTCGGCGGTGTGGTCGAATGTGTCGTTCACCATATGCCGGCCGGTGTCGGCGATCCGGTGTTTGAAAAGCTCGATGCCAACCTTGCAAAAGCACTCGTCTCCATCGGCGCCGTAAAAGGCGTGGAAATCGGAGACGGTTTCTCGGTCTGCACAGCTACCGGGCTTACCAATAACGATGCCTTCCATGTAAATGCGGACGGCTCCATTGTCAAGCTGACCAACCACGCCGGCGGTATTTTAGGCGGTATCAGCGACGGAAGCGATATCGTTGTCCGGGCTGGTTTCAAACCGACCCCGTCCGTTGCTGCTTCCCAGCAGACCATCAACAAAGACGGCGAAAATATTGCCATCGAAATCAAAGGCCGCCACGACCCGATCATCGTTGCACGCGCCGTTGTTGTCGTGGAATGCATGACCGCTCTTGTCCTGGCGGACGCACTGCTCGTCGGCATGAGCGCCAAACTGGACAATGTAAAGAAAGTCTGGGCTCCGGACGAGAAATAAAGGCCGGACTGCTTCTTTCTGGCTTCAACACAAAAAATGCCTGCGGGATACAGTTCTTCCTGCAGGCATTTTTGCGTTATTTTTTAGTGAACGCCTTTTTTCGTAATCAGAATACAGTTCGGCGTCTCCACTTTCATCGGGCGGCCTTTCTGAACCAGCACGTTTTTCTCATAATCAACGGTAAATGTTGTGATCGTGTTGGACTCATGGTTTGCCACTGCGATATGTTTTCCGTCCGGGAACATTGCAATATCCTTTGGATATTCGCCGCTGATCGGAAGTGCAAACTTCTTCTCCATGCAGCCGGTCTCCGGGTCGATATGGAACATTGCTACGGTATTGTCTCCGGCTGTAGAAGTAAACAGGTAGTGGTGATCCGGGGAAAGGCACATGCCGGATGCAGCGTCGTGCGCCTGGTCCACGTTCGCGGATGTGGTGCTGATCGACTGCAGTTTTTCAAATTCCGGTCCGTTTCCCGTATCACGGTAGCTGAATACATCGACTTTGTTCATCAGCTCGTAAATGACATACGCGTATTTTCCGGATTCACTGAAAACGATCTCTCTCGGACCGGATTCACGCTCACAGCGCAGGATATCCACCAGTTTCAGGCGGTCACGCTGTGTGTTCAGCTTGTACATTTTGATCTGGTCAATGCCGTTGTCGACTGCGCAGACATATTTGTTGTCCGGTGTAGGAACGACACAGCTGACATGCGGGCGGAAGTTACGCTCTGCCACACTGCCAAGGCCCTTGTGGAACACGCCGTCCATCAGACTTCCGAGGCGGCCGTCCTTATGGGTATGTACAACGGTTACTTTTCCGTCATGATAGCCTGCCACGAACAGGTATCTTCCGGTTTTGTCCACCGACAGATAGCAGCCGCGCATGCCGTCGATGTCTACTTTGTTGATCGGGGTCAGGTCTCCGTCATCCTCCACTGCAAACACTGCAATGCCTTCATCTGCAATCGAATACAGGTATTTGCCGTTTAAGGAACGGGCAATGTGGGAAGAGTTGTTGACCGGTATGACTTTTCGCTCTGTCAGAGTGCCTTCTTCTACATTTACATCATATAAACGAATACCAATGCTGCTTCCATGGGTATAAGTGCCTACATAGGCTACGTACTCATCCTTCATGTTGTTTTCATCCTTTCTGCCTTCTCGCACATCGTGTGAATTTTCTAAAAATATTTTAACACAATTTCCGCGCCACGACAACGAGGAAAACGGATTTTTGATATGTAAACGGTAACACTTTATTTTTAGACACAGGATATTCTCCTGCAGAGAATTTTTTAGATATTTCTATTGTTTTTGGATTGTAAGAGTTGAGGTTTCCGCTGCATACCATTTCCATTTTCTACGCTCTCGTCAGACTGATTTCCTGACTCATCATTCCCTGCAGTTTCTTGATTGCGCGGCTGTACTGGCACTGCAGCGCCTGCTCGCTTTTCTTGCAGAATCCGCTGAGCTCTTTGTAGCTGAATCCATATGCTCTCCCCCAGAAAATGCGCTGATCCATCGGATTCAGGTTCTGGATGCAGTTCTGCATCACCATTCGTTCCTCAATCTCGGCTGTCGCGGCCGCCTCCCCTTCATTTCTGTTCTCTTTCTGATACTGTGTATAGGAAACTTCATTCTGATAATAATGTTTTCTGCGCTGATTCTTGATCTTGTTTTTTGCCACACAGAACAGCCATTTCGTCATCTCTTCTCCTTCGAGATCGGCAACGGTTTCAAATTTTACCACCAATACCTCCCATACATCGTTCAGCACATCCTTCGCCGTCTCCCGGTCATTGTTCAACTGACCGCAGATATAACGGAACAGCACATGACTGTTTTCCTCGAATATGATCTGAAAAAATCGTTCCTTCTCTTGTCTCATACACTTCTTTCTCCCTCCTGTTATTTCGCTGTCCTTCTCTTCCGGGCCCGTCATATATGTAATGTGTTGAGACTATCGAAATCTTTCGTTTTTTCAGAATATTTCTACTATTTGACCTTATTACTTTTGTTAATAAAGCAAAATATTGCGTTATAACTGCACCGCGGCGCATAATCAAATTTTTTCTTTCGAAATCAGAAATTACTGTTTCTGACAAAAAATTCCCGCAGAAAGGAGCTTTCTTCCTCTCTGCGGGAATCTTCTATTTTGGTTTTATTTTATTTAAAGTAAGCAACACCGGACTCAAAGATCTTCAGATCCTGCTCTCCGTAGATGTTGACTGCTACGCCGTTGTCGCGGCGCTCTGCGTGTGCCATCTTACCAAAGACACGGCCGTCCGGGCTGGTGATACCCTCGATTCCGCAGTAGGAACCGTTGACATTCCAGTACTCGTCGTTGGTCAGGTTTCCGTTGACATCGCAGTAGCGGGTTGCAATCTGGCCGTTTGCCATCAGCTTGTCGATCCACTCTTTCGATGCTACGAAACGTCCCTCTCCGTGGGATGCCGGGTTGGTGTAAACACCGCCAAGCTCGGCGCCTGCCAGCCATGGGGATTTGTTGGTCACAACCTTCGTGTAAACCATCTTGGAAATATGGCGTCCGATAGTGTTGAAGGTCAGAGTCGGGGAATCCTCCGTCTGTCCGAGAATCTCACCGTACGGAACGAGTCCCAGTTTGATCAGTGCCTGGAATCCGTTGCAGATACCAAGGGCAAGTCCGTCTCTCTCATTCAGCAGTTTGGTAACAGCTTCTTTGATCTTCGCATTCTGGAATGCGGTTGCAAAGAATTTTGCTGATCCATCCGGCTCATCACCTGCGGAGAATCCGCCAGGGAACATGATGATCTGCGCCTGGTTGATGGCTTTTTCAAAGGCATCGACAGAACCGCGGATGTCTTCTGCGGAAAGGTTGCTGAATACCTGAGTGATAACTTTTGCACCGGCACGCTCGAAAGCTCTGGTGCTGTCATACTCACAGTTCGTTCCCGGGAAGACCGGAATGAATACGGTCGGCTGTGCCAGCTTGTGGGAGCATACGTGGATGCTCTTTGCCTGATAGCAGCTGTCTGCAACAATTCCGTTTTCGTCTGCTGCTGCCACATTCAGGGCATCTACCTCCGGAAGCTCTGCACCGGATACGGTCTTGAATACTTTTTCCAGCGGTTTGTTCCATGCGGAAACGGCCTCGCGGATGGTGATTTCGGTGTCTTTATAGGAAAGAACCGGTTTGTCTGTCACTTCACCGATGACGGTGTAGGTGCTTGCCAGCTCTCCGACTTTTTCAGCCGGAACTTCGCAGATCAGATCTGCAATATATGGAGTAAAGAGATCTCTCTCGTCTACATTGTGCTCGATGGTTACGCCGAGAGCATTACCGAATGCCATCTTGGATACGGCTGCTGCGATACCCTGACGGTCTACGACATAAGCGGCTTTCACACGGCCGTTCTGCATATCCTCATGCAGTTTTCTGTAGGTTTCCATGACGCCTTCGTACTCTGGAAGCAGATGTGCGTCGACTGGAAGGTGGATCCACACGAGTTTGTCTCCTGTGTTTTTCAGCTCCGGAGATACTACATCTTTTAATTTTGCAACGTCAACCGCGAAGGATACGAGTGTCGGCGGTACATCGATATGGTTGAAGGTACCGGACATACTGTCTTTTCCTCCGATAGACGGCAGGCCGTAGCCCATCTGTGCGTCGTATGCACCAAGAAGTGCTGCGAACGGCTGGCTCCAGCGGTGCGGATCCTCAGTCATTCTGCGGAAATATTCCTGGAAGGTGAAGCGGACTTTGCTGTAATCGCCGCCGACTGCCACGATGCGGGACAGGGACTCGGTTACGGCATAGACTGCTCCGTGATACGGGCTCCAGCTCGATACGTATGGATCAAAGCCGTAGCTCATCATGGTAACGGTGTTGGTTTTTCCATCCGGAACCGGCACTTTTGCAACCATGGCCTGAGTTTCAGTCAGCTGATATTTTCCACCGTACGGCATCAGCACGCTGGCTGCTCCGATGGAGGAGTCAAACATCTCGACAAGACCTTTCTGGGAGCATGCGTTGAGGTCTGACAGGGTGGACAGCCATTTTTCTTTCACGTCGGCAATGTCACCGCTTCTTTTTAACGGGGTGTCCTCTGCTTTTGGAATCTCTACGAAGACATCATTCTCCTGATGTGCTCCGTTGGTATCCAGGAATGCACGGGAAATATTGACGATCTCTTTTCCTCTCCAGGAGAGTACCAGACGCGGGTCCTCGGTTACGACTGCAACTTCGGTTGCCTCCAGGTTCTCTTCTGCGGCATATTTCAGGAACTGCTCACGGTCTTTCGGGTCGATGACAACGGCCATACGCTCCTGGGACTCGGAGATGGCGATCTCGGTTCCGTCGAGGCCGGCATATTTTTTCGGTACTTTGTCCAGATTGATCTTAAGGCCCGGTGCCAGCTCGCCGATGGCAACGGAAACTCCGCCTGCACCGAAGTCGTTGCATTTTTTAATCAGAAGGCTGACTTCCTCGCGGCGGAACAGTCTCTGCAGTTTACGCTCAGTCGGTGCGTTTCCTTTCTGTACCTCTGCACCGCAGGTCTCGATGGATTCTGTCGTATGTACTTTGGAGGAACCGGTTGCACCGCCGCAGCCGTCTCTTCCAGTACGGCCGCCGAGCAGGATGATGATATCGCCCGGATCGGAATTTTCACGGACAACGGCACGGCGCGGTGCTGCTCCAAGGACGGCTCCGATCTCCATACGTTTTGCCACGTAGTCCGGATGGTAAACTTCTTTGACATAGCCGGTTGCAAGACCGATCTGGTTTCCATAGGAGCTGTAGCCGTGTGCTGCTTCTCTTACGAGTTTTTTCTGCGGAAGTTTTCCTTCGAGTGTCTCGCTCTGCGGACGGGTCGGATCTGCGGCTCCGGTCACACGCATTGCCTGATATACATAGGTTCTGCCGGAAAGCGGGTCACGGATTGCACCGCCAAGGCAGGTTGCTGCACCACCGAACGGCTCGATCTCGGTCGGGTGGTTGTGGGTCTCGTTTTTGAAGTTGATCAGCCACTCTTCGTCTTTTCCGTCTACATCTACCGGTACGACGATGGAGCATGCGTTGATTTCATCAGACTCTTCCTGATCTGCGAGTTTTCCTTCGGATTTCAGTTTTTTCATTGCCAGAAGGGCAAGGTCCATAAGGCAGATGAATTTGTCGTCACGGCCTTTGTAGAGTACCTCACGGTCGCTTAAGTAGCGGTCGTAGCTTTTTTTCATCGGCTCGTAGTAGTCGCCTTCGCCGAAGGTCACGTTGGTAAGCTCGGTGGAGAAGGTGGTATGGCGGCAGTGATCGGACCAGTAGGTATCGAGTACGCGGATCTCGGTCATGGATGGATTTCGTTTTTCTTCGCCGCGGAAGTAGTTCTGGATATGCAGGAAGTCTTTGAAGGTCATGGCAAGGCCGAGGGAATCATACAGGGCTTTTAATTCTGCCTCCGGCATGTCGATGAATCCGTCGAAGATTTTGACGTCTGCCGGCTCTTCAAATTTTGTCACGAGGGTTTCCGGTTTTTCAAGTCCTGTCTCTCTGGAGTCTACCGGATTGATGCAGTGTGCTTTGACTGCGTCAAACTGCTCATCAGTCATCTCTCCTTCGATAACATACGTAACGGCGGAGCGGATGATCGGCTGCTCGTCTTCTTTCAAGAACTGCACGCACTGTACGGCAGAATCGGCTCTCTGATCAAACTGTCCCGGAAGGAATTCTACGGAAAATACTCTCGCACCTTCTGCACGCGGGAAATCTTCCTGATAGCAGATATCAACCGGCGGCTCTGCAAAGACTACTTTACATGCTTTCTCATATGTCTCATCACTGATATTTTCTACATCGTACCGGATCAGCTCCCGTACGTTGGTTACGGTCTGGATGTTCAGATAGTGCTTGATTTCATGCTTCAGATCTTTCGCCTTAATCGCAAATTCCGGCTTTTTCTCCACATAAACGCGTCTGACTGTACTCATTTTTATCCTCCATTTGTCTGAATCATAGTCCCCCAAAAACGGGACAATCTTTCGTTACTTACAGAATAGCATATTTATCTTTATAAATGAAATTAATATATCTTATATGTTTTATAAGTTTTGTTTCTTAATAGACGGACGCATTCCATTTTTCCTGCACTACCATCCCACTCATCACCCATTCTCTCCCGTCCTAAACCGTCAGGCCC
>OLSG01001353.1_pt1 | contig 25400 bp, 24 predicted proteins | sample 1673041 | NCBI WGS metagenome assembly OLSG01 (sample SAMEA3136749, study PRJEB25190) | human gut metagenome | reverse complement strand
CCGTTTGTACATTCTTAAGTGAAAGTTTTTGTACATCCTTATCCTACTATTTACAACCCATGTAACTATAGTTGCACAAATAGCAACGAATACATATTAATTACCTTTTTTATTGTCATATAGGAAATATAAACAAATGGCAAAAAATAACTTCATAAGGAAACAAATCAGTACAAAAAAAAAACAGTGCCGAAGCACTGCTTTTTTATACATATAACGATATGCTATTAGCCAACGGTGAAGAGGGTGTCGCCGCCCTGTACGGACTGGCCTTCACTTACCGGCATACCGGTAATCTTGCCATCGCATGGAGCCATGATCGGGTTGCCCATCTTCATAGCTTCGAGAACGAGAACTTCGTCGCCAGATGCTACTGCATCACCAACATGTTTGTTGATGCGGATAACTTTGCCCGGCATTGGAGCTTCTACAACTTCGCCTGCACCTGCAGGAGCTGCTGGAGCTGCTGCTGGAGCCGGAGCTGCTGCCGGAGCTGGAGCTGCTGCCGGAGCTGGAGCTGCTGCTGGAGCCGGAGCTGCTGCCGGAGCTGGAGCTGCTGCTACTGGAGCTGCTGCTGCAGCGCCGCCGTCTTTAACTACTACATCGTAATCCTGGCCGTTAACTGTTACAGTAAATTTTCTCATTGTCTTTCCTCCTAAATGATGATATGTTCAACTTTCAATTAGAACTGCTGATTGCCGGAAACTCCAGCAATGCGAGCTGCGCTTGTCCAGCCGGTTCTAGCTGCCGGGCGGATGGAGACGATTTCGCCGCCACCCATAGCAACGATAGCAGCAGCAATTGCTGCTACGACTGCACCATTGTCAGCAGCTTTTGGAGCTGCCTTTGGAGCAGCTGCTTTCTTAGGAGCTGCTGGTGCCGGTGCTGCGGACTGATTGAGAGATGAACGTACCTGCCAGATCATGATCAGGGCAATTACTGCAACGACAGCAGCAAATACCGCGATATACATAACTGTACTGTTATCCATCTGTACCCATCCTTTCAATATAAGTATTTAAGCGGCAAATATTAGAGCGGAATGTTTCCGTGTTTCTTTGCCGGATGTACTTCGTGCTTGGAAGCAAGCATCTTCAGAGCATTGATGATTGTCGGACGAGTGTTTCTCGGATCGATAACTGCATCTACATAGCCACGTTCAGCAGCTTTGTAAGGAGTTGCGAATTCATCAACATATTCTTTTGTACGCTGTTCTTTGTTTGGATCTTTCTTGAAGATGATGTTAGCTGCGCCTGCAGGTCCCATAACAGCGATTTCAGCGGTTGGCCAAGCGAATACCTGGTCAGCGCCCTGTTCACGGGAGCACATAGCGATGTAGGAGCCGCCGTAAGCTTTACGGAGAATCATGGTGATTTTCGGAACGGTAGCTTCGCAGTATGCGAACAGCATCTTAGCGCCGTGACGAATTACGCCGGCATATTCCTGCTGTTTGCCTGGCAGGAAGCCTGGTACGTCGACAATGTTAAGTACCGGAATGTTGAAGCAGTCGCAGAAACGAATGAAACGAGCTGCTTTATCAGATGCGTTGTAGTCAAGGCAGCCTGCCATGAATGCTGGCTGGTTAGCAATGATACCAACAGTCTGTCCGTCCATACGAGCGAAGCAGGTGATGATGTTCTTTGCGAATTCCTTAGCTACATCGTAGTATTCGCCATTATCTACAACGGATTTGATGACATTGTACATGTCATATGGAGCGTTGGAGTTTTCTGGCATAATGGTGTCGAGAGCCGGATCTGTTCTGGTCGGATCATCGCCGGTTTCAACGATTGGTGCATCTTCCATGTTGTTGCTTGGCAGGAAGGAGAGCAGGTAACGAATCTGTTTAATGCAGTCTTCGTCGTTTTCAGCTGCGAACTGAGCTACACCGGAAGTACGGTTGTGGGTCATTGCGCCGCCGAGAGCTTCAGCTGTGATCTTTTCACCTGTTACGGATTCAACTACAGCCGGGCCGGTCAGGAACATCTGGGATGTTTTCTTAACCATGTAAATGAAGTCGGTCAGAGCCGGGGAGTATACAGCGCCGCCTGCAGATGGTCCCATGATAGCGGAAATCTGAGGAATAACGCCGGATGCAATGGTGTTGCACCAGAAAATCTTGCCGTAGCCAGAGAGAGCATCTACTGCTTCCTGAATACGAGCTCCGCCGGAATCGTTCAGGCCTACGCAAGGAGCGCCGACTTTCAGAGCCAGTTCGTTTACGTGAACGATTTTAGCTGCGTGCATTTCACCAAGGGAGCCACCTTCAACGGTGAAGTCCTGTGCGAATGCGAATACGAGTCTGCCATCAACAGTACCATAACCGGTTACTACACCTTCGCCTGGAAGATCTTTCTTTTCCTGGCCGAAGTTGTGGCAGCGGGATTTAACGAGTGCATTGACTTCTACGAAAGTGCCTTCATCAAACAGAAGAGCAAGTCTTTCACGAGCAGTCAGCTTGCCTTTTTCGTGCTGTTTCTGTACACGTTTTTCGCCACCCATAGCCTCAACGTGAGCGAGGTTCTTATGGAGAAGTTCAATTCTTTCTTCAACAGTTGCCATTCTTACACCTCCAAAAATTTTAGGACCCCCGCAAGGGGGATGATCTGTCTCCTGGACAGATCATATTCCATCGTTCAAATTATTTCTTGAAGGATGGGCCGCCTGGGCGTTCTGTCAGTTCAAGCAGAAGGCCAGTAGCCTTTGGATGCAAGAATGCGATATGACAGCCACCTGCACCGACACGGAATTTCTTGTCGATGAGCGGTACTTCTTTAGCCTGCAGATCAGCGAGTGCAGCTTCGATGTCATCAACACGAAGAGCAACATGCTGGAAGCCGTCTTTGCCGTTGTTAGCTTTTTCGATGAAACGAGCAATCGGGCCGTCCGGAGTGGTGGAACCCAGGAATTCGAGTTCGCAAGCTTCGGTCTGAGCGGATGGTTTGAAGAAGCTGGTTGTTACATGCTGTTCTTCAACGGTTTCATCTGGAAGGGATGGTTCCATTCCAAAAATGTCTTTCATCTGCTGTTTAATCTTTTCCAGATCTTTTACAGCAATACCAACATGGTCGACAGTTACAACTCTAAATGCCATAAATAACTCCTCCTTTAAAATTATTTGAATATTTTGCCCACAATGGAATCAACGACTGTGAACGGATCTGTCTTCCGTTCAAAGACCTGTTCCACGGAGTCACTAAATTCACCCGTATTGGAGATTTTGTCTTCAATGTAACGGGAAATGCGATCATGAATCATCTCAAGCATTTCAGATCTTGCGCGTTCACGTCTTCTTTCTTCAAGAAGTCCGGATTCTTCAAGATACTTGCGATGTTCACCAAGGGAAGCAACTACGTCGCTTACGCCCTGATCCTTGCTTGCGATCGTTCTTTCGATCGGAGGACGCCAGTTCTGAGCTTCGCCCAGGTCGAGCATCATTTCGATTTCTACATTCAAACGATCTGCGCCATCACGGTCACATTTATTAATGACGAATACATCGCCAATTTCAAGGATACCTGCTTTAATAGCTTGAATATCATCGCCTAGTCCAGGTACGAGCACAACAAGTGTCGTATCCGCATTCTTGACGATATCAACTTCTGACTGTCCTACGCCTACTGTTTCGATGAAAATTACATCGAGACCGAAAGCATCCATCAGTTTTACCGCATCAGCTGTCTTGCTGGAAAGTCCGCCAAGGCTGCCGCGCGTACCCATACTACGGATATAAACACCCTTATCCAAGGTCAGATCATTCATTCTGATACGGTCGCCAAGAATAGCGCCGCCAGAGAATGGACTGGTAGGATCGACTGCAACAATACCTACGGTTTTACCCTGTTCACGATATTTTCTGATCAGGGCACCTGACAGTGTGCTCTTACCCGCACCAGGCGCACCAGTGATACCGATGACCTGTGCACGACCGGTATGATGGTAGATATCTTTCATGATATCTTCATAACCATCCCGTTCGTCTTCAACGATGGTAATTGCTCTCGCTAAGGCACGTCTGTTTCCATTCCAAAAATCTTTCATCGAGAATTCCATGGATACACCGCCTTTTCGAGGAGTAAAAAATAAATAATATAGTTGTATGGGACCGGGGTATCACCCAGCCCCAAGCAACTAAATTATATCAGGAACTTGAATAATAAGTAAAAACTAATTATTTTACGTTTTCTTTAATGAAGTCGATAACTTCTTTGGTTGGTGTGCCAGGGGTGAAGATAGCTTTTACGCCAGCTTCTTTCAGGCCTGGGATATCGCTTTCCGGAATAACGCCGCCGCCGAGAACGAGAACGTCGCCCATTCCTTTTGCTTTCAGAGCTTCAACAACTTCCGGGAACAGGGTGTTGTGAGCGCCGGAGAGCAGGGACAGAGCTACAACGTTAACGTCTTCTGCGTCTGCTGCTTCAACAATCTGAGCAACGGTCTGACGAAGACCGGTGTAAATTACTTCCATGCCTGCGTCACGAAGTGCACGAGCGATAACTTTTGCACCACGATCATGTCCATCAAGACCCGGTTTAGCTACGAGTACTCTGATACGTTTGTCTGCCATTGTAAATTACCTCCAGAAATATATTGAGTATTATTAGTATTCTCTTGTTCAGGCTGCCCTAGAATTAAAGGGTGTTGTGCGGTTTGTATTCGCCGTAAACTTTGCGGAGAACGCCACAGATTTCGCCTTCGGTGCAGTATGCACGTACGCAGTCGAGGATGACTGGCATAAGGTTAACATGATCTGGGCCTTCAGCTGGAGTCTGAGCTGCTTTTTCAAGTTTAGCCAGTTCTTCAGCAACCTTAGCCTGGTCACGGTTTGCCTTATCCTGAGCGAGCTGAGCTTTCTTCTTTTCGCCAACGGAAGCGTCAATCTTCAGCAGGCCGGTAACCGGTGGTTCTTCCATGGTGAATTTGTTAACGCCAACGATGGTTCTTTCGCCGGATTCAACAGACATCTGCCATGCATAAGCAGCGTCCTGAATTTCTTTCTGGATGTAGCCTTTATCAATAGCTTCTACAGCGCCGCCCATTTCATCGATCTTACGGATGTATTCTTTCGCTTCAGCTTCGATAGCATTGGTCATAGCTTCTACATAGTAGGAACCGCCGAGTGGATCTACTACGTCAGCCAGGCCGGATTCGTAAGCTACGATCTGCTGGGTACGCAGAGCGATGGTTACGGATTCAGTGGTTGGCAGAGCCAGAGCTTCATCGCGGGAGTTGGTGTGCAGGGACTGGGTTCCGCCCATAACTGCTGCAGCGGTCTGGAGAGCAACACGGATGATGTTGTTGTTTGGCTGCTGAGCGGTCAGCATGGAACCTGCGGTCTGGGTGTGGAAACGGAGTTTCATGGACTTGCTGGATTCTGCATGGAATCTTTCCTTCAGAATGGTAGCCCACAGACGACGGGATGCACGGAATTTAGCAACTTCTTCGAGTACGTTGTTGTGTGCGTTCCAGAAGAAGGACAGACGGCCAGCGAAGTCGTCAATCTTCATGCCAGCTTTCAGAGCTGCTTCGATGTATGCGATACCATCAGCAATGGTGAAAGCGATTTCCTGAGCAGCGGTGGAGCCTGCTTCACGGATATGGTAGCCGGAAATGGAAATGGTGTTCCACTTCGGAACGTTTTCAGAGCAGTATTCGAAGATATCGGTGATCAGACGCATGGACGGTTTAACTGGGAAAATGTAGGTGCCGCGTGCTGCGTATTCTTTCAGGATATCGTTCTGAATGGTGCCGCGGAGAGCGGTTGCAGGAACGCCCTGTTTTTCAGCTACTGCAATGTACATAGCCAGCAGAATGGATGCCGGTGCATTGATGGTCATGGAAGTGGAAACTTTGCCGAGGTCAATGCCGTCGAACAGTCTTTCCATATCATACAGGGAGTCGATAGCAACGCCTACTTTACCAACTTCGCCAGCAGCCATCATATCATCGGAGTCATAGCCGATCTGGGTTGGAAGGTCGAATGCGCAGGACAGGCCGGTGCCGCCATTAGCAATCAGGTATTTGTAACGTTTGTTGGATTCTTCAGCGGTGGAGAAGCCTGCATACATACGCATGGTCCAGAGACGGCCACGATACATGGTTGGCTGTACACCACGGGTGTATGGATATTCGCCCGGGAAACCGAGGTCTCTTTCATAGTCGAAACCTTCGAGATCGAGTGGTGTGTACAGGTTCTTGTGTTTCAGACCAACTCTTTCCGGATGTTTTGCAACCTGTTTTGCATATTCTGCATTGTAAGCATCAAGTTTAGCTTTCAGGGATTCGTTAGACATGAGTTCATCTTCCTCCTAAAAAAGTAAGTATGTAACATCTGGAAGCGTTTATTCCTTTTTCATTGCGGTGGCGGCTTTATACTCTTCTCACCCAGGATGGGAATCTGCTTCCGTCAGGGTTCCGCAAAGCCTTTCACTGCTGCAGCGTTCTTTCGAATCTTCTTGCAGCAGCTTTCGGACTCTTGCAGGACCCATGATATATGACACTGTCCTTTGACAGCAATCACCATAGGTTATTATACAATGTTTAGATTATTTGTAAAGTCTTAAAGGGAAATAAATTATTTCTTGAAATGCATATCCCCAGTTTCAGCAAGGCTTTCATGGAATTTAAATGCTTCGCTAAGAATATGTGGAGTCTGGCTGTCGCCGCAAGCTGCACATGCTCTTTCAAAGTAATCCATGAGCTGATCTCTGTAGGACGGATGAGCAACGTTGTTGATGATAACCTTTGCTCTTTCCTTCGGGGACAGACCGCGAACATCAGCAACACCCTGTTCAGAAATGAATACATGGGTATCATGTTCGGTGTGGTCTACATGGGAGCACATCGGAACTACTGCGGAGATCTTGCCGCCCTTAGCAGTGCTGTGGCAGAAGAAGCAGGACAGGAATCCATTACGTGCGAAGTCACCGGAGCCGCCGATACCATTCATCAGTTTGGTACCGCTTACATGGGTGGAGTTTACGTGGCCGTAAATATCCATTTCCAGTGCAGTGTTCATAGCGATAACGCCGAGACGACGAGCTACTTCACCGTTGTTGGAAATTTCCTGCGGACGGAGAATGATCTTCTTGTTGTATTTTTCAATGTTTGCATAGAAACGTTTCAGTCCATCCGGGGATGGGGACAGGGAAGTACCGGAAATCATGTCGATCTTGCCTTCATCGATAAGGTCGAACATGCCGTCCTGGATAACTTCGGTGTATACAGAAAGGTTCTTGAAGTCGGAAACTACGAGGCCATGGATAACTGCATTAGCAACGTTGCCTACACCGGACTGCAGTGGAAGCAGGTTTTCCGGAAGTCTGCCATGTTTAACTTCATTTTTCAGGAAGTCAATGAGGTTGTTGCCCATAGCTTCTGCATCGTCATCGAGTGGAGCCAGTGCACGGGTTACATCTGGCAGGTCGCATGGAACGATAGCAACGATCTTGGACGGATCACATGGAATGTATGGGGTACCTACGCGGTCGCCAACTTTGGTAATCGGAATCGGTTCGCAGTGCGGCGGATTCTTACGCATGTAGATATCAGCCATGCCAGCGAGTTCAACCGGCTGGGTGGTGTTAACTTCTACGATAACTTTCTTAGCTGTATCAACGAATACAGGAGAGTTACCAATAGCGGTGGTCGGGTAGAGTTCACCGTTCGGTCCGATCTTGCATACTTCCAGTACTGCAAAGTCTGGTCCGGTTACGCGTTCACCATTTACATGGGTAAAGAAGCCTGCGCGGATCTGCTGTGCAACATGGGACAGATGCAGGTCGAAATAGTTGATGGTACCTGCATTGATTGCTTTTCTCAGATTAGCATTGGTCTGGTATGGCATACGGTCTCTAACGCCGTCTACTGCTACCAGTTCAGTATCAATCTGGGAACCGGTGGATGCACCAGTCCAGATATCTACCTTGAATGGTGTTTCTTTCATACGTTCAGCGAGTTCATGCATTGTGATTTTCGGATAGCCGCATGGGGTAAATCCGGAAATACCAAGGATATCGCCTGGCTGAATCATTGCTGCTGCAGTCTTTGCATCACAGATTTTGGATTTCAGGTCAGCACATTCAATTCTGCTAAGGAATTCGCTATCATTGGTGTCGATCATTACTATCATCCTCCCAAAAAATAAAATAATATATAAAAGTCCGCAGCCCAATGATCTAAGTTCTTGCCGCAGAACTTTTAATCAATAAAAATAGCCAGCCTATCGTTACGCTTTGAAGTGGTTCATAAGAGTATGTATTCCGTTTATGAAAACATATCCTAATCTGCTCACAAGCCAAACCCTCCAATCGTACGATCTGCTGACCTACTTTTTAACTATCGGTTATATTATATCACATTTTCGCCGGTTACGAACTTTAAAATATACTATTTGTTTTTCAAAATCCCTTTCAACATATATAGATAATTCCTATTGGACAAATTATAGGTTTTATGGCGTATAACTTTCTGTTTAAAAATCCCCCTATTAATTGATAATTATATCTATAATTATATGTTCTATGACTTCCCTGTATATTTTATTTTACCATACATTTAAATTTATGAATCTATAGGAAATTTTCCTGTCATTCCCTGGAATCAATGATTTCTGGCAACGCCTGAACATTCTTCTGTGTATGCTGAAACTTTTCCTATTTCCCCTCTTCCTTTCCGCCGGAAACGCAGAGAGCAGAAAGACTCCAGAAACAGAAAGATACAGAACGGCTGAACAGCACGTGGTCTCCCATGCTGATGACCCCTATGGCCATGACCATGAGAAGGCCGCCAAGGCCAAGGGAGCGGGAAAAGCTATCCTTCCCCTTCTTATAGATACGGAAAGAGAGATATCCCTGGGCAAAGACGGTGCCAATAAATGCAAGGCCCCCGGGAATGCCCACTTCAGCCGGCATATTGAGATACATGTTATGGGCATGGAAAATAAGGACTCCCGGTTCCTGGATGAAGAAATTATATTCCGGATAGGCAAGGAAATAGGTCCCCCAGCCGATACCGAGGAATGGATGATCTTCAATCATGGCTCTCGTGCTTTCCCAGAGAGCATACCGGAGGCTGACCGATGTATCTTCTCCGGAGAAAAGAGAGAGGAACCGTTCCACAATCTGTCCGTGGTAGAAGAGAAGAACTACGGGCACCAGAAGGAAGAGGAAACCGAATCTTCTGTCATAGAACAGAGTGAGGCCAAGTACGATAGCCCCAAGGCTGAGCCATGCACCTCTTGAGTATGTAAGGGCCATGCAGAGAAGAAGGACAATCAGGATGATGCCAAACATCATCTTTCTCTTCTTCTCCCCTTCCCGGAGGAAGAAAGAGGTCAGTACGCTTACAATCATGAGGAGATAGGCGCCAAAGAGATTTGGATTTTCCAGCGTAGAATACATGCGGTGCCGAAGGAGCGGGAATCTTTCAGGATCCACCCAGCTCTGGGCTTCCATATCGGCTGTCATATCTGCCACATTGGCATACTGGATGAATCCGTAGGCCGCAGTGACAATGGCTCCTGCCAGAAAGGCATAGAGTGCCTTCTCCTTTTCCTTCTCCGAAGAAATGGTGCTGTAAAGCACCACATAAAGAAGGGCATAGAGAAGAGGCTGAAAGGCCCAGTTGGCCAGAGAGAAGCGGGCATCCAGTGAATTGAATGCCGACAGAAAGGCACACACAAGAAAAACAGCCCCGGGCTGCCATAAAGGGGGCAGCTGGAAAGGGACTTCCTTCACAGTACAACGGTTCATTCCATAAAGAAGAACCGAAGGCACCAAGGTTATATAGAATACATAGGGATGAAGAGGCAGTAAAAACAGGGTAATATACAGTAAATACAGAATATGGTTGCGGGAACAGAGTCTTCCCAGACCGCCTTTGCTCATTGTTATCCTCCATAAATGATATATATCTATTATATAAGACCCTGTATCAGTGAGCAAGACAGGTGACTGCTGATAGAGCCCCGCACTCTTTGAGGGGCAGTGAATTATAAGGGATGAGGGAAGTGAAAAATTTTTAAATATGAAATCTTATCAGTCAAACTGCTGAGGTCTGACAGTCTCATTATCCCTGAGTCTCTTCCCTGTCTTATTCATTCACCATATTTAAAAAGTAATCATTCAAACTAAAAGGGATGACGAAAAAATGAAATCATTTTCTCATCATCCCTTTTCATATGAAAGAATTTTCCCTATGGTCAATAATCCCAGGAATCATCTGTGCGATTCATCTGGAATATCATGGGCTTCAAGTGCTGCTCATCAGCAAAGCTGTTTCCCTGCTCTGTGCTCACAGCTCGTAATCACAGCCCATAATTTTTTATGTCCTTTGACTTTATTTTTCCTGATTATCGTTCCAGTAACTGGTCTGGATGCCCAGCACTTCTTCTGAATCAAATCCGTCATCTTCATGGTCAGCATAATGTTTTGCCGCTTTGATGACGTAGCGGAGACCCAGATAGAGCATAGGTACGTTGAAGTACACAATGATAATATTTCCCAGATCCGAGAATGCCCAGAGGTTGGACAGGTCATAGCCCGCAATATTACATGCAATACCGAAGGCAGCTACGAAGATGCAGAGAATGCGGATGAAGTTGATGAAGCTCTTGGAAGAAGAAATGCGGTTGGCAGAAATTTCCGAGAAGGAAACAAAGCCGATGACGCAGGTGTAGGCGAAAAGGCAGAAACAGAGCGATACCATGAGCTGGATAAGGAGCTGCATGGAGGCCGGAGAAAGTCCATCCACAGAGGTAAGGAATTTTCCATAGGTACCTGCCGCCTGCCATGCTTCCGGCTGGAGAGCCCACTGGTGAGCCATGACGATGATGAAACCGGTCATGGTGCAGATCACATGGGTATCCATGAATACACCAAGTGCAGAGACGATACCCTGTTCGCAGGGATGTTTTGCTTCTGCAGAAGCAGCTGCCATGGTAATGGTACCCTGGCCTGCCTCGTTGGACATGAGGCCTCTCTTGACGCCCTGGAGAAGAGCGGTGCCGAAGAATCCGCCAAATACCGCTTCCGGTGTGAAGGCGCCTTCAAAGACAGAGCGGAAGAAATAGGGCACGCTGTCCAGATTGGTCACAATGAGAAGGACAGCGGTGAGTACATAAATCACTGCCATCACCGGTACCAGGATATCGGCCCACCGGGAAATCCGTTTAATGCCCCCGAATGCCATGAAGGTCACAAGGAGGATGACGATGACTGATGCCACATAATAGAAGGTGGACTGTACAGGAATCTTTACATTTTCTACCAGTCCCGCAATGGCGCCGATGGAGGTGACTACATTGAGTCCCTGGGCAGGAAGGCACATGAGGGCGTAGAAAATATAAATTACAGAAAGAAGTGTACCGATCCACACTTTATTTCCGCAAAGTTTCCTTGCATAGAAAGGAAGGCCGCCTACGAAGGTATCTCCTCTCTTTTCCTTGAAAATCTGAGCCAGCGTCCCTTCAGTGAATGCAGTGGCCATGCCGAAGAAGGCAGAAATCCACATCCAGAAAAGAGCGCCCGGTCCGCCGGCTGCAATGGCGCCGGTGACACCGATCATGTTCCCCGGCCCTACACGCATGGCGGTACTCAGAAGAAAAGCGGCCAGCGGTGAAATGCCGGTCTTTGCACTCTTCCTCGAAGCCAGGGTCTTCACCCCTCTTTTAAACATCCACACCTGGACAAATCCAAGGCGGAGAGTGAAATAAATCCCTGAGCCCACCAGAACGATGATGGCCATAGAGAAAGAACCTAATATGGGAATATTTTTCCAGAAATCAAACATTTTTGGAAAATCCCAGAAAAAATCAGAAACCGGTGTTACGAAACTCAGAACTGCATTCAGTGCAGCGAATAAGTTTTCCACGAAAACCCACTCCTTTCAAAATATATTGCCTGATCCCCTTTCAAGCAGAAGTATCTTCCGATACAGCGCATAAGGAATGGATCTTCATTTCATCCCTTTCACCAGAAGGGAGAAACAAACAGAGAAAGTACAGCACCAGACTGGCCTGCTGGAAAGACGGCAGTAAGAAAAATTTTTATTCTTTATCTCCTTTGTCCAGATAGAGGGTGGTGCCTATGCGGATTCTGCCATCAGCATCACCGTCAGATGAAGTCCTCAGTCTTCCATCTCCAGACATCTCAAAGATCGGTTTTCCATTCGAACCCTTTCTCTCCTCTTTATAACCAAGAGCGCTGAGTTCCCGGGCATATTCCTTTTTCAGTTTCATGAGAACAGCTCTGTCCCCATCCCCGCTGTCATGCTGAAGGATATCTTTGATTACCGATGCCAGCTCATACCGGGTCATGCTTCCTCTTCCAAAGAAACTCTTCGTATAGGATGGCGCCTTCCCTTCTTCTGTGAGGCTGTATACGGTCCTGTAATCCCAGGATTTCGGACTTACCTCATCAAAGGAATTGGGCGCATACACATTGTACGCAAATCCTTCTATGGAAAGAGCAGCAAATAATGCGGCCAGCAGAAGTGTTTTCTTCATATAAGTCACCTGCCTTATTACAGATTTGACTTTATTGTACAGAATTTTCAGTATTTTGCAAATAAATCATGGTCTGATGATATAAAAAAGGAAATCGTGAAATAAAGAGCTGTGAGCCATGTGCCAATCTGCTTTGCGACTTGGTGTGAAATTAAATGACGGCCGCCGCAGCATTCCGATTCTGCGGGATAAACAAGGGCAGCCGTTTATTTCTTGCATAAGATGTCATAAGAGAAGATTTCACATCAAAAAGGGCTGTGAGAAAATGTGAATTCATTCTCTCACAGCCCCCTGATTAATCGCATATTTTATGTTCAATCACCTGAAGGAGCTTCTCTTTTCCTTCTCCATCCAGAGAGGAATAGGCAATAGGAGGATTACCGGCAGGGAAGAGTTTCTGGAGAAGTTTCATGTTCTTCACCAGCTCATTCCTTTTCAGCTTGTCACTCTTGGTGCCAATGATCTGAAGGCAGGGCGCGATTTCCTTCAGCCATTCATAGGCTTTAAGGTCGATAGGAAGTCCCGGATGCCTGAGATCTACCAGAAGGCAGATCATCATGAGATGAGGGGAATTTTCCAGATAGTCGCCGATGAATTCAGACCAGGTATCCTTGTTCTGCTGGCTGGTCTTTGCAAAGCCGTAGCCTGGCAGGTCGACGAGATACCAGTCCTGTCTTTCTTCTTTTTCTTCCCTCGTTCTTCTGGACTGAATGGCATAGTAATTGATGGTTCTTGTTTTCCCCGGTTCCCGGGAAACGAATGCCAGTTTTCTGCGTCCGCAGATAGAATTGATGAGTGATGATTTTCCTACATTGGACCGGCCAATGAAGGCGATTTCCTTCTTTTCATCTTTTACATACTGGCTGCGGTTCACCGCTGCGCTGAAGTAGGCCGATGAGAAGATATGGAATTCATCTTTGTTCGTGATTTCTGACAAGGGGCACCTCCTTATACAACCTTTTCCTGCAGTTTATTTCAAAAGAGCATGTTCCAGCACATCGTTCACGTTCTTTACGTAAACGAAATGCAGTTTACTCCGTACCGATTCAGGAATCTCTTCCAGATCCCGCCTGTTCTTTTCCGGAAGGAGAATCTGTTTGATTCCCAGCTGGCTGGCTGCCAGTACTTTTTCTTTCACTCCGCCGATAGGAAGGACTTCCCCGGTAAGAGTGATTTCCCCGGTCATGGCAGTATCCCCTCTCACCTTCCGTCCGGTGTATGCCGATGCCATAGCAGTGGCCATGGTGACCCCTGCAGACGGTCCGTCTTTTGGAACGGCGCCTTCAGGAAGATGGATGTGGGTATCCAGAGTTTCGTAGAAATCTTCTTTCAGTCCCAGTTTTTTTGCCTGGCTCCTGATATATGTATAGGCAGTTTCTGCTGATTCTTTCATCACATCCCCCAGCTGTCCTGTAAGGATAAGATGGCCTTTCCCCTTGATGGTGACCGCTTCTGTATCCAGCACTTCGCCGCCCACTACGGTCCATGCAAGACCATTGACTCTTCCTACTGCATCAGGATGGGCTTCTGCAGAAGGAAGGAATTTCACCGGTCCCAGATATTTTTCTACTGTTTTGGCAGTAAGGGACGGAAGGCTTTCATCTTCCATGACGATTTTCTTGCCTACCTTGCGGCAGAGGGAGCCGATGGTTCTTTCCAGTTCTCTGACCCCTGCTTCTCTGGTGTATCCCCGGATGATGTTCTTGAGGAGTGCATCTGTGAAACGGATATCTTTGGACTTGAGTCCGTTTCTTTCCATCTGTCTCGGCACGAGATACTGTTTGGCAATTTTGATTTTTTCTTCTTCTGTATAGCCGGACAGTTCGATGAGTTCCATGCGGTCCAGAAGAGGAGCAGGGATGGTGGAAACTGTATTGGCGGTAGCCAGGAAGAATACTTTGGAGAAATCGAAGGGGATATCGATATAGTTATCGTGGAATGCTTTGTTCTGTTCAGGATCCAGGGCTTCCAGAAGAGCAGAAGCAGGATCTCCCTTGTAATCAGCTCCTACCTTGTCGATTTCATCAAGAAGGAGAAGGGGATTCTTGGATTTTGTCTGATTGATAGCTTCAATGAAGCGGCCGGGCATGGCACCGATATAGGTACGGCGGTGGCCGCGGATTTCCGCTTCATCATGAATGCCGCCCAGAGAGATGCGGGCAAATTTCCTGCCCATAGCATCAGCAATGGACTGGGCAAGAGAGGTCTTGCCCACTCCTGGCGGTCCTACGAAGCAGATGATCGGCGCTTTGGCATCAGGAGCAAGGATGCGGACTGCCAGATATTCAAGGATCCTTTCCTTGATTTTTTCCAGTCCGTAATGTTCCCGGTCAAGACGTTTCTTCGCATCTTTAAGGTCCAGCTTGTCTTCTGTTTCCTTATCCCAGGGAAGGCTGAAAATCCAGTCCAGATAGTTTCTGGCTACTGCAGTTTCTGCCATCATCGGCGGCATGGATGCCAGATGGTTGATTTCCTTTTCCAGCTTTGCCTTATATTCTTCAGGAATTCCCGATTCTTCCAGTTTCTTTCTGTATTCGTCGGCTTCCTGTTCCTGGCTGACAGTATCTCCCAGCCGGTCATGAATGGTCTTGATTTTCTGGCGGAGATAGTAATCCTTCTGTTCCTTATCCATCTTGTTGCGGACATCCACATTGATTTCCGCTTCCAGGCGGCCGATCTGGATTTCCCGGTCCAGCAGGTGCTGTACCAGTTCAAGACGTCTCATTACATCATTTTCATTTAAAATATCCTGACGGCTCTTTGCGGAAATAAGGAGCTGGGATGCGATGAAATCCGCTGTTTCTCCTGCATTTTCGATGAGCTTCAGCTTTTCCATCTGATCATCGGAAAGGGATATTTTCGCATTATTCATCCATTCGAAGAAGGATTTGAGAAGTGTTCTTCTGTAAGCTTCTTCTTTGATGTCATCTTCTGCCGGGATATCAGAGATATCGCTTATATCGGCAGTCATGTACTGTTTTCCCTTCTGAATGTCTAAAAGGCTGACCCGGGAAATCCCTTCTGCCAGAATGCGGATAAGACCTCCAGGAAGCTGGAGCATCTGGTTGATTTTGATCACTGTACCGATTGTATAGAGATCAGAAGGTGCAGGATTTTCATCAGCTGCATTTTTCTGCATGGCAGTCACAAGGTATCTGTCACCCTTGCTGGCAGCCCGTACAGCGGCTACTGATTCCTTTCTGCCTATATCAAGATTTACCGTCATGCGGGGATAGATCACAAGATCTCTCAGCGCGACCAGCGGTAAATTCAGCGCATTGGTTTCTGTTGAAATTTCAGTCATATATGAATCCTCCATACTTTCTATTGTAACACATGGAAGAGTGTGAATTTACGAAAATTTTCCATTCTTTGAAAATTTTCAATTTATATAAGGAAGAAGAAACCGGGGCCATAGAGAGGCTCCGGTTTCCCTTTCTTTGCGGAAAAATCAGTTTTCCTTCATTGTAAGGACAGGTTCAGAATGGTTGACTACCACATCTTCAGTGACAGTACATTTTGCTACATCCTTCCTGCCTGGAATCTCATACATCACATGCTGCATGATCTTCTCGATAATGGCACGGAGGCCTCTGGCTCCCGTTTTCCTTTCAATGGCCTGGCGGGCAATGGCATGGATGGCACTGTCATCGAAGTCCAGTTCCACATGATCCATGGCCAGGAGTTTCTTGTACTGTTTCACCAGTGCATTCTTCGGTTCAGTCAGGATCCTTACGAGGGCTTCCTCATTCAGCGGATGAAGAGGAACGATGACAGGAAGACGGCCGATGAATTCCGGGATGAGACCGAATTTCAGGAGATCTTCCGGTTCCACCTGCTGGATGAGTTCTGCCATGTCTTTGTCATTCTTCGTCTGGATGTCAGCGCCAAAGCCCATGACACTCTTGGTGAGACGGCGGTCAATGACCTTGTCGATGCCTGCAAAGGCACCGCCGCAGATGAAGAGGATATTCTTCGTGTCAATCTGAATCATTTCCTGATTCGGATGTTTTCTGCCGCCCTGGGGAGGAACGCTGGCTACTGTACCTTCGAGAATCTTCAAAAGTGCCTGCTGAACCCCTTCGCCAGATACGTCTCTGGTGATGGAAGGATTTTCAGATTTACGGGCAATCTTGTCGATTTCATCGATGTAGACGATGCCCCGTTCTGCCTTGTCGATGTCATAGTCTGCAGCCTGGATGAGGCGGAGAAGAATGTTTTCCACGTCTTCCCCTACATAGCCTGCTTCAGTAAGAGTAGTGGCATCAGAAATGGCAAAGGGCACATCAAGGAACCGGGCCAGTGTCTGCGCCAGAAGGGTCTTGCCGCTGCCGGTAGGCCCCAGCATGATGATATTGGATTTCTGAAGTTCTACGCCATCATCTTCTGCTTCATGCTGAATGCGCTTGTAGTGGTTGTATACTGCTACAGCCAGCGCGATTTTTGCATCATCCTGCTCGATGACATACTGGTCAATATAGGATTTGATTTCTTCTGGTGTAGGAAGTTTGAAATGGGGCGCTTTCTTCTTTCTATCTGCCTTCAATTCCTCTTTGAGGATATTGGAGCATACTTCGATACACTCATTGCAGATATACACGCCAGGGCCGGCAATCAGTTTTTCTACTTCGTCCCCTGACCGTCCGCAGAAACTGCAGACCGGAGCGCTTTCCTTAGTCTTGTCCAATGGTAACCTCCTTTATCTGGTAACCATTTTATTCAATTCATTGCGGGTAAGGACCTTGTCGATGAGGCCGTAATTCTTCGCCATTTCAGCGGTCATGAAGTTATCTCTTTCTGTATCCTTCTTGATGGTTTCCAGAGACTGTCCGCTGTGTTTGGAGAGGATTCCGTTCAGTTCTTCACGGAGACGGAGGATTTCTCTTGCATGGATTTCAATTTCTGTAGCCTGTCCCTGTACGCCTCCCAACGGCTGATGAATCATCACATTGGAATGAGGAAGGGCAAACCGTTTTCCCGGTGCGCCGGCGGTAAGGAGCACAGCAGCCATGCTTGCGCAGGAACCGATGCAGATGGTAGATACATCAGGACGGATATACTGCATTGTGTCATAAATAGCAAGGCCGGCAGTGACTACGCCTCCCGGGCTGTTGATATAAAGATGGATATCCTTGGTCGGGTCTTCTGCTTCCAGGAAGAGGAGCTGGGCAATAATGATGTTTGCCATATGGTCTTCAATCTGCCCATCAAGGAAAACAATTCTGTCTTTCAGAAGACGGGAGTAAATATCATAGGATCTTTCTCCCCGTGCGGTCTGTTCAACGACGATCGGTACATATGCCATAATACAACACCCTTTCTGTGGGAAAATATGGTAAAAATGGGATTTCAACAGGATAAACATATGGCCGAAAGAGACGCCGGCTTCCCCGCGTCTCTTTTGCACCTGTATTACCCTATTGAATTGAAAGTCCGGTCAGAATTATTTGGATTCTGCGTTACGGATTGTTTCGATGATTTCAGCTTTCTTTGCTTTGGATTCCAGAGCAATGCCTTTTTCTGCAGCATATGCCTTCAGTTCCTTAACGGTCATGGATTCATAGCTGTCAGCTGCTTCAGCATCTTTCTTTTCTTCAGCTTCGCCTTCTGCTTTTTCAGCTTCTGCCTTCTTAGCAGCGCCGTAGATGAAAGCAGCAGCCTTCTTGCGGAGTACAGAGTTAACCAGCATGCCTACACGGTTTTCATCTCTGATGATCTTCATGACATCTTTTGGATCTGCATTGAACTGATGAGCCATGCTGTATACTTCCATGGAGAGATCCTGGTTGGTTACTTCCAGGCCTTCCTTGTCAGCAATGGTTTCCAGAACGAGGCCCTGACGAACCTGGTCAGCTGCCATCTGTTCATAGTTCTTGCGGAGCTGGTCAATGGTCTGGCCGATGCTCTTCAGGTAATCATCGAGAGTGGAATCTCTGGATTCCATGTTCAGCTGGATTTCATTTACGATTTCATCGATGCGCTGTTCGATCATTTCCTGTGGAATATCAACTTTTGCATTTGCAACAGCCTGATTTACGAGAGCTTCATGGTAAGCTTCTTCAGCCTGCTGGATAGCGGAGAGCTGCATCTGCTGTTTTACAGCAGCTTTCAGTTCATCCAGTGTATCGAACTGGCTTACGGATTTTGCGAAAGCATCATCCAGTTCCGGCAGTTTCTTACGTTTTACATCATTGATATGTACTGCGAATTCAGCTTTCTTGCCTTTCAGTGCATCTACGAAGTAGGTTTCCGGGAAAGTAACTTCTACAGTTACGTCGTCCCCTGCCTTGTGGCCTTCCAGCTGATCTTCAAATCCAGGAATGAAGCTCTGGGAACCGATTTCCAGCGGATAGGTCTTGCCCTCGCCGCCTTCGAAAGGTTTGCCGTCGATGGTGCCCTTGAAGTCGATGATTGCATAATCACCTTTGCCAAGTACAGCGCCTTCTTCTGCTTCTTCCAGTTTAGCACTCTGTTCAGCGCCGGCTTTCAGCTGTTCCATAACCTGGTCATCGGTGATTTCCGGGTTATCTCTTTCAGCTTCCAGTCCTTTGTATTCGCCCAGTTCAACTTCCGGACGTTTTACGAAAGTAGCGGTGAATACAGCGCCTTCAGTTTCGGAGAACTTGTCATCCTTTACATCAGGAGATGTTACAGGAATCAGTTTTTCCTGACCAAGAGCCTGTTCCAGAGCTTCGTTGATAACGATATCCTTAGCTTCTGCTTCAATAGCTTCTTTGCCGAAATGCATCTCAAGGATCTTGCGGCTTGCTTTGCCTTTACGGAAACCAGGAATCTTTACCTGATTGGCAATGCGTGCTACCGCTCTTTTGAATCCTTTCTGTACCACTTCAGCCGGCAGTTCAATGCCCACAGAAACCTTGTGCTGATCCAGTGCCTCTACTTTTACGTTCATAAAAAATATTCCTCCTTAAGTCGGTTTTATCCCGACAAATTGATACCAAGTCTAAAGTTCTTACAGTGCACGATAAATCGCAAGTTATATTTTATCACAAAAGTTTTAAAAAAACAAATCTATGAATATATGGATTTTTTGAGAGGAAAATGGCGTCCACTTATCCTCTTTTTTCTGTAAGAAAGCGAATTTCTCCTTTATTAATTTCCCTCATTGATGTATGCTTTGTGTGTATGCAGGAATGTCCTTCCTGTATCAGTCCTGACAGGAAATCCTGCCGGTCCTCTGAAAGGAAATCATAATGAATATATATATGGATTTATTTCTCACCTTTGCGAAATGCAGCGCCGTCACCTTTGGCGGCGGCTATGCGGTCCTCCCCATCCTTCAGCGTGAAATCGTGGAAAACAAAGAATGGGCCACCGAAGAAGAGCTCATGGATTACTATGCAGTCAGTCAGGTCACTCCCGGCATGATAGCCGTAAACGTAGCCACCTTCGTGGGCCTTCGGTTCAAAGGGGTCTGGGGCGGTTTTGCAGCCACCCTTGGCACCATCACCCCCTCCATGGTCATCATCTCCATCATCGCCCTCTTCCTCTCCCATCTGGAAGACAATCCCATCGTCCTTCACGCCTTTGCCGGTATAAGGGCCTGCGTGGTCATCCTCATCCTTGATGCAGTATGGAAACTGGGAAAGAAATCAGTAAAAGACAGAGGAAGCATTTTCATCTTCCTTCTCATTCTCCTCCTTGCCCTCTTTGCTCCCTTCTCCCCTGTGATTTCCGTCTTCATCGCTGCGGCCATCGGGTACATGATGAAACCTCTCATTCAGCGGAAAGGAGAGAAGAAATGATCCTTTTTGCACTCATCATCTGGGAATTTTTCAAAACAGGCCTCTTCTCTGTCGGAGGCGGCCTTGCCACCATGCCCTTCCTCTATGACATAGGACAGCGGACCGAATGGTTCACTGAGCAGGAAATGGCAAACATCATCGCCATCGCTGAATCCTGCCCCGGCCCTCTTGGCGTCAATATGACCACCTATGCAGGCTACCTCACTGCCGGCACTCTGGGCGGCATCATCAGCACCCTTGCCCTCACCGCCCCAGCTCTCATCGTCATCACCGCTGTAGCCTCCATGCTGAACCGGTTCAGAGGAAATGAAGCAGTGGACCGCATCTTCTACGGCCTGCGCCCGGCATCCACCGCCCTCATTGCCGCCGCCGAAATCGGTGTCGCAAAAATGGCACTCCTTCACACCCATCTTTATGATGAAACCGGCCTCCTTACAGACCTTTTCAACTGGAAAGCCATCCTCCTTGCTGCTGTTGTATACATCACTCTCGTAAAATTCAGAAAACATCCTATTGTTTATATAGGTGCCTCGGCTCTTGCAGGTATCATATTCAGCATGTAACAGAAAGAGAACTTAGAACTTTATACCTGCATGAACTTGAATGCCAGTAGTGTTAAGTGAACTAAAAAAGGTTGTGATAAAATACTTTTGCATTTTGTCACAACCTCTTTTTTATCTCAGTATGGATTTCAGGAATGCCTGAGTTCTTTCGTTTTTCGGATGGTCAAAGATTTCTTCGCTGGTACCTTCTTCTTCCACTTTTCCGTCTACCATGAAGAGGATCCGGTCGGAGACTGATTTCGCAAAAGCCATTTCGTGAGTGACGATGGCCATGGTCATATCTTCATCAGCCAGCTGCTGGATGGTCTTCAGTACTTCGCCGGTCAGTTCAGGGTCCAGTGCGGAAGTCGGTTCGTCGAAGAGGATGATTTCCGGACTCATGGCAAGCGCTCTTGCGATAGCCACCCGCTGTTTCTGTCCGCCGGAAAGACTTCCAGGATACATGTCCTTCTTATTGTAAAGGCCGACCTTATTCAGCAGGTCTTCTGCCAGCGGAAGGATTTCTTCTTTCTTCATGCCTTTCACATAAATCGGTGCTGCCATCACATTGTCGATGACTGTCATGTGAGGAAACAGATTGAAGGACTGGAATACCATGCCCATTTTGCTCAGGATTTCTTTTGATTTCTTTTCATCGGCGTAGTGGACGATGCCGTCCTTTTCTTCTGCCAGATATTCGCCGTCTACCCGGATGGAACCGCCTTCAATGGATTCCAGATGAATCAGGCAGCGGAGGAGCGTACTTTTCCCCGCCCCCGATGGACCGATGATGGAAAGGACCTGCCCTTTGTCCAAAGTCATATCTACTCCGTGAAGGATGGTGGTTCTGCCAAAATCCTTACGGATATTTTTCATTTCAATAAAACTCATCCCGCACCTCATTCTTCATAAACTGCATAACGCTTTTCAATATAAGTGAGCACTCTGGTCAGGATGGCTGTGCATACCAGATAGAAGACAGCAGCCACCAGGAACGGGGTGGTGTCGAAATCTCTCTGTACAAAGGAACGGGTCACCCGCATCAGATCATTCATCGCAAGGATATAGACCAGAGATGTATCTTTCAGAAGAGTAATGGTTTCATTGCCCAGAGGAGGAATGACTCTCTTCACCACCTGCGGCAGGATGATGTGCCACATGGTCTGACGGTAGCTGAATCCAAGCACTCTGGCACCTTCATACTGTCCCTTGTTGATGGACTGGATGCCCCCTCTGAAAATTTCCGCAAAGTAGGCGGCATAGTTGGCAACGAATGCGAGAATTGCTGCAGGGAAATCATTGATCTGAATATCCATGACAAGCGGCAGGCCGTAGTAAATGAACATGATCTGCAACATGAGCGGTGTACCTCTCATGAGGTAGATGTACATGGCTGCGAGATTTCTCAGAATGCCCACCCTGGAAATGCGGACCAGTGCAAGCAGGATTCCGAAGGGAAGAGAGAGTACAAGAGTCAGCACAAAAATTCTGGCAGAGACTCCCAGTCCGGAAAACATGCTGGGTAGAATATTTACAATATAATCCATGAAGAACTCCTTACCATACCAGGGGAAATCCCCCTTATTTTTACATGCATGACTATCATACACGTTCTTCAGTCATTTAACAAGATAGAGAATTAGACAGGTAGAATATCCTTCCTGTATAAAATCACCGGAGGGCTTCCCTCTCCGGTGACTCATTCCCATAAGGGATTATTTCAGGATGACATCCTTGCCAAACCATTTTTCAGAAATCTTGGATGCTTCTCCGCTGGCAATGACTTTATCAATGCCCTGATTCAGAAGATCCACAAGGGCTTTATTATCTTTCTTGATACCGATAGCAAAGTTATCTCTGGAGAGTACATCCGGAAGTTCTTTGAACTGTCCAGGTTTCTTGGCAATGTAGTATTCTTCCAAGACAGTATCACCAAGGACCGCATCAGCTCTGCCGGATTCCAGATCCATGAAGCAGGAGGTGAAGTCCGGGTACGCTTTTACTTCTGCAAAGGAAGCTTTCAGTTCCGGATTCTTATTCAGTACATTTTCTGCAGTAGAACCTTCCTGGATGACGATTTTCTTGCCTTTCAGATCTGCCATGGACTGATAGGGCGCATCACTCTTTACAGTGAATGCCTGCTTGTTATCCATGTAAGCTTTGGTAAATACCAGTTTCTTCTCTCTTTCCGGTGTTATGGAGAAACCATTCCAGATGCAGTCGATACGGCCGGAATTCAGTTCTGTTTCCTTGGCTGCCCAGTCAATCGGTTTGAATTCGATGGGCACTCCGATTTCTTTGGAAATCGCATTGGCCATATCGATATCAAATCCTACGATATTGCCTTTGTCATCCCGGAATCCCATAGGAGCGAAAGTGTCGTCCATGCCGGCAATGATCTTTGCAGGCTTTCCATTGGCTGCCTGCTGGTTATCTGCCTTGTTTCCACCGCATCCGGTAATCAGAGCTGCTGCACCTAATGCCAGAATCCCTGCTGCAATCATCTTTTTCATATTCATAATAATACCTCTTTCTCAATCAACTCTTTAATGCTTTAGTTTACTAAATAATTGTTATGCTGATATCTTACCCTATATGATTTACTTTGTCAAGCTAAAGTAATAAAGTTTTTGATTTTTTGTTTTTCCTCTATTTCCGTACCTCAATCTCCCCGATTTCTTGTGCTATAATAAGAAAAAAGAGGATATAGAAATGGATACACCAATAACTTTTAACTTATCGATCGGCAGCCGCAAACCTCATTCTGGCACCCAGAAGATCTGCCCGTTCTGCCATCCGGAAAAACTGACTCATATTATGGAAAAGGAAGGGGACCTCATCTGGCTGATGAACAAGTTCCCGGTCTTTGAAAATACCTGGCCCACAGTGATTGTGGAAACGTCGGATCACAATGGGGAATTGTCCACCTATGACAGCCAGAAGCTGCATCAGGTGATTTCTTTTGGCATTTCTCACTGGCTGGAACTGGAAAAGGAAAAAAAGTTCAAGTCGGTCATTTACTTCAGGAACTACGGTCCCGGCTCCGGCGGTTCCCAGCGTCATCCCCATTCCCAGATCATCGGGCTCACCGATTACGATTACAGGAATAACATTTCAGAAGAAAATTTCATGGGCTCTCTGGTTCACGAAGACGAGGACTGCTTTGCCACCACTTCAGATTATCCATTAAGCGGCATGGGAGAAATGAATGTAACATTGAAGAAAGACGGCCATCTGAAAAATTTTGCCAATACCATCCAGACCCTGGCCCGGTTCATCCTTCATGATTTCCCCCTCCCCTGCACGAGCTATAATATTTTCTTTTATCATACGAAACATATCAGTGCCAAAATATTCCCCCGCTATTCCGCCAGCCCTCTCTATATGGGCTACCGCATCACCCATGTGATGGATAAGGAAAGCAAAAAGCGGATGATAGATACACTGGCATCTGAAAAATATTTTGGAGAATAAATTTATCAATGAAATTATACGCATTCAGCGATTTTCATCTGTCCGGAGACCCACCGACGAAACCGATGGACATCTTCGGCAGTCACTGGAAAAATCATAGAGAAAAAATTGTAAATGCCTGGCTGGAAACCATTCAGCCTGAAGATACAGTCATCCTTGCAGGAGACCTTTCCTGGGCCATGCGGATCAGTGATGCCATTTCCGACCTGAAAATGCTGGGCCATCTGCCGGGCAGGAAAATCATCGTCCGGGGCAATCATGATTACTGGTGGGATACGGTGACAAAAATGACTGCCATGACTGATGGAGCCTTTGAATTCCTTCACAACAGCGCCATCGATATAGGCGGCGTAGCCCTTGCAGGTACAAGAGGCTGGATTTCTGAAACCTCCCCCAAGCTGACAGAGAAGGACAAACCGATCATTGCCAGAGAAGAAGGAAGACTTCTCCGTTCTCTGGAACTGGCAGAGAAGATGCATACAAAGCGGATTATGGCAGTCCTCCATTATCCACCTTTTGATGAATTGAGAAGACCGTCCCATATGATTTCCCTCATGAAAGAACATCATGTGACCGACTGCATCTACGGTCATATCCACGGTGCCCCTAACTTCGTCAATCTGCCTGATACCCTTTCAGGCATAAAGCTTCATCTCACCTCTGCAGATTATCTGGATTTCAAACCCCATTATATCTGTGACCTGGAGGAAACCAATGATTAAACTGGCAGAAAGTAAACTCCTTTCCGGCTTCATATACGGAGATCCCTCCATGAAAGAATATGTATATCTTCCAGGCAGTGAACTGGACAGCTCTATTCCCCTTCTGGTCTACGAAAAAGAAGGAAGAAGAGAAGACATATCCATGGAAGAGGCACTCCGCATCATAGAAAAACGGAGCCTCAAACCTTGCACCTATCCTGTACTTGGAAAAAATACGCTGGGTTAAAAGTTCCGATGCGGGGCCTGAGATAAAGTTCTCAGAGCCTCGACAGGAAAAATTCATAATTAAAAAATAAAAAAGACAGCCGCAGGATATTCTGATCAGCCCCTGTCAATGTAGACATGGCAAATATCTAAAAAATTATAGCCGTAAGTTCCATGTTGGTGTTTT
>OLSG01001352.1_pt1 | contig 25414 bp, 25 predicted proteins | sample 1673041 | NCBI WGS metagenome assembly OLSG01 (sample SAMEA3136749, study PRJEB25190) | human gut metagenome | reverse complement strand
ACTAATCGCTAAATACGATTGGTTAATCTAAAAACACAAAATTCTTGACATCCCCCCGAAAGAGGCTTTATATTTAAAAAGCCAGACGTTTTTTACCTTCTCGCAACTCTCTGCGCTCAACTCGGGGCTCTATCTTTTATGGTCTCGCAGGATGACCGTAAGTCTTTATAAGTAAAAAATCATTATGTTTTTTACCACCTCGGGGCTCTGGGCACTTAACTCTCAACTCTTTTCCCTCTTTGCAGATTCAGGGGGCAAGGGGCTCTGTGTTGGCAAAATTCTCTTTCTTTCATATAATGATAGGAAAGGAGAAGGCCTATGACAGATGACCGTTTGATTGAAATCAAGGGAAGAGTGGCGAAGAAACTGATTGACCGGCTGAATCAGGAGTTCTATCCGCTTTCCTGCCGGAGTTATGATGTGGTGAGCCAGGGAATCGATGATGGGCTCCGTCATGCTCTGATGAAGAAGGATATACAGCTTTCCCGGGAGAAGGAGAATGAATTCATCAGCCGGTATGTTCATTTCCGTCTGGCGCTGGCGAAGGTGCTGGCTCTCAGGGAGCTGGGGGATTTTCCATTTATTGAAGAGAAGGATCTCCATTTTGATATGACCCATTCTTTTGATGGGGTCTTTGCCCATGTATCTCAGGCGGTGGCACCTTACCGGTCGGGAGAAGCGAAAGAGGGGCGGATACTTCCTCTTGTTTCTTTCCTTTCCAGTGAAGTGGGAGTATCTCTGATTTCCATGGAACCGGCGCTCAATAAGGAAACCGAAGGGTATCTGGAACGGGTGAAGGGGAAAATCGAGGAGTACCGGGAATCTTTTGCCCTCTGTGATGAAGGTTACAGGGAGAAGGGAAAGAAGAAACTGCCCCTTCTCTTCCTCAAGGGTCTCATGACCGTATGGGGCGAAGATATGGCAGATATGACAGTGGAAAGCACCCTGTCTCTCCACAGTCTTCTCTTTGCGGCGCCTTTCATGAAGGAAGGAAAGCGGGAGAATGCACTTTTCTTCTATCATCTCCTCCTTTTCCGCGCCCTTATCCTCTGCTGCATGGGAAGTTATCTCTATGAGGACAGAAGGCTCCGGAAGACTCTCTACGAAGGCATAGCAGGAAGCGCTCCTTTCCAGAAAGTGATGGGAGAAATCCAGAGAATCGGCGGTTTTACGAAAGAAGATTTCTTCTTCAGCCGGGAAATCTATCAGATAATGAATGAATTCATCGGAGAGATTCCCCTGCTTCGGGAGAGTCGGAAGAAGGATTCCCTCTTTATGATTTCCCTGAAAGACTGGATGGCAGGAGACCGGTTCGATGGTGCATTCGAAGATTTCATAACGAAAATGTCTGAAAGGGACCATGTGACTCTCCAGGAGGAAGACCGCATCTTCCTTCACGATGAAATGGTGTCCTACATGGATAAAATCAGCCATGCCCTTTATTTTTCCTATGAGAAGGGTATCCGGAATAGAGCAGACTGCCGGCTGAAAGGAAAAGAGGACGGGATTTTCCATAAGATGATAAAAGTGTGGAAGAAATAATGAAAAGATTATTGACTCTCCTTGCCTTTCTGGGGATTTCCCTCTCCCTTCTGGGAGCTGCAGGATGCGGAAATGAGAAGGAGAAACCTTACCGCATCGCTGTGGTGTCTGACCTTTCCTATGACGGGAGCGGTGAAGCGGAAAAAGGAAGAGAAGTGCTGTCTTCTATGGGAAGCGATATGACTGTCTTCCTTGGGACTCTTACGGAGATTTCTCCAGCGGAAATGAAGAAATTCACCGATGCCTTCCCGGGAGACAAGGTGTATATTGCGGGAAGAAAGGACCTGGAAGGGGGAAATCGGGAAGATTTTATAAAAGTTTTTGGAAATCGCCCCATCCGGAAGGAAGAAGGATCTTATCTTCTTCTCTTCCTTCCTTCTGATGGAGGAAGTGAAAGCGCACCCTGCGGGATTTCTAAAGAAAGTATGGACTGGCTTAAGAAGGAACTGAAGGAAAATCCGGATAAACCGACTGTCATTTTCTTTGAAGCCCCCCTCTTTGATACCATCATTCCGAGGAATGCAGAAGAAGGAAATCCTGCTCAGTATGCCCAGCCGGCTGGCGCACTGGACCTCATCATGCTTACCAATCCTCAGATCAGGCTCTGGGTTTCCGGCCATACGGCTCTTACGCCCAGGGACAGCGAATTTGCCAGCGACCATAATGTATATCACGGAAAAGTGCTGGACCTTTACAATAGTTCATGGAACGGAAAAGAAAAATGGACGAACCGGATTTCCCTCTATAAGGACCGGATTCTCATAGAGACCTATGACCATCAGAAAGGGGAATGGCTGAAAGACCTGACCCGTCAGATTTCATAAAGGAGGATTTCATGTACAAAATACAGGTATACCTTCCGGAAGAAGCGCTGGAAAAGGTGAGAAGATCCATTGAAGACCATGGCGGCGGCGTGATAGGAAACTACCGGGGCTGCATGTCCTGGTGGAAAGTCCGCTCCTCCTGGATCTCCATGGACGGCGCCCATCCCTACAATGGAAAAGTGGGCGAACGGACAGAAGATGATGAATACATCCTCCAGTGCAGAGTGGACGAAGACCACCTCCGCTCCGTAGTAGAAGCAGTAAAAAAAGCCCACCCCTATGAAGAACCGGTGGTGGATGTGGTGAGACTCTGCGATGAGCGATGAGCTCATCGCTCAGAGTTGAGATTTGAGTTGCGAGAGCCCCGAGGCGGTTGTAAAGACTTTATGGTTTGTAATTATAAAGCCTGACGGTCATCCCGCGAGACCATAAAAGATAGAGTTGAGAGTTGAGCGCAGAGAGTTGAGAGAAGGTAAAAAACGTCTGGCTTTTTAAATATAAAGCCTCTTTCGGTCAACGGCGCTGTACTTCTATCTAACATCCTGCGGATTTCCTCACCAACTGAGTCATACTCTCCACTATCCGTTTGTTTTCGAAAGATATTTATGGAAAAGACAGAGTTGAGAGTTGAGTGCCCAGAGTTGAGAGGCGGTTGTAAAGACTTTATTGTTTGTAAATTATAAAGCCTAACGGATAACGGCGCGATAACTTCAATCTAACATCCTGCGGTTTTCCTCACCACCTGAGACATACTCTCCACTAACCGCTGAGCCTTGTTAAGAGATTTATGGAGAAACGATTCACTATGATTCGCGCGTCGCACTATGTGCTCCTTCGAATCATGTTCACTGCCACCCCGGGCGAAAGCTTCGCTTTCTGGGGGGAGCCCAAACTAAGGAAACGGCTTCGCCGAAAGTATGAAGTCATTATCATCAGCGGCATTTATGGTTTGTGTCACTTTAAGGGTGTTTTTGCCATCATAATGAACCGATTGTGAGATAGAGCGTGAAAAGCAGTGTCCAAATTTCAAGCGCAGTATCCCATATTAAAAGGACCTCCACATAAATGGAGATCCTTTTTTATTTGTTTGCTTTTCCGGCAATATATAAATCTTGGCGAAGCCGCCACCTTCGCTCATCGCTCTGTGCTCATGGCTCATCTCTTTAGATATATTTCCTGTATCTGATACATGTAGGAACCGTTGCCGAAGATGATTTTTTTGGCTTTGGCATAGCTTTCTTCGTCGGTGAAGTGGATCATGGAGAGGGAGCCGGCCATGTCTATGTACTGCCAGTAGGGTTTATTTCCTTCGGTTTCCAGAAGGAGGAAGAGGTAGGGGGTGAGGGAGGAGAGTTCGCTCTTTCCTTCTTTTTCTGTGAATTCTTTGGGGACTGTATTGAAGCTGTAGTGACGGATGGGGAAGGTGAAAATTTCTTCCATAATGGACCTCATTTCTTATAATCTTCTTCTAATACAAGGGAAGCACTGCCGTCTTTTCCGGCGTGGATGGAGGCTTTGACGCCCAAGGGGAGGAAGAGGTTGTCAGGGCCGTGACCGATGGGAAGGCCGGCGATGACTGGTTTTCCTGAAAGTTTTCCATAGTAGGAAAGGACGTCTTCTACGGTGAATTCTCCTTCTTTCGGTGAGCTGCTGTAGAAATCGCCGTAGGCTATGCCGCTCACTCTGGAGAGGAGGCCGTTTTGATAGAGCTGCTGCATCATCCGGTCTATCCGGTAAGGATCTTCTCCTGTGTCTTCCAGGACGAGGATGGCCCCATTTCCTTTCAGTTCATAGGGCGTACCGGCAAGGGATGCGATGACTGCCAGATTTCCCCCTTCCAGGATGCCTTCTGCATCGCCTTCTTGTATGGTTCGGAGTGTTTTTCCGGCGGGCATACGAATATTTCCTTTCGGGAAACTTCCGGAAAGACCGTTTTCAAAGTTATAGAGGGTGAAGGGGGTGAAATCCCAGGTCTTGAAGCTGGACATCATGGGGCCGTGGATGGTGACGATGCCGCTTTTTTCTCCGATGGCCGTATGAAGGGCGGTAATGTCGGAAAATCCGATGAGCATTTTGGGATGGCGGCGGATCATGTCATAATCCAGCTTGTCCAGTATCCGGGCTGAGCCATAACCGCCTCGGAGACAGAGGATGGCTTTGATGGTATCATCTTTGAAGAAATCATTGATATCCTTCGCCCTTTCTTCATCATCTCCTGCAAGGAAACCAAAATCGTTGGTCACTGACGGTGCCAGTTTCACTTTGTAGCCCAGAGATTCCAGAAGGCGGATGGAAGGATTATAATCAGTCATGCCGCCATTGGAAGCAGGTGCCAGCACGCCGATAGTATCACCTGGATGAAGGATGCCCACTTTCTCCCTTTCCCTCTCTTCCTTTTGCCCTTCGGTGTGGAATATGAAATAGAAAAGAAAGGCAGAAAGAAGGATGGCAATGAAAATAATAATTCTGTATTTTTTTAATAAATTAGACAATATGGTTTTCTCCTCTTTATAGTACAGAAATTAGTATATCACGGATGGGGGAAATCTCACTAGCGGTGTAAGCTCATGCTTTCAGCATGAGAAGAGTTAAGAGTTGAGTTGCGAGAGTTGAGAGAAGGTAAAAAACGTCTGGCTTTTTAAATATAAAGCCTAAAGCCTCTTTCGGTCAACGGCGCTGTACTTCTATCTAACATCCTGCGTTTTTCCTCACCGCCTGAGTCATACTCTCCACTATCCTTGTTTTCTCGAATGAGATTTATGTAAAAAGATAGAGCCCCGAGTTGAGCGCAGAGAGTTGAGAGAAGGAAAAAAACATCAAATTTTTAATATATAGACTGAAGGAGAGCGGCGCTAAACATCAGTTTTTCATAGTGAGGCTGCCCCCTCAGACGTCGGGCTAGCCCGACGCCAGCTCCCCGGCTAATGAGCACTTCGTGCTCTCAAAGGGGGAGCCCCTGCCTCAAGGACTTGTGAGTTCATATGGCGGCTTTGCCGTAGTATATAGTCGTCGGCTGTGCCGACGTCCTTCTCTCAAAACTCAACTCTCGTAACTCAACTCTGCTCTTTTAATCCGTCAGCGCCGCAAATGATAGTTGATATTCTACTCTTTAACATATCCAGGGCCATTCAAAAAGGACTGTGCCGGTTCAAGGCACAGTCCTTTTTGAATGGCTCTGAGCGTATCGCTCATCGCTTTTCTTATTTCACTCTTACAATGTTTTTGATGACTTCTACGGATTTCTTCATGTGGTCGATGCATGCGAATTCGTTTGGTCCGTGGAGGTTTTCTACACCGGTGAAGAGGTTTGGTGTAGGAATGCCCATGAAGGAGATCTTGGAGCCGTCGGTGCCGCCGCGGATTGGCTGGCAGAGTGGTGCTACCCCTGCGTCTTCCATGGCTTTCTTTGCGATTTCTACGCATTCCATGTGGTCTTTGACGATTTCATACATGTTGTAGTAACGGTCGTACATGTCGATGGTGGCTACTTCTCGGCCATATCTTTCATTCAGTGTGCGGGCAGCTCTCATGAAAAGATTCTTTCTGGCTTCGAATACTTCTCTGCTGTGGTCGCGGATGAGGTATTCCATGGTGCCTTCACCGACAGTGGTGTTGATGCTCATGCACATGAAGAATCCTTCTCTGCCTTCTGTGTGTTCCGGAACGTCAGCAGCCGGGAGCATAGCATCGAATTCCATGGCCAGTTTAGCGCAGTTGATCATGGTGTCTTTTGCGTCGCCGGTGTGTACGGAGATGCCTTTGAGATGGACGGTGGCATTTGCTGCGTTGAAGGTTTCATATTCCAGTTCGCCCAGTTTGCTTCCGTCTACGGTGTAGGCAAATTCTACAGGGAAGAGGGAGGTATCGAAATGGTTGGCGCCGCTTCCGATTTCTTCGTCCGGGCCGAATCCTACGTAGATAGGACCATGTTTGAAATCTTTGTCCTGCTGGATTTCGATGAGTGCTTCGAAGATTTCTACGATGCCTGCTTTGTCATCGCCGCCCAGAAGGGTGGTACCGTCGGTGACTACGAGGTCAAGTCCTTCGTATTTCTTCAGGTTCGGGAAATCGGAAACTTTGCTGTAGAGCTGTTTTTCTTCATTGAGGCAGATGTCTTTGCCGTCATAATTTTTGATGACTCTCGGGGAAATGCCGACTGCATTGTAGTCAGCGGTGTCCATATGGGAAATGAAGCCGATAGGGGTGGCGCCTTCCGCATTTCCTGGAAGAGATGCGATGACGTAACCATTGGCTTCATTGTAGAATGCATTTGTCAGACCGATAGCTTTCAGGTCTTCTACCAGAAGGTGGCCAAATTCTACCTGAGTTTTGGTGCTGGGGATGGTGTTGCTGTTTTCATCTGAACGGGTGTTAATTTTTGTGTAGCGTATAAAACGGTCTACCATGGATTCCATAAAATAATCCTCCTTGAATTGGATAAATATATACGAATTGTATATAAATACAATTCTATTATAACAGATGCCGAAAGAAATAGACGTTGCCGAAATGTTTTTGGGGTTACACTAAATGTTTATGACTAATTATAGAATAAATATTTAATTAAGTGGTATAGATTAATTGATTCGGCTAAAAGGTTGATAGGGGTGGCGTGGAATGGTATCATTACTGGTGTATATGCCAAATTTGAGGCACAAGAGGAGGTTAAGAAAATATGTCTCAAGATTCTCACGAGGAATTCAAACCAGTCCTCGACCCTGAAAAAGAATACGAAGAAATAAACGGATACGTCGTATTCTGGGGGTTATTCTACGCAGCGCTCTTTGCTCTGGCAGTTGGTTATTTATGCTTAAAGATAGGTCAGACTGTAGATGCGTTTGCACCGATTTCCGTTTTAGCCATGGGCATGGGAATGATGCTCAAGAGAAAGAATTCTTTCATTGAAACTGTCCACATTCAGGCCATTGGCAGTGCAGGTACCAATATTCTTGGTGGTGCTATGTTTATTCTTCCTGCATTCTTCCTGCTCCGCCTGGAACATATCACTTTCTTTCAGATGTGTGTACCGATCGTACTGGGTGGCCTGTTCGGCGTTCTCGTCGATTCCCTGTTCCGTCAGTATTTCTGCTCCGAAATGCATGATGTATATCCATTTCCGGCAGGCCGGGCAGCTGCAGAAGTCCTGACTTCCAGTGGCAGCGGAAATGCAAAACTCATGGTCATCAGTGGTGTAGTAGCAGCAGCTTATGATTTCGTCCTGAACAGCCTTGGCTGGTGGCAGGAAGTCATCAGTACCACCACATTCCAGTGGGGCCAGGCTTTTGAAGACAAATTTAAAATGGGCTTCTCTCTGGATAATGATGCTGCCCTTCTGGGTATCGGTTATTTCACCGGGCTCCGCTATGCAGCCATCATTGCAGCTGGTTCCTTTTTCTCCATGTATGTCATCACTCCGGTAGTATACTACCTTGGCGGCGATCATGTGATGATTGTGAATGGCAAAGAAATGCTTCTCGCCAATGCACCGGTAAGACAGGTATTCCTGGACTACGTCCGCCACATCGGTATCGGCATGCTGGCTATGGCGGGGGTTATCGGGCTCCTTTCCATGTCCAAAGTAGTAGCTGGCGTAGTGAAGAAAGCCATCTTCGGTATGATCAGCAGCAATGCAAAAGTACAGGTCAAAGTACTCCGTACAGAAAAGGATCTTTCTTCCACTCTTGTAGTAGCAGTGAGCCTTCTCATTACCTTAGCTTTTACTGCATTCATCCACTTCAACTTCTCTCAGAGTATTATCCAGACCGTTGCCGTATTCTTCATTTCACTTATCCTTGCCTTCCTGCTCTCCGTAGTAGGCATCAGCTCCATCGCATTCACTGGTAATGAACCGGTTTCCGGCATGACTATTTTTATGATTCTCTTCTCCGCCGTTATCCTGAGTGCTCTTGGCATGAGTGGTGAAATCGGCATGGCTACTATCCTCATGATGGCAGGATTCATTGCCAGCACCATCGGCGTTGCCGGCAACTTTATGTCCGAAATGAAAGTAGCTCATCTCACCGGCGTTACCCCGAAGAAAATGCAGCAGTGGCAGCTGGCCAGTGTAGCTATCTCTGCGGTCATCGCAGTAGTTGTTTTATTCCTGTTGAATAATGCATATGGCTTCACCGGTGAAGGTGCTCTGAACGCTCCGCAGGCCAATGCTATGGCGGCTATCGTTCAGCCTCTTATGTCCGGAACTCCTGCACAGTGGACTCTCTACGTAGCAGGCGCTGTATTTGCAGTCATTCTCTGGATGTGCCAGGTACCTCCTCTTGTATTTGCACTGGGAACCTTCCTGCCGATGTCTATCAATACACCGGTCCTGGTTGGCGGTATTCTCGCTTACCTTGTACAGCATAGCTCCAAGGATGAAATTCTTGCCAATATCCGTTACGAAAGAGGCAGTACCATCGCTTCCGGTTTCGTAGCCGGCGGCGCTATTGGCGCTCTCTTCAGTGCCGTACTCCGTGTATGCGGCATCAATATGTTCATGGATAAATGGGTAGAAACCCCGGCTGCCACCTATCTCGGCATCCTCATGTACGCTCTTCTTTTCGCATTCTGCTACTTCGTTGCAGTAAAAATTAAAGAAGTGAAAAACACTGAAAAGGCATAAATAGTAAAAAAGACCTCGGAGCCCTCCGAGGTCTTTTTGCGTGGGGATATAGTGAAGAAGTCAGAGTGAAGGTAGTCCTGAGGTTATTGTAAAGACTATCTGATTTTTTTATATAATGTTTTATCAGGAAGCCTTTTTCAGTCACTTCTATCTCACATTCTGCGGCTGCCTCTTCAGCCGTTGTGCCTTGTCTACTGTCAGTTCCTTACCACCTGAGACATACTCTCTACTAATCAAAGGGGCTTGTTAAGAAATTTATGGAAAAGCCGGTCACACAATTCCCAGTCATCTTCTGTTCCCGGTGATCCGGTTCTTTGGCTACCGGGGAAAAACGAAGTTTTCTGGGGGCAAACATTAACGTGCCGGCGATGCCGATAGATAAAAGCATCTCTGAATACATTGTCCAGAGATGCTTTTTATATGGGAAGTTATTGAATTTGCTGAAAGTTTTATAAGGAAATCAAATTGTTTTTTCCATCGCTCATTGCTCTGAGTTTACAGCTCTAAAAAGTCATGGGGTTAAATTTCCTTTGTCATCACGAGAGTCAGGTCTTTTTTCCACAGTCTTCTTACGAGGAAGGAGGAGATAGTGGCCCGAATGCACTGGTCCAGGAGAAGAGCGGACCAGGTACCGATGAGGCCCATATCCAGTACGTAGGTGAAAAGGCCGGTCATAATAGGTCGGAGGAAGGTGACGGAAAGGAGAGAGTAGGCAGCGACCTGGGATGTTTTTCCACTTCCTCTAAGGATAGCAGTGCCCCAGATGGCGATGGCTTCCGGATAGCTGACTACAGCGATAAAGAGCATGATGGTGGCAGAGACACTGATACGGGAAAGTTCCGGAGAGTAGAATGCGAAGATTTCTTCAGAGAAGATATAAGTAAGAAGGAAAGCACCAGTGGAGAAGATCATGCACCATTTGAGCCCTGTGTTTCTATAGGATTTCCAGTCTTCCATACTCTTTCTGCCTACCGACTGTCCGGCAGCTACCATGTTTGCCTTACCGAATCCCATGATGAAATCATAGTAGATATCGCAGATGTTCATGGCGATACTGTGGATGGCAAAGGGAACGGTGCCAAGGCCGGCTGCCATACGGGAGAAGAGGACCATACCGATTCGTTCGCTTCCCTGTTCACTAAGAAGGCTTCCGAACACAGGAAGGATGGTTTTGAAATATTTCCTGTCAGGAATGTAACTTCCGGCATGGAAGAATTTCCGGTTATAGAGGAGATAGAAGGAAAGAACCATAGTGAAGAGGGTACTCACGGCGGTGCCGAAGGCGGCGCCCCATACGCCAAAGGCAGGAATGGGACCGAGTCCCCGGATGAGGAGGAAGCTTAGTACTGCATTCAGCACGTTCCCTGCTACATTGGTCTTCATGATGATGGCCGTATTTCCCTGCCCCAGTTCCACTGCCTGGAAAATGAGGGTGAGGGAAGTGAAATAGACTGCAAGGAGTGCAAGAGGTCCGTATTCCATGGCCAGCGGGATGTAATCATCGGTGGCGCCCATGAGATAGAAGATTTCTTTCAGGAAAATATAGAACAGAATGTGGAGAACCCCCATGCCAAGGGCACAGAGGAAGAAAGATTTCTTCAGAAGGTCGGGAATATTTTCCTCTTTTCCGGCGCCTACCAGCCGGCTCACCAGCAGGGTGACTGCAGAGGCCAGGGAACGGGAGAAGCAGAGGAGGACCAGACGGGGCTGAAGAAATATACTGACTGCCGCCACCGAAAGACTTCCCAGGGCACTGACCAGAATGAGGTCTGTAGATGCCAGAAGTATCATGAAAAGCCCTTCAAAAGCAGCAGGCAACGCAATTTTCAAATAATGCCTGTCGTAATGCATACCATATCCTTTTCAAAATTTGTCAAATAACGTACAAATCTATAATCTGTAAAATACTGAACAATACTCATATATTGTACATGAAATCTTTTCGATATGCAACTTAAAAGGAAAAGAGGGGAAATAAAATCTTCCTATATTTCCGGCGGCTTCTGGAAATCGGGGAAAAATATTTTTTCAAAGACTTGCATTTTCAGAATTTATCTGTTATTATAATACAGTCGCAAGATTCATATGTGACACAGGGGCATAGCGCAATTGATAGAGCAACGGTCTCCAAAACCGTAGGTTGGGGGTTTGAGTCCCTCTGCCCCTGCCAATTTGGCCCAATAGCTCAGCTGGATAGAGCACTTGACTACGAATCAAGGTGTCGGGAGTTCGAATCTCTCTTGGGTCACCAGCAAAACTCGAAACTGAAAGGTTTCGAGTTTTTTTATTGGAAAAGATAGAGCCCCGAGTTGAGTGCAGAGAGTCCCGAGATGGCATCGGCTTCGCCGATGAGTATAAAGCCTTGTGGATAGCGGAAATCAGTTCAGTGGCAGAGCCGGCACAAGTTCTCTGAGCGCAACTCTTTCAGATGACGCTGGGGCCTGACTGAAGTGGTACAATATAAATAGAGGAACCCCAATGGGGAGAAAATTTTTATACCACATGGAGGATTATGATGAAGAAGGAATTAAGACCGGCAGCGTGGATTTATCCTCAGCCTGCGGCTGTGATTGCTACTTATGATAATGAAGGTCATGCAGATGCCATGCTTGCTGCGTGGACCGGTATTTACGATACCGATCGGATCGGTATGATGCTGGATCACAATCATAAGACAGTGGACAATCTGAAAGAAACCGGCGCTTTTACCTACAGCATGGCGACTGTGGAAACGATGGCAGAATCAGACTATTTCGGAAGCGTCTCCGGACATGATAAGGAAAATAAAATAGAGACCGCCGGTTTCCATGCATCAAAGAGCGCAAAAGTCAATGCACCGGTGATTGAAGAATATCCCCTTACTTTTGAATGTGAAGTGGAGAAGATGATTCCTGAGGGCGAAGATTTCTATGTGGTAGGAAAAATCAAAGGAATCCTTGCGGATGAATCCATCCTTACTCACGGCCGCCCGGACCCGGACAAACTTCACGCTCTTGCCTTCGACGGAGTGAACCGCACCTATCTGGAAGTCAAAGACAAAGCAGGCATGGCCTGGGCAGAAGGAAGGAAGTTTATTAAGAGATAGAGTCACTGGCGGTGCTGACGGATTAAGCTCATGCTTCAGCATGAGAAGAGTTAAGAGCCCCGCGCAGAGAGCCCCGAGAAGGTTGTAAAGACTTTATGGTTTGTAATTATGAAGCCTTGCGGATAGAGAGACTCTTGTCTGCTATCCGCTATCCGTCGTCCGCTTTACGATGTCGGTTGGTGCATCTTCACAAGACTATCAGACTGTCAGACGTCAGACTGGCGTTGTATCAGCTACGCCGATGAGTATGAAGCCTGTGAGTCAACGGCGGGATACTGTAAAAGCAGCTCTGAGCTCAGGACTCTTATATGAATTTCCTTAACTTTTTTCTTGACTTCTAAAAAAACGGATGCTAGAATGATTTACAATCATAACGAGGAACGGAATACGGCCGGCGGATCTTCTCAGAGAAGCAGTGGATGGTGTGAACTGCTGAAGTGAAAGGGCCTTGTCAACCGGGAGTTTCTGCTTTGAGTCTTCTGATCAGAAGCAGCGGATGCACCGTTATCGCAGAATTGAGTATGGACAAGGGTGGTACCTCACGTAATCGTGCCCTGTCGGAGTTTTCCGGCAGGGCTTTTTTGTACCCTGCTGAGCAAAGGGGGAATCCTTATGAAAAAATCAAATGCACTCATTCCTATCGGGCTCATGCTCTTTGCCCTGTTCTTTGGGGCAGGAAATCTGATATTTCCGGTCTTTCTGGGGCAGAATTCCGGCGTGAATACCATTCCCGCTACCGTCGGTTTCCTTCTTACCGGCGTGGGCCTTCCCATTCTCGGGGTAGCAGCCATCGGTTATTCCGGCAATGATCTCCAGTCCCTTGCTTCCCGTATCTGCAGCAAGTACGCCCTTTTCTTTACCATTGCACTCTACATCACCATCGGCCCTGCTTTTGCCATTCCCCGTACTGCCACCACTTCTTATGAAATCGCGGTAGGTCCCTTCTTCGGTCCGGCTATGCAGGCCATGGCACTCTATATATTCTGTTTCTTCTTCTTCTGTATTTCCTGGTGGCTTTCTGTCACCCCGTCAAAACTGGTAGACCGCATCGGCAAAGTCATCACCCCGGTGCTCCTCCTCTTCCTGGCGCTTCTCTTCATCATGTCCACCCTCTTCCCAATGGGACCCTGGGAAGCAGCCACCGATCCCTATAGAAATACATTGAAAGCCCTGTCTCAGGGATTCATCGACGGCTACGGCACTATGGATGCCCTTGCGGCTTTCGTCTTCGGCATCATCGTGGTTAATGCAGTCCGCCAGTACGGCGCAGAAACAAATGAAGAAGTAGCCGTATCTACCCTGAAATCCGGTCTCATCGCCGGCTTCTGCCTGGCAGTGATTTACGTATTCCTTGCATTCCTGGGTGCAGGCTCTGTCGATATCCTCGGCATGCAGGAAAACGGCGCCGGCGTTCTCGTCGGTTCTTCCCTCTACTACTTCGGACCTTATGGCCGTTTCGTCATGGGGGTCATCGTCCTTCTCGCCTGCCTCACCACCAGCGTAGGCCTCATCACTGCCTGCTCTGAATATTTCCATAAACTCATTCCGGCTATGTCCTATACCATGTGGGTATCTGCCTTCTCCATCGCATCCTTCGCCGTTGCTCTCTTCGGCCTTACCACCATCATTAAGGCTGCCATCCCGGTTCTCATGTTCCTCTATCCTCTGACCATTGCCCTTGTCATCCTCACTTTCACCAATGGACTCTTCGGAGGACATCAGATCGTCTACCGCATGGCCATCCTCTTCACCCTCATCCCGTCCCTCTACGACGGCATCCACACCGCCGGCCTCTCCCTGGGAGCCATGGACACCTTCATGGCATCCCTTCCTTTCGCAGAATACGGATTCTCCTGGATCACCTTCTGCGCCGCCGGCTACATCCTCGGTATGGCTCTTATCAAAGTATTCCCAAAGAAAGTGGCATAATAAAAATGCCCCTGACTGAGTTCTCTCAGCCAGGGGCATTTTTTATTGAGTAAAGAGTAAATGAATTCTTTATTTAAATACTGTTATAAGGAGGAGGATAGGAAATTTTACTGTTTGAAAGTTTCTGTCTGACCATACTTTCTGCCATGGACACCGCAGAAACAGCAGGATCGATGACTGGAATATGGATAGTTTCTGATACAGAAGAGGCCAGTCCCAGGAAGGAAAGACATCCGAGTACAATACATTCTGCACCTTTTTCTTTCATTTCCATTCCTTTCTGAATCAGCTCTTCCAGTGCTTCTTCCCGATTGTCCCATATAGATTTTCCATGAAAATCTATGGCGTCTACAGAAGTGATTCGTTCTGAAGAAATACCAAACGTGGAAAGGAAATTCCTCTTTTCTGGAATCCTTGACTTATCTGCAAGAAGGATGCTTACATGACGGCTGATACAGAGAGAAGCATACAGAGATGTCTGTGCTCCCCCGATGACCGGAATATTCACCTTTTCCCGGAGAGCCTCAGCCGCCGGATCACTGAAACAGTAAAGAACTACTGCATCATATCCCTCTTTTTCCGCCACGCATCCCATCTGGAGGATTTCAGGTGCCGCCAGAAATACATCGGAGAGAGAATTGATTTCCACTTTCGTTTCCCTGAGACATTCCATATGGAGGAATACATCCGGCCCGGTAAAGTTTTGAAGGATTCTGCACCGGTCATCCATATCCTTCCGGCTGACCCCATAGTCAGGATTGATAATAAATATTTTCATATATACTCCTGTGTGAAATAGAGTTCATATTCCAGACATAAGCATCACATGAGAATGCTGTCCAGAAATTTTTTCGCTCTCTCTGTTTTTGGAGAGGAGAAAAATTCCTTTGGCGGAGCACTTTCTATCAGGATTCCTTCATCCATGAAATGAATCACATCGGATACATCTCTGGCAAATCCCATTTCATGAGTGACAAGAACCATGGTGATTCCCGTATCTGCCAGTTCCCGGATGACATCCAGTACTTCCTTGACCATTTCCGGATCCAGCGCAGAGGTTGGTTCATCCAGAAGAAGGACTTCCGGATCCATGGCGATGGCTCTTGCAATAGCCACTCTCTGTTTCTGCCCGCCGGAAAGACGGCTCGGATACTGGCCGGCTTTATCTGCCAGTCCTACTTTCTGCAAAAGTTTCATGCCTTTCTCATCGGCGTCTTTTTTAGAAAGTTTATTCACTACCCGAGGGGCATAAGTCACATTTTCCAGTACAGTCATATTCTTAAAAAGGTTGAAATGCTGAAAAATCATGCATGCCTTTTTACGGATATTTTCCAGTTTCACCTTTCCTGTGAGAATATCCGTACCATTAAAAAGAATGGAACCGGAGTCCGGCCGTTCCAAAAGATTCAGGCAGCGCAGAAGAGTAGATTTCCCTGAACCGGAAGGGCCTATGATGGTAACAACTTCTCCTTTATGGATGGTGAGATTGATATCTTTCAGTACCTGGAGTTCCCCAAAACTTTTTGCCAGATGTTTTACTTCAATCACTGATACGCACCTTCTTTTCAAGCCATGATCCTATAAGATTGAGAAGCATGACCAGTACATAATATACAGCTGCTGCCACTATGAATGCTTCAAAAGCTCTGAATGTTTTCGCCTGAATCAGGTCTGCCCAGCGCAATGTATCTGCTACACCGATGACCGATACCAGACTGGAATCCTTAAGGAGCATAATACTTTCATTCACAAGGGAAGGAAGAGCATTTTTGACTGCTTGCGGAAGAATGACATCCAGAACGAACCGCCACGCCGGCACCCCAAGGGACATGGAAGCTTCCCACTGTCCCCGGTCTACAGAAAGGATTCCGCCTCTTAACGCTTCAGAAATATAGGCTGCTGAATTCAGTCCAAAGGAAAGCACCCCTGCCTGAAGAGGAGAAATGGTATATCCGGTGAGCTGAGGCGTTGCGAAATAAATGAGCATGAGCTGTACCAGAAGCGGCGTCCCTCTGAAAATGGAAATATAGGCTTTCGCCAGAAAAGAAAGGATTCTGTTTCGAGAAAGCGTAATGAGAGCAAGAATGAAGCCTCCCAGAAATCCCATAATGGTGGAAAGAAAGGTGAATTTCAACGTAATCCACACGGCGGATGCCAGAAGAGGCAGATAGGGATCAAGTACAGAAAATTGAAACATAATATCTCCATTCCATGAAATATGACTTATCCCAAAAGAAGAACAGGTCAGATGATATCAAAAAGGATGCTTACTTCTTTGCAATATCCAGAGTAGATTCTACCTTTTCGTACTGATCAGCCCCTTCTTCGCCCAGATGTTTCACCAGAATTTTGTGCATTTCCCCATTATTCTTCATTTCTTTCAGAATGGAATTGATCTTTTCCACATCTTTGGAACCTTTTGGAAGTGCAATAGCAAATGTATCATCCATAACGACGGGGAGTTTCAATACATGAAGTTCCAGATCCGGATTTTCTTTAACAAATACAGCTGCCTGTGCTGAATCGAAGAGTCCTCCAGCCAGACGTCCATTTTTTATATCCTGAATAACAAGAGGCGTACTATCCATTTCTACTACTTCAATGCCGCCTTCATTCTTCAGGTCTTTGACGAATGTGGTACCCATAGAAGCGCCGGCGGATTTCCCTTTCAGTTTAGCCAGAGTGTCCAGATTTCCCCCTTTCTTGCAGATAATAGCCTTCATAGGGAAGTAATAGGGATCAGAGAAATCCACCACCTGTTTTCTTTCTTCCGTAGGAGAAATAGCCGAGATGATGACATCCGCACGGCCACTCTGCAGAGTAGGAACGAGGGATGCAAATTTCATGTCTGTAAATTCTACTTTTTTGTTAATCTTCTTTCCGATGTAATTGGCGATATCAATATCAATGCCGGTGTAATTGGAAGTGCCTTCTTTCACTGATTCAAAAGGCGGGAAAGTAGAGTTGATGGCAACTATCATTTTGTCACTGGCGGCCGCTGCCTTTTCTTCCTTTTGATTTCCACCGCAGCCTGCAATCCCTAATGCCAGTGCAGTCACTGCTGCTGCAACAAGCAGTTTCTTGCCAAAAATTTTTTTCATCATCATTCATTCTCCTTGCATACGTATACCCTTCTCTATGAAGGCTCAATTGACTTATTCTCCAAATTCAGGAAATCCGTGATGGGAAAGATACCATCGGGCGACCTGCTGATCCTGAGCTATCCATGCTCCGTTATCCTTAGCATACCGGATAAATTCACGAAGACTGTGGATATATTCCGGATGGCCTATGAACTGGGGATGCATGACGAAATTCATCATTCGTCCTTCTTCTGCAAGGCCGTCAAACTCATCCATCCAGATGCCTGTCATCTCCCGTCCGCTCTTAAGATAATGATGTTCCGGAGACTGGATGGTGTACATATCGTAGGATGTATCATCTACAATACCGTCTTTAGGCAGTTCCACGATAGGAACTGTCTTCCCGTCGATCTGATGAAGGAAGGGACCATCGTTATTACGCCAGTTGGAAGAATAGATATATCCTCTCTCCAGCCACAGTTTCAAGTGGAAATCATATACAAATCCATCGGGGATTCTTGTACCGCATGGCTTTTTCCCGGTGATTCCCTCTATAATATTTTCCGCTTTCTCCATGAGAGCATTTTCTTTGTCATAATCATCGTAAGACTCGTGGAGATAACCATGATAAGAAATCTCATGTCCTTCTTCTGCAATAGCCTTTATCACCTCAGGGTGAATCTCAGCGGTATAAGCAGGTGTAAAGAAAGTAGCCGTCACGCCTTCTCCATCCAGCATGCGGAGAATCCGAGGTATTCCCTGTTTCACCGAATACCGCCCTCTGGAAAGATGTACCAGATGATGAGCATTGATGGGGTTTCTGGTAAGCCACAGTGTTTCTGCATCAATATCGAAAGAAAGCATGAGCGCTATCCTTTTATGATTTGGCCATTCCATGTCTATTCTGCTTCCTTTCTTTTCAGATAATCATCAAGCACATACTGAGCAAGCTCTTTGCAGGATGTAATCCATGCGCCATTCTGTTTCATGTACAGAATGAACTGCTCCACCATACGGATGCGGCTGGACCGGCCAATCAGCTGGGGATGAAGTTTCAGGATCATGATTTTATCTCCCTCAGCTGCCAGTTCAGTAAAATAATCCTTCCACATGTTACATACATACTCGTTGGGATAACTGCAGGTAATAGTATGTTCATCGGCGTAGGAAAAATAATAATAGGAAAAATCATCAATCGCCACGTCTGATGGAAGTTCCACGACTGGAGCACCTTTCCCGTCATCTATCACATAAGCCCAGTCACAGTCCTTCAGTGTCGAATCATAGAGATATCCCCGCTTCTGCATCAGAGGGAAACTGCATTCAGGGAGAGTATCAAGTGGACCTCTGTATCCCAGAATTTTCTGTCCTCCAATTCCTTCCAGAAGAGCTTCACTTCTCTTCATATTTTCCTCTTCCTTTTCAGAAGATATCATCACATCGTTATCATGCTCATATCCGTGATACGCCAGTTCATGACCTCCTTCCGCTATAGCCTGCACTTTATCGCCATATTTCTCCGCCACTTTTCCAGGAATGAAGAAGGTAGTCTCTATATCCTGCCGTTTCAGCATATCCAGACAGCGATTGAGTCCTTCATCTACCCCATATTGGCCACGTGAGAAATCGGAAAATCCGATTTTCTTTTTTCCTATCACAGAATACCTCAGATATTCTGCATCGAAATCAAAAGAAAGAACTACGGCAATCCGTTTTCCATCAGGCCAGCAGATTCCTTCTCCATTTTTTAAAAGTCCCATCCTGTTCCATCCTCTTCTGGAAATCCATACCTGCTATACACACCAGGTGAATTAATATTCATAATTATACCATCATATTGCATATTTTCAACTATTTTTTGTATATTTTTAAAATTTTTAATGAATATGCTTTATAAACATTCATCGCTGGGACGCGATTTCCCAAGATGACCACTTTCATGAAAAAACAAGATATTCACCGTATTTACCAAATAAGTAACAGAATCATAGACGTATCTGATTCCATTTTTCCATAAAAATAAAAGACCTGCCTTTATAGCAAGTCTTTTTATCTCTTAATATTCTATATATCTAATAACTTATAATTATGCAATACAGTGTTATGTATTGCTATGGCTTCCTGCAAGGCTTTATATTCATCGGCTGCGCCGACGTCCTTCTCTGGGTACTTAACTCTCGCAACTCAACTTTAAAAGGGGCCGCAGCCCCCTTTTTCAGCTCAATATGAACATGTAGAAAGGTATGAAGAAGAGTCCCAGTCCCAGGGAGACGCAGTTGATGGTGGTGGAGTATTTTGCATCGGCGCCTACGGAGGCGGCGAGGATGGTCATGTTGGTCATGGCAGGCATGCCGGCCTGGAGGAAAAAAACATTGGCCGACATGCTGCTGACCGGTATAAAGGGTAACAGCAGGAACAGGCAGAGAGGGGAAAGGATGAATCTCCCTGCCATAGCTCCTGCGAGATCCTTATCCCAGTGAATAGAAGAAAAGGGGATTTTACTCATCTGGATACCGATGACCATTAAGGCCATAGGGGTAGCCATATTGCCTACATAATGACAGGCAGTCATGAGTGAAGAAGGAAGGGGTATATCGAGAAGTACGAGAACTACGCCGGCGAGAAATCCCATAAGGGGTGGGGTGCGCAGTTTTTTTATCATTTCAAGAGGTGTGTATCCCATGCCATCGCTGGCATCTTTGACGATGAGGTAGGCGCCAAGGCCCCAAAACATGGCGGTATTGGCGATGTAGTAAAGCATGGCAGAAGGAACACTTTTTTCACCAAAGAGGGCGATATTCACCGGAAGGCCGATGAATATGGCGTTCGCAATGCAGCAGGTACAGATGAATATGCCCCGGCGGTCTCTGGAAATATGAAGGAGCCTTGCCCAGAGGGAGCCGGCGATATAGGCCACAAATATGGACGCAAAGGGAAGCACCATGTCCGGTGCAGTGGCGATGAGGGAATCTTTTGTGAAATTGGATTTCAAAGAGTAAATCATGAGCGGGGGAAGACCTACTGTCATGGTCAGCCGTGTAAGGTCTTTTCCTGCGTTTTCCCAAAACCATCTTTTCTTTGCGAGAAAAAATCCGAGGCCTGCGATAAGAACCACTTCGAAAATACCAGAAAGTCCCTGTAGTATAGCATCCATAATCTATCCATCCTGTCTTTATATTTTCTATTTACAGTATAACGGAAAGAATCTTATAATAAAAATACAGTATTTACATATAACTTATCATGAAATCACATAAGAGGCATTTATGAATCTGGAATTTTACAAAAATTTTATCGCCATGGTGGAAGCGGGAGGCATGAATAAGGCAGCCCGGGAAATCCATGTGGCTCAGCCGGCGCTGACCCGGCAGCTGAAGGTGATGGAAAAAGAATATGGAATACCGCTGGTGAAGCCGAGAAAAGGGCGTCATCGGCTGGAACTGACAGAAGCCGGATGGATTTTCTATCGTCAGGCGAAGCAGATCATGGAAGCAGACAGCAGCATGCGGGATGAAATATCCCGTCTTATCGGCGGGTACAGCGGGACTCTTTCCATTTCCGTTGTCCCTTCTCTTTCAGCAGAGCTCATTTCAAGAGCCATCAAACCTTTTCATGAGACATACAGGGATATGACCTTCCGCATCCGGGAGTCCTATCATATGGAAATCGTAGATGAAGTGCGGAAAGGGATTTCTGAAATCGGTATCACCAATGCGCCCCTTCCGGACCCTTCTCTTTTTGAAGTGCTCTGGCAGGAGGAACAGTCCCTGGCTCTTGCGATCCCTGAAGACCATGAGTTTTCCAGTAAGGAAATTTCTCTGGGAATGCTTTCTTCACTTCCGCTTGCCGTCAGCCGGAGCACCGAAGAGGTGGTGAAACAGTATTTCCAGAAAGAAGGAGTCTCTCTTTCAGTGGTGGCCTCTGTTGATACGAAGGCCTCTGCCCTTCTCTGGGCAAAAGAGGGCATGGGGCTCTCCCTTGTGATGTGGAAACCGGGAACTGAGGTGGAAGGGCTTACTTTCAAGAAACTGTCCCTGCCCCGTTTTCCCCTGCTGTCTACCTGTTTTGCGTTGAAAAATCATGCCCTTTCGAATGGGATGGTTCATTTCCTGTCGTATTGGAAGAGGGGGATGGATGATGAAAAATGATTCATGGAACAGACGGAAAGGGAAAGCTCTCTTTCAGCTGATTACCTGGTACTGGCGAAGTGAGGAATGGAAGAGTGCTTACCTCTATCTGCTGGGCATCACTATCCTCACCATTGCAGCGGTATACATGACTCTCCTTTTGAATGACTGGTTCAACGAATTTTACAGTGCCCTTCAGGATTACAACAGCGAAGCGGTGTATCACGGGCTCATCCGATTCACCGTCATTGCTTTTGGGCATATCGCGTTTTCTGTATACGCTTTCTACCTTCAGCAGACTCTGGTGCTCCGCTGGCGGAAATGGATGACAAAGGAATACGCCGCCCGTTGGACAGCTCATCAGATGTTTTACCGTATGGAAACCTTTTCAAAAGGGGTCTCGGATAACCCGGACCAGCGAATTTCTGAAGATATTAATCTCTTCACTGCCCGTACCCTCTCCTTCACTACCGGTCTTCTCCGGGCGATTACTACCATTTTCTGCTTCATCTTCGTCCTCTGGAAGCTCTCCGATCCGCTCACCTTCACGGCGGGAAGCTATACCTTTTCCATCTACGGCTACCTCGTATGGGCCGCCCTTCTCTACTCTGTACTGGGGACTTTCATCACCCATAAAGTAGGAAGGAAACTGGTAGGACTGAATTTCCTCCAGCAGAAACTGGAAGCTGATTTCCGTTATGCCATGGTGCGCCTCAGAGAAACGTCAGAAAGTGTGGCTTTCTATGAAGGGGCGGAAAAGGAAAGGACCCTCCTTTATGGAAGACTTACAAAACTGGTAGAAAATACGTACCGGATCATTAAAAAGGAAAAGGAACTCTCATGGCTCACCAATTCTTACGGTCAGATTGCCATCATATTTCCATTCGTCGTTGCGGCGCCCCGTTACCTTTCCCGGAATATTTCCTTAGGCGGCCTCATGCAGGTGGCCAACTGCTTCGGGAAAGTGCAGGAATCCATGTCCTATTTCGTGGACGTTTACTCTGCTCTGGCCGAATGGATGTCCTGCGCCGACCGTCTTCTCTCCTTCGATGACCACATGAAGGATATCAGGAAGAAGACAGAGGAAGAAGAGAAACATCTCAACCGCAAGAGGAGCACCGTTCTTTTCATGGAAGACGGGGAAATTGACCTTCCATCCGGCATGCCTCTCCTTACTGGGATTTTTCTTTCCGTAAAAGAAGGGGAAAGGGTGATCATCAAAGGTCCGTCAGGCGCCGGGAAATCTACGCTCCTCCGTCTGCTTGCAGGCCTCTGGCCCTACGGAAAAGGAAGACTTACCCTTCCAGCAAAGGAGGATATGCTCTTTGTGCCCCAGCGGCCCTATATGCCTATGGGCACTCTGGAAGACGCCATCCTCTATCCTGGTGGTGGCAGACGGGAAGAACTGGTATACTGGATGAAAGAATGCGGACTTTCCCGCTGGATAGACCATCTGGACGAAGAAGGGGATTTCAGCCACATCCTTTCTCTCGGTGAACAGCAACGGATTTCCTTCGTCCGCATTTTCATGAAAAAACCGAAGTGGGTCTTTCTGGACGAAGCCACCTCGGCCATGGATGAAGATATGGAAAATAAACTGTACCGCCTCCTCGTGGGCGGGACGGATATGACGGTCATCAGTATCGGGCACCGATCTACATTGAATACCTGGCACAACCGTATCATTGAAGTAAAAGACGGAAAAATCACTACATAGGAGGTCATTATGGAAAAATCTTTCATTTACAGTCATGTAGACCACACTCTCCTCAAGGCCACCGCCACCTGGGAAGATATAGAGAAACTCTGCAAAGAGGGTATGAAATACCACATGGCATCAGTCTGCGTCCCTTCTTCTTTCGTTGGTAAAATCAGAAAGAATTTCCCTAACCTTCCCATCACCACAGTGGTCGGATTTCCACTGGGGAATGGTTCTACAGCAGCCAAAATGGTAGAATCCCTGAAAGCTATCGAAGACGGGGCTGATGAAATTGACATGGTCATCCACATCGGTGCACTGAAAGAAGGAAATCTTTCCTACGTGGAAGAAGACATTCGGGAAGTAAAAAAAGCCATTGGGAACCATATCCTCAAAGTCATCGTAGAGACCTGTTATCTCACAGAAGATGAAAAAATAAAGGCTTGTGAAATCGTCACAAAAAGCGGCGCCGACTTCATCAAAACATCCACCGGCTTTGGCACGAAAGGTGCTGCTGTAGAAGACATAGCACTCTTTAAAAAGTACATCGGCCCTAACATAAAAATGAAAGCCGCTGGCGGTATCCATACAAAAGAAGAAATGGAAACCTATCTGGAAATGGGAGTAGAAAGAATCGGCGCCAGCGGTGCAGTAAAAGCACTGGAATAGCAGTCATTATCAACGCGTGCAGATTCCATAAAGTATCCTTGACACCCTGGGCAGTCAGATTTACGCTCTTGAGAGCGTCGAGGGGATTGCGTACTTCCTGATCGAGGGATAATATATCTTTGTTACCATAGAGAGGAGGATTTTTATGGAGAAAATCGGATATTCCGTGACTGAAGTGAACCACCATATCAAGGGAATTCTGGAATCCAGAGAAGAACTCCAGAAAATCCCGGTCACAGGAGAAATCTCCAATTTTAAAAGATACAGTTCAGGGCACTGCTATTTCACCCTGAAAGATGATAAATCAGCACTTCGCTGCGTCATGTTCCGCTATGCGGCAGATAAGCTTTCTTTCAAGCCGGAAAATGGCGAAAAAGTGGTAGCTTTCGGGTCGGTAGCAGTCTATGAAAGAGATGGCAATTATCAGCTTCTCGTGCAGGCCATGCGGCCAGAAGGTGTGGGAGATCTGATGAAAGCCTATGCGGAGCTGAAGGAGAAACTGGAAAAAGAAGGGCTCTTTGATGATTCGAAGAAGAAATCACTTCCTCTTCTCCCTGAAACCATCGGTGTCGTCACTTCCCCATCCGGCGCGGCGATTCACGATATCATCACCGTTTCCAGACGAAGAAATCCCGGCGCCCGCATCCTTCTCTATCCTGTACAGGTACAGGGAGAAGGAGCGGCAGCTGATATCGTAAAGGGGATAGAATTCTTCAATCATCACCATCTGGCAGACGTTCTTATCGTAGGGCGGGGTGGCGGTTCCATTGAAGACCTCTGGGCGTTCAATGAAGAACCGGTGGTTCGGGCCATAGCTGCTTCAGAAATTCCGGTCATCAGCGCCGTAGGTCATGAAACAGACTTCACACTCTCTGATTTTGCGGCAGACAAAAGAGCGGCCACTCCCTCCCAGGCAGCAGAAATAGCAGTCATTGATGTGGAAAATTACAAAAACGGCATCGCCCAGTGGATGGGAAAGGCAAAGAGCACTGTGGAAAACCGGATTTCCGAATACATGCAGCTCATGGACAACCTTTCTCAGGACATGGATCATACCATGAAAATGATGATTGAAGAAAAGCACCATCAGTTCATCACAGCGGTTCAGAAACTGGAAGCCCTGAACCCTCTTTCCGTCCTGGCCAGAGGGTACACCATCACCACAGGCGAAGGCGGAAAGCCGGTGACAGAAACGGCAGATACCTCTGCGGGACAAGTCATTACCACCATCTTAGGTGATGGATGCATCGAATCCACCGTTTTGAACATTGTAAAAAAGGAAGTGTAACCATGGGAAAAGAAATATCATTTGAAGAAGCACTGAAAGAACTGCAGCAGCAGATCAGTCTTTTGGAAAAGGGAAATCTTCCCCTGGAGGATGCCTTAAAAATCTACAGCAGAGCCATGGAAATCAGCGGTATATGCAATAAGAAACTGGAAATGGCACAGGCAGAAGTGAAAAAAATCTCTGATACAGGGAATGGATATACATTGGAAGACTTTGAAGCATGAAAAAAGCGGGCTGGTAAACAGTCCGCTTTTTTTTTGAAGAGTTGAGATTTGAGTTGCGAGAGTTGAGAGAAGGTATCGGCTCCGCCGATAAGTATGAAGCCTGTTCGGATACTGTTTTTTGCCGTAAGTGCATACATCGTTACGAACTGAACCCCTTTCCCCACGACATTATGTCGTGGTACTTCCTCACCACCTGAGTCATACTCTCCACTGACCTTTTGTCTTTGGACGAGATTTATGGAAAAGACAGAGTTGAGAGTTGAGTGCCCAGGAAAGGTGTATCATATATTTAGACAGTATAAAACGAGACTTTTTTGAAAGGAGC
>OLSG01001343.1_pt1 | contig 25680 bp, 19 predicted proteins | sample 1673041 | NCBI WGS metagenome assembly OLSG01 (sample SAMEA3136749, study PRJEB25190) | human gut metagenome | reverse complement strand
CATCAGTATCCTGATCTCATGCTTCAAATACATCCATGCATGGGAAGAAAGCAAGAAGAAAGCAGCAGCACCTGCTCCTACACCAAAGGCAGCAGCACCTGCTGTTAAGCCAGTAGCAGCAGCACCGGCAGTAACCGGTCCTGATCTTTCTGATGATGCAGAATTAGTAGCTGTTATGACTGCTGCTATTGCAGCATATGAAGGCAGCGCTACATCTAACGGTCTGGTAGTACGTTCTATCCGCCGTGTAGGTCTGGGAAGATAATCACTGCACATTCAGGTTAGAAAACCAGTGTGCTTATACAACAAGTAGGAGGAATCAAACTATGAAGACATATACCATTACAGTAAATGGAAAAGCATATGCAGTAACCGTTGAAGAGGGCGCAGCAGCAGCTGGCGCACCAGTAGCAGCAGCTCCAGTTGCAGCTCCAGCAGCACCTGCACCAGCAGCAGCTCCAGCTCCGGCAGCAGCACCAGCAGGCGCAGCAGGTTCCGTTCAGGTTACCGCTCCAATGCCAGGTAAGGTAGTAGCAGTTAAGGCTTCTGTAGGACAGGCTGTAAAGAAGGGCGAAGTTGTCCTGGTTCTGGAAGCTATGAAGATGGAGAACGATATCGTTGCTCCAGAAGATGGTACAATTGCCAGCATTAATGTAGCAAACGGCGATGCAGTTGAGTCCGGCGCTGTTTTAGCTACTCTGAACTAGTCAACAAGATGGATCCCTTAATTTAAGGATTCCATTATGGAGGTAACATTATGGATTTTGGCAATTTGGTATCAAACCTGCTTGGCCAGATGGCGTTTTTCCATCTGTCAGCAGGAAACTACATTATGATCGGTGTGGCGCTGGTCTTCTTATACCTGGCTATTGCTAAGGGATTTGAGCCGCTGCTGTTAATTCCGATCGCATTTGGTATGCTGCTTGTAAATATCTATCCGGACATCATGTATTCTCCGGAACAGACTTCAAACGGCGTAGGCGGTCTGCTGTATTACTTCTTCACTCTGGATGAGTGGAGTATCCTTCCATCCCTGATCTTTATGGGTGTAGGTGCAATGACAGACTTCGGTCCGCTGATCGCAAACCCAATCAGCTTTTTAATGGGTGCTGCAGCTCAGTTAGGTATTTACTCTGCATATTTCTTTGCAATCTTATTAGGATTTTCAGGAAAAGAAGCAGCTTGTATCTCCATTATCGGTGGTGCAGACGGCCCTACTTCCCTGTTCCTTTGCAGTAAGTTAGGACAGACCCAGATCATGGGACCGATCGCTGTTGCAGCTTATTCTTATATGGCTCTGGTTCCGATCATCCAGCCGCCATTTATGAAGCTTCTTACTACTGATAAGGAGCGTAAGATCAAAATGTCCCAGCTTCGTTCTGTATCCAAGCTGGAGAAGATCTTATTCCCGATCATCGTTACTATCGTTGTGTGCCTGATCCTGCCATCTACTGCTCCGTTAGTAGGTATGCTGATGTTAGGTAACCTGTTCCGTGAGTGCGGTGTTGTAAAACAGCTTCAGGAGACTGCTTCTAATGCAATGATGTACATCGTTGTTATCCTGCTTGGTACTTCTGTAGGTGCAACCACCAGTGCAGAGGCATTCTTAAATGCAACTACTATCAAGATCGTTATTTTAGGTCTGGTAGCATTCTGTGTGGGAACCATCGGAGGCGTTCTCTTAGGAAAGATCTTATGCAAGGTAACTGGCGGAAAGATCAACCCACTGATCGGTTCTGCAGGTGTATCCGCAGTTCCTATGGCAGCCCGTGTATCCCAGAAGGTTGGTGCTGAATATGATCCTACCAACTTCCTGCTGATGCATGCAATGGGACCAAACGTTGCAGGTGTTATCGGTACTGCAGTAGCAGCCGGTACCTTTATGGCAATTTTCGGTGTATAAAAACCAACATTTACTGCACCCGGTGCTGTTTGCAGACCGGGTGCCTATAAGGAGGATTTAAACTATGGCAGAGATAGAGAAGAAGCCAGTAAAGATCGTGGAAACCGTCCTTCGTGACGCTCATCAGTCTTTACTTGCTACCAGAATGACTACAGAGCAGATGCTGCCGATCGTAGACAAGATGGATAAAGTTGGCTACCACGCAGTAGAGTGCTGGGGAGGCGCTACATTTGATGCCTGCCTGCGTTTCTTAAAAGAAGATCCATGGGAGCGTTTAAGAAAGTTAAGAGACGGCTTTAAGAATACAAAGCTGCAGATGCTGTTCCGTGGACAGAATATTCTGGGATACAACCACTACGCAGATGATGTAGTTGAGTATTTCGTGCAGAAGTCTATTGCAAATGGTATTGATATCATTCGTATTTTCGACTGCTTAAACGATATCCGTAACCTGGAGACTGCTGTAAAGGCAACAAAGAAGGAAAAAGGACATGCTCAGATCGCACTGTGCTACACCTTAGGTGATGCTTATACTCTGGATTACTGGAGAGACATTGCTAAGAGAATTGAAGACATGGGAGCTGATTCCCTGTGTATCAAGGATATGGCAGGTCTGTTGACTCCATACAAGGCTACTGAGTTAGTTAAGGCCCTGAAGGAAGGAACCACACTTCCGATCGACCTGCACACCCACTATACTTCCGGTGTTGCTTCCATGACCTATATGAAGGCTGTAGAAGCAGGCTGTGATATTATCGACTGTGCAATGTCTCCACTGGCACTTGGTACCAGCCAGCCAGCAACTGAAGTTATGGTAGAGACCTTCCGCGGTACTCCATACGATACAGGATACGATCAGAAGCTTTTAGGCGAGATCGCTGCTCACTTCCAGCCGATCCGCGAGGAAGCATTAAAGACCGGTCTGTTAAATCCAAAGGTATTAGGCGTAAATATCAAGACTCTGCAGTATCAGGTACCTGGCGGTATGCTTTCCAACCTGGTTAGCCAGTTAAAGGAAGCTGGACAGGAAGACAAGTATCAGCAGGTTCTGGAGGAGATCCCGAGAGTACGTAAAGACTTTGGTGAGCCACCTCTGGTTACACCTTCTTCCCAGATCGTTGGTACCCAGGCAGTTCTTAACGTATTAATGGGCGAGCGCTACAAGATGGTTCCAAAGGAATCCAAGAAGATCATGCTTGGTGAATTTGGCCAGACTGTTAAGCCATTTAATCCAGAAGTACAGAAAAAGATCATCGGTGATGAGACTCCAATTACCTGCAGACCTGCAGATTTAATTGCACCTCAGATGCCTCAGTTCGAGAAGGAATGCGCTCAGTGGAAGCAGCAGGATGAGGACGTATTAAGCTACGCCCTGTTCCCAAATGTTGCCAAGGAGTTCTTCCAGTACAGAGAAGCTCAGCAGAAGAAAGTAGATGCTACTGTAGCTGATAAAGAGAATAAGGCTTATCCAGTGTAATTTTGGATTATCCGGAATAAGATAAGTATGGAACGCGTCCCTTTGTGGGGCGCGTTTTTTGTGTTAGTTTTTTGCCGCTGCATCTGGCGTAAATCTGTTGGAGATGGTACACTGATATACCAGAAGATGTTTTGTCCAATGAGGAGGGGGAACATGCTGAAAGTATTGATCGCAGATGATGAAGAAAAGATCTGTCAGCTGATCATAAAGCTGATCAACTGGGAAGAAATGGGGTTAAAAATAGCGGCAACTGCTTCTAATGGTATTGAGGCATTAGAGCAGGCAAAAATCTGTAAACCGGAGATTCTGATCACAGACATACGGATGCCTGGAATTGATGGGATGGAACTGATCAGGAAAGTAAAAGAAAAACTGCCGGATACAGAGATCATCATAATCAGTGGATACAGGCATTTTGAATATGCCCAGACGGCGATCCGTTATGGTGTGAGAAATTATCTCTTAAAACCTATTAAAAAAGAGGAATTACGGGATACCTTACAAAAGATCGCAGATATTTACAGGGAGAAAAATGAACAGTTAAATTTTGAAGAAAGAGTCCGCCTTGCCTTAAAAAATGATGCAGGAAAGCTGCGTACCAGTTTTATTTCCCGTATGATCTACGGAGACCGGGAGCGGGAAAATATTATCAGCCTGAAAGAACTGAACAATCAGTATCATTTCCATTTCCGTGAGGGAGTGTTCCAGGTTGCAGCCATCAAATTTGACCATGTAAACCACAATGACAGCTGTATTTCCTTCCTGGCAGACAAGGCAGCAGGCCTGGCGTTACAGTATCTGGAACCGGTATGTTTTGACCATGAGGTTTATGCAGAGTTTTCTACCTTTTATCTTCTGCTGAATTTCGGGGAAGAAGAGAGTAAAAATGTGCGGAAAAATGTGCGCCAGATGCTGGATGAACTGAAAGCCCAGGAAAGTATCTTAAATGGAATGAGTGTTACCATAGGAATGGGAAGCATGGTAAACACAGCGGGCAGTATCAAGAAGTCTTTTCTGGACGCTGTATTTATGATAAAGCAGAGGCTTCTTTTAGGAACCGGGCGGATGCTGGAAATGGATGAAGCACAACAGAGAAAAAACTCTGATTTTATAAACAGTGAGGCATTTTACCGTTTTAACAGGGAAATGGAACGGGCAGTCGAAGCTTTAAACGTAGTAGAGACAAGGCGGACTATTGAAGGTTTGCGGGATGTATTAAAGAACTATCCGGGGATCACCGGTTATGAGATCCTGCAGATGACTAAGGAGGCCTGCAATCATTATTTGTTTTGCATGAAGAGCAGGGGGATCCGTGTGGACAGTGAAGCTAAATTTGTGGAAGAATTCAGTAAAGACGCAGGGGAATGTGCAGATATAGAAGAACTGTTCCGCCTTTTAGGTGGGACGATAGGAAGATCTCTGCAAAAAGCTTCTGAAGCGAAGAAGGCAGAAGATAACCGGCCCATACGGCAGGCAAAGCAGTACATAGAAGAAAATTACAGCCGCTCGCTTACCTTAGAAGAAGTAAGTGAGATGGCTGGATTTGCTCCGGGATATTTCAGCACGCTTTTTAAGAAAGAAACAGGGGTAACTTTTCTGGAATTTTTGCAGTCAGTGCGTATGGATGCAGCGAAAAAACTGCTGGTTTCCGGAAATGAGGGAATGAATGTGATCTGCGAAAAGGTAGGCTATGCAGATGTGAAATATTTCACGAAATGTTTTATAAAATATACCGGACTGAAGCCGGGAGAGTACAGGAAGATCTATTCATGAATAAAGAAAGTTATCTTTTTGACCGTATACGTTGGGGCGCAGCGATTTTTTTGATTTTTCATATCAGTCTGTTGTTTATCCTGTTCCTTCAGGATTGGAAGACGGAGAAAATGAAGTGGTTTATTTTGTTTTTAGGAGTGCTTTATGTTATCCTGCTTTATGCCGCTTATCAGCTGATCTACCGGCCTTTAAAAGTGAACAGCCGGATAAAGGCGGCTTTTGCCAGAGGGGACAGTTATGAGGATATTTACCATATGCCTTATCTTTTAAATGAGGAAGAGCAGAATATGCTGCGTCGTTTTTATGCCCTGTTAGACAAAAGCGAGCTGATCACTGTATCTAAGAAAAAATCGGAATATCTGGCATTACAGAATCAGATCAATCCCCATTTTCTTTATAATACTCTGGAAGGCATCCGGGCAGAGGCGCTGATCGCAGGGGTGGATTCCATTGCGGAGATGACGGAGGCACTGGCAACTTACTTCCGTTATACCATTTCCCAGGTAAATAACCTGGTCACATTGGAAGAAGAACTGGCAAATGTGGAAAATTATTATTATATCCAACAGTTTCGTTTTGGCAGTAAGCTGGATCTGAGGATCCGCTATGACTGTGAGGATGAAGAGGAAGCGCTTATGTGCCAGCTTCCCAAGCTGACTTTGCAGCCGATCGTGGAAAATTCCATTTATCATGGACTGGAGCGCAAGATTGGAACAGGTCATCTGGATATTAAGGTCACTGTGACAGACAGCCATCTGATCATTATGATCTCAGATGATGGTGTAGGCATTGAAAAAGGTCAGGTGAAGGTTATGAATGAACAGCTGAGAGCCCTGAGACTGGAGGAGGAAAACAACGGGGAAACCGGTAAAAAAGGCGGAATTGCAGTTAAAAATGTAAATAACCGTATTAAGCTTTTATTTGGGGAAGAATATGGCATTTATATCTACAGCCAGCCGGATGTGGGAACGGATGTGGAGATCACACTTCCGGTTGTAAGGAATTGATGTAACGAACATGCTGATAAACAGGAGGCAGCTATGAAACAGGAAATACTTCGTTTTGAAAATGTGACCTGCAAAAAAGACGGGGCTGTTTATTTGGATAATTTCAGTTTTTATATGACTGCAGGTGAGATCGTAGGGTTGCTTTCTGTCAATGACCGGGGGATCAAAGAACTGATCGAACTGATGGCAAAGAACCATCCTATTGATGCAGGAAGAGTGTATATGGGTGGCAAACTGGTAAACAGTTATTTAAATCAGGAGGAAACATCTAACCGTATTTACCAGATCGACCAGAAAAGCTCTCTGATCAATGATCTGTCTATAACGGATAACCTGTTTGTTATGCGCCCAGGATTTAAGAAACAGGTGATCAATGAATGGGTTTTAAGAGAACAGGCAGACAGAGTCTTAAAACAGCTTTCCATGGATCTGGATCTGAATAAAAGGGTGGAAAGGCTTACTACCATGGAGCGGATCATGGTGGAGATCGCCAAGGCCTATTTAATGGGAAGCAAGCTTTTAGTGGTGCTGTATCCGGAAAAACTGATCGGTCAGGCAGATTTCCCGCAGTTTCACCAGCTTTTAAGAAAAATGCAGAGCATGGGGATCTCTACGCTGTATTTCTGCTATCATCACTGGATCATGTTTAAGATCTGCGACAGGATCGCCCTGTTTTCCAGAGGAAGGATAAAAAAATTATTTGAACCAGAGGAATTCAGGGAAGAGGCTATAGCTCCCTATATTTATTATTTTAAAGAAAATACAGTATTTAAGCCGAAAGTGGATCGGGGATATATGCTGGAGCTAAAAAACATTACAGATGGGGACATACATAACCTGAGTCTGGGAATTAAGCCTGGGGAATGCATTACGCTTTTGGATTCAGGTGACCAGATCATGGACCGGCTGACCGGGATCCTTGCAGGGGAATACGTGGACTATGAGGGAGATATTTTCTGCTCACACAAAAAAATGGAAAAAAAAGTAAAAAGCAGCCTGGACCGGGGAATGATCGTTTTAGATGATAATCCAGCGCAGTCTTTCCTTTTTTCGGAAATGTCCTATCTGGAAAACCTTACCTTTTTACTGGACCGTAAATTAAAGAAAAGCATTTTAAAGCAGTCATATATTAACAGTGTGCGCAGTGAATATTATGGGGAAGCAGGAGATGTTATTGACACAAAATATATTGATTCCCTTTCTTTAAAGGAAAAATATGGGCTGATCTATAATAAAATAAGCCTGTTCCATCCTAAGATCCTGGTGGTAAAAAAGCCTTTTGCTTATGGGGATATGCATTGCCGTACCTATATTTTAAAACGGATGCAGGAACTGAAGGCAGCAGGAGTATCTATTCTGCTTTTGACCGGCTATCTTACAGATTGCGTATATATATCAGACCATATCGGGATCGTAAAAGACGGAAGTTTTTCTGTACTGTTAGAGCCACAGGAGTACGGGATCACCAGCAGACTTTTTTGATAGATGTCTGCATTATTCTGAAAAATGTCTACCCTATTCTAAAAAGTGTCCCCTTGTTAATTCCTCCTGTTCTGTTATAATTTTCTTAATAAAAGAACAGGAGGGGTAAATGATAATGGAACAGTTAATGAGAGAAAAACTCCTTACAGTAAAAAAAGAGATGGAAGGCTTTATGAAGGAAAGCGTTCCATTTTGGCTTGAAAATGGAATCGATAAAGAATACGGCGGTTATCTGGTATGCTTTGATTCCAAAGGAAAGCTGATGAAGGAATTGGCAGTATTAACTCCTGAGGATAAAATGATCGTAACCCAGACACGTATGATCTGGGGATTTTCGGCACTTCTTCGCAATGGCCTGGCAAAACGTTATGGCTGGGAAGAAAAATGCAAAGAAGCAGCAAAACAGGGTGTAGATTTCTTCATTGATAAATTCTGGGATAAGAAGAACACCGGCTGGGCATGGGTAACAGACCGGAAGGGAAATGTCCTGGATAATGGGAAACTGGTTTACGGACAGACCTTTGCAATCTATGCGTTAGCTGAATATTATATGGCTACCGGTGATGAGCGAGGTATCGAATATGCGGAAAAAACCTTTGATGCTCTGAAAAAATATGCAGCAGACACTTTCTACGGCGGCTATTTTGAGAACTTCAAAGAGGACTGGACACTGGAAAGTGCCGGAGTTTATGGAGGAGACCTGAAATCCCTGGATATCCACATGCACACCATGGAAGCATATACAACTCTTTATGAGGCAACCCACAAGGAAGTACATAAGAGAGCTCTTCAGGAAATCATTGATATTGTGTTAAAACACATGGTTGATTATGATTTCTGGTGTGGAAGAAATCAGTTTAGTATTGATTTTACACCAAAGCCGGCTATTTCCATTCGCAGAACCTGGAATTATGACAGAGATCCGGAAAGTGCTAACAAAAATCCATTAGATACTACTTCTTATGGACACAATATTGAACTGATCTGGCTGTTGAACCGTGCATATGAAGTGCTGGGACTTCCGCCTGCCAGAGAATTTACCAGAAAATTTGCAGATTACACACTGGCAAATGGCTGGGACAATATCCACGGCGGTATTTACAGAGATGGAATGCACGATGGCCGTATTGTTGTAACAGATAAAGAATGGTGGCAGAACTTTGAGTCACTGACAGGTTTCCTTGATTCCTATCAGGCTACTGAGGATGAGAGATATCTGGATACCTTCATAAAGTTATGGGAATTTGATAAGAAATATTTCTATAATCCGGAGGTTGGAGAGTCCAGACAGTTGCTTTTAGCAGATGGAACACCGGTGATCGATGATACCGGAAATCAGTGGAAATGTATTTATCATACAGACCGTGCTATGATGGAGTGCTGTCTGAGGATCGAATCACTGACGGAATAATGTCAGCACAGTCGCAAAGCATCTTTGAAAGGAAGCAAATATGGGAGAAAAGAAGGCAGAGGTGCCTGTGGGGAAAGAACTGGTCCGAATGACAGGCATTATGAAAGAGTTTCCCGGTGTAAAGGCCTTGGATAATGTAAAACTGGACCTGTATGCCGGAGAGGTGCTGGCACTGTTGGGGGAAAACGGTGCAGGTAAGTCAACACTGATGAAGATCCTTTCAGGTGTTTATCAGAGAGATGATGGAGAGATCATCCTGTTTGGGAACAAGATCGGTGAGTGGGATGCAAATAAGGCAAAAAATGCAGGTGTGTCCATTATCCATCAGGAATTAAATATGTGTACTCATTTAAGTGTGGCGGAGAATATTTTCCTGGGACGGGAACTGATAAAAAATGGCCGTCTGGACAATGAACGTATGAACCAGGAAACAAAAGAGATCCTTCATAAGTTAAATATTGATATTGATCCAAGGGAACAGGTCAGTGAACTGGCTGTATCCAAACAGCAGATGGTGGAGATCGCAAAGGCACTTTCACAGAATGCCAAAGTATTGATCATGGATGAACCTACTTCAGCACTTACATCCAAGGAGATCGATGAGCTGTTTAAGATCATCCACCAGTTAAAGTCGGAGGGTATCGGTATTATCTACATATCCCACCGTCTGGAGGAACTGCAGCACATTGTAGACCGTGTTATCATCATGCGCGATGGAAAATACATTACCCAGATGCCGTATGATATTAACAGGATGGATGAGATCATTGCCAACATGGTAGGACATGAGATCAAGGAGAAATTCCCAAGAGTGTCCTGTGAAAAAGGCAAAAAGATCCTGGAAGTAAAGCATCTGAATGCAGGAAGAATGGTCCGGGACATTAATCTGGAATTATATGAAGGTGAGATCGTAGGAATTGCAGGACTGATGGGTGCAGGACGTACAGAAACAACCCGTGCGATCTTCGGTATTGATCCGAAAGAAAGCGGAGAGATCTTTATTGATGGAAAAGAGGTAAAGATCAGCTGTCCGGCAGATTCCATTAAAGCAGGTCTGGTACTGGCACCTGAGGACAGAAAAAAAGACGGTCTCTGTACAAGACTTAGTATTGCAGATAATATTGCCCTTCCGAATCTGGATATACTTTGTGAAGGTCCAGTGGGGACTGTAAACCGGAAAAAAGAAAAAGCAATGGTTGATAATGCTGTAAAAGCCCTGAAGATCAAGCTTCCTAACGCACAGGTAGATGCAGGAAGCCTTTCAGGAGGAAATCAGCAGAAAGTGGTAGTTGCCAAGTGGCTGGCCAGAAATTCAAGAGTTGTTATCTTTGATGAGCCTACCAGAGGTATTGATGTAGCTGCCAAGGTAGAGATCTATAACCTGATGAATCAGCTGAAGCAAAATGGCATTGGTGTTATGTTTGTTTCTTCTGAAATGCCAGAGGTAATGGGAATGAGTGACCGCATTATTGTTATGTGTGATGGCCGTATTACCGGAGAACTTTCAGCAGAAGAGGCCACCCAGGATATGATCTTAACTAAGGCAACGCAGTTTGAACAGAAAACAGCGTTATAACGAATTTTGGATTTAATCTCATCAAGGAGGGACAATATGAGTAGTTCAAGTGATAAAAAGCCCGGTGTACTGGGGCGTTTCCTTTCCCAGAGGGGAATGGGACAGGTTATAACCGTAACAATAGGTCTGATCGTTTTATGTCTGGTGTTTGGATTTATCAATCCTAATTTCTTTACTTACAGAAATACAGCGAACCTGCTGCGCCAGATCGCACCTACACTTCTGATCGGTGTAGGACAGTCCTATGTATTATTTACAGGAAATATCGATCTTTCTATTGGTTCTGTAGTAGGTATGAGCTGTATGATCTCAGCAACCCTAATGTGTCATGGAATGAATCCGTGGGTTGCAATGGTTATCACATTGGTTGTGTGCCTGTTAGTTGGTTATGTAAATGGCATTCTGGTATCAAAATGCAAGCTGCCACCTTTCATCGCAACCTTAGGTACAATGACAATTGCAAGAGGTATTGCACAGATCGTCAATGGTAATTACAATACAGACTCCATTGGTGAAGCTGCAAAAGGTTTCCGTACCTTCTTCTACAGTGGTAAGATATTAGGTATCTTCAGTGCTTTCTGGATCGCTCTGGTGATCTGGTTCATCTTTAACTACATAATGAGCTGTACCAGAACCGGCCGTCATATTTACGCAACAGGAAGTAATATTGATGCAGCAAGACTTTCCGGTGTTAATGTAGACAATACAGTTATCTATGTTTACGTTGTAGCTGCTTTTTGTGCCTGCATAACAGGTCTGATCACCTGTGCTTCAACTGGTACAGGTACTATGGATGCTGGTACATCTTATGAAATGTATGCAGTAGCAGCTTCTGTAATCGGCGGCGTATCTACATTAGGTGGTTCCGGTATTTTACTTGGTACTGTGATCGGTTCCGGTATCTGGGGTGTTTTACAGAATGGTCTTCAGTTTGCAGGAGCACCGGTTGCTATCAGAAATATCGTGATCGGTATTATCGTAGTTGTTGCAGTACTTATGGACGTAATCGTAAGAAGCGGCAGAGGCAAGAGCAAAAAACATAAAAACAACTAAAAAATAGGTAAAATGAAGGTAAAGACGAAGGTAAAGCATAAAAATGCTTTCACAATAAAGAAAGGAAAGGTATAGTATTATGAGGAAAAAAGCGATTTCAATGATTCTGGCGGCAGCACTTGGTTCTGCATTATTAGCAGGCTGCTCATCTGCTCCAAAGGAGACAACTGCAGCAGCTACAACAGCTGAAACAACTGCAGAGGAGAAGAAGGAAGAAAGCAAAGCTGAGGAAACCAAAGCAGAAGAGAAGAAAGAAGAGGCTGCTGGCAATGATATGCTGTCCGGGGAAACAGGAGACATTGCAAAGGCCGGAGATGGAAAAGGACAGAAGGTAGTTCTTATCACCATTGACTCTATGGATCAGCACTGGGTAAACATGGACAAGGGCTGCAAGCAGGCAGCAGAAGAGCTTGGCTGTGATTATAAGTGGATCGCTCCTGATGTAAAAGATGACGCAAAGCAGATCGAGTGTGTAAACAATGCAGTAGCTGATGGCGCAACCGCTATCCTGGTAGCTGCAAATGGTCCTGACGCTATCACAGCAGCTCTGGAAGAAGCAGATCAGGCTGGTGTTAAGATCGTTCAGGTTGACTCTTTTGCAAATTATCCTTGTGTACAGAAGTTAGGAACTGACAACCGTGCAGCAGGAAAGACTGCTGGTGAGCAGGTTCTGGCAGCTCTGGAAGCTAAGGGAGTTAAAGAAGGCAAGATCGGTATCGTTTCTGTAAACGCAGCAACTACTTCTACTGTAGACCGTGACGAAGGCTTCCGTTCCGCATTTGAAGGAACCGCTTTTGAGATCCTTGAAACACAGTATGCAGATGGCGATGCAGCAAAATCTAAAGATGCAGCAGCTAACTTTATTTCCCAGGGTTGTGTAGCACTGTTTGGTGCAAATGAAGGCTCCTGCGTTGGTGTTGGTAATGCAGTTGCAGAAGATGGAAATAACATTGTAGCAGCAGGTATGGATAAGTCTGATGCAGTTATCCAGCTGATCAAAGATGGTGCTCTGATCTGTACAATGGCTCAGAATCCTGATGTTATGGGTTATGAAGGCATGTATGCAGCGATCACCGCTATTAATGATGGAAAAGTAGCTCCTGAATATATTGATACTGGCGTTTCTATCTTAAATTTAGATGCAGTTAAATAATCAGGCTGTTTAAAGAAACAAAGTGAGGAAAAATATGCTCCGGCAGGTATATCAGCCTGCCGGAGCTGTTTTCATTGCTGCACATAATGTACTCTCGCAAAGGCAAGTGCAGGAAAGACTCCGAGAGTACATCATAGAAGAAGGGAGAGACTGTATGTATCTGTATGGATTTGATATTGGAGGCACAAAATGTGCAGTGATCCTGGCGAAGGTGGAAGGAGACCAGGTAGATTTTCTGGAGCGGTATGAGATGAAAACACTGGGAGATTGGAAAAAGGTCCTTGATGAATTATCTGAAAATGCTTTGATGATAGCAAAGAAATATGGGCTGACAACAGGGACTGAGGGTGAAAATTGTGTTATCTGTGGGGGGATTTCCTGTGGCGGTCCTTTAAGTCCCGACAGGAAGTGGATATTATCGCCGCCGAATCTTCAGGGCTGGGATCAGGTGCCTGTAGTGGAATATCTTGAGGAGAAGCTGGGAATCCCTGTGAAAATGGAAAATGATGCAGATGCAGGAGCTTTGGCAGAATGGAAGTTCGGGGCCGGAAAAGGCTGTCAGAATATGATATTTCTTACTTTTGGCACAGGTCTTGGTTCCGGTCTTATCCTTAATGGACAGTTATACCGGGGAAGTACCGGTATGGCTGGGGAAGCAGGACACATACGTATGGAAAATGAGGGACCAAAAGGATATGGAAAAGTAGGTAGCCTGGAAGGTTTCTGCTCTGGAGGAGGTATCAGCAGGCTTGCCGGATATTTTGGCACAGAAGGAAGCGCAAAGGAGCTGGCAGAACGGGCTGAGGCCGGGGATGAGAGAGCTTTAGCAGTGTATGCCAGATGCGGCGCTGTTTTTGGAAGAGGTCTGGCTATCCTTATAGACCTTTTAAATCCGGAAAAGATCGTGGCAGGTTCTGTTTATGCCAGGAGTCACCATCTTTTAGATAAGACCATGTATGAAGAACTGGAAAAAGAAGCGCTCCCCATGAACCGGGCGGCCTGTGAGATCGTGCCGGCGGCTTTAGGAGAGCGGATCGGGGATTATGCGGCTGTAGTTGCAGCTGTTAATTCTTTGTCCATTTTATAGCGGCAGATACATCCAGCATGCCGCCTGTTGCTGTTTTGCCTTTTAACGGGGCCAGTTTATGTACAGTTGATAAAATAGCTGTTTTTATGTCCTGAAGGCTTAAGTCAGTTCTTGCAGAGTAGATCAGGGCAGCTGCGCCTGTTACCATAGGGGCTGCCATGGAGGTTCCGCTCATATAGGCGTAAGAATCACCGGGAATAGTGCTTAAAATATAGGTTCCGGGGGCTGCCAGGTCTACGGAAGTGGCACCATAGTTGGAACTTTCATCTAAATGGCCGTTAAAAAGCAGATTGCCTACGGTAATTACATTGTCGTAGGGAAGACTTGCCGGGTATACAGGGGATTTATCAATGTCATAACCGATCTGGTACTGGTTTCCATTTCCTGCAGCTACTACAAAAAGCATTTTGGAGTCCCGGATGGCTGCTTCAAATTCGGGAGGGCAGTTACTGGAACCGAAGCTTAAGTTGCAGATATCGGCACCATTGGCTTCTGCATATTTTATGGCTTCGATGACGCTTTCAGGGGAACCTTTGCCTTCAGAACCGCCTAAGGCTTTTAATACCATAAGCTTAACATGGGTGCTGTCTGTAATGCCTGCGATGCCGCCATTGTTCCAGGCGGCGGCAATAGTGCCGGCACCATGGGTTCCGTGGCTGTCTTCTTCCCCTGTGCAGATTTCATTGCTGTTTGAAACAAAATTCCAGCCATTCACATCATCTACATAGCCATTTCCGTCATTGTCAATGCCGTCTCCGGGGATCTCATCTTCATTGACCCAGATGGAATCTTTTAAGTCTGAATGAGTCGTATCGATACCGGTATCGATGATAGCTACGGTAACGGTACGTTTGTTTTCTGTTTCGCTGTATGTTTTCCAGGCATCTTCAATGTTGATATCAATATTTGCCACTGCATCGGTGTTAATGGACTCGAAATTGTCCGGTCCTAAAGGAGGAAGGGCAATATCATCTATGCCATTTTCGCCATAATGGAGATAAATATGGTCCAAGGTTTTGATGTTCAGCACTTTTTCCGTGCGGCGAAGCCGTCCGGTGTTGTTAAGAGCCCACTGATATTCGCTGTATTCATCGCCGGAAGAGAAGGCAGCTACGCCAGGACCGCTGAAGAAAAGGGAAAAATCCCGGCTGTTTTCCTGGGCTGCCAGTGCGGACATGGAACAGGGGGTCAGCGTCATTGTAAGGGAAAGCAGGGTGGAAATGATGCCTGCAGGTAGTCGTTTCATGAAGGGGCACTCCTTTCGTGGATAGTCGAAGGACACTCACGAACCCGCGCTGACGCGCTCTGCTGTTTGATGGTGCAGACGGTTCGTAAGGATAGTCACTCACGAACCCGCGCTGACGCGCTCTACTGCCTGCTGACGCAGGCGGTTCGTTCGTTGGTGGCACCGAAAAACAAATGTCTGCTGCGCAGCCGCTTGTTTTTCTTTCGTGCCTACCACATTATACCATGCCAGCTGTGATGAAAGTATGACATTTTTCTGAAGAAATATGGTATACTTGTTATATTCTTGTTAAAAATCTTTCAAGGGGCTTGAGAGTTTGAAATGTAAACAGTTGTGAAAATTATGTCTAACAGGTGAAAGCAGGGAAACATGTTTTCTTAGAGAGGTCATTCAATTGAGGGGGAAATAAGATGTATCAGAAGTACAGTATTGGAACCATGGCAAAACTGATGGGTATCTCGGCGGAGGCAATCCGGTATTATGAGAGCAGGAACATTATCAGTCCGGTCCGTGATCCGGAAACAGGCTACAGATACTACAATACCTGGGATTTTCATATGCTTTTAAGGGCCAGACACTACCAGAACTATGGTTTTTCACTGGAAGAGATAGCAGAACTGTTCAGAAGCCATGAATTAGGGGAAATACGGGGGAAAATGGTGGATCAGGAAGAGATGATCCAGCAGGAGATCATCCGCCAGATGAACCTTTTAAAGCGGATCAGACAGAGCCAACAGGTGCTTCAGGATGCAAAAGACAGCGTTGGAAAGTTCCGTATTGAGGAAAGACCGGGCATTTACCGCATGAATACCCAGAAAAACTATACTTTATTTAAGAAGAAAGAGCAGCTGGATCTGATCTCAGAATGGACAGAAAAAGAACCTTTTGTCTTTTCATGCGCAGTATTTTATCAGAAAAATATTGAAAATGGAGAGTCAGAGTTTGATTTCGGAATGGGACTTCGGGAAGAGTATGCACAATTCTTGCATGTAAAAGAGTCAGAACTGGTGCAGTATTATCCGCCTTGTCCCTGCGTCCATACCTGTGTTCCCTCACGTTCCGGAAAATATCTGTCACTGGAGAGTTTACAGGAAGGTTTCCGGTATTTGAAGCAGAATGGATTAAGCCTTGCAGGGGATATTGTCACCCAGGTAGCCTGCATGACCAAGCCGGAAGAGGAGTATTTTAACTGGCATATTGTGTGGTTTCCTATTGAAAAATGATTGTGCAGAGTGCAATAAACCACTCTGCATTTTTTGTGCAAAAAATCAACTTGACCTTAAAACCACTTTAGTTGTTATAGTAGTGGCAGATGAGCAAGTTAAAAAAATAACAAACACATTTAAACCACTTAAAAAAGTGAAAGGGGAAAAAGGTCATGAGTGAACAGAAGAAAACAGTATTGATCACCGGAGGAGCTATGGGACAGGGACGTGCCCATGCAGTTAAGTATGCACAGAACGGATTTAACGTAGTTCTGGCAGATATGCTGGATCCGGAAGATGAAAGATTCCAGGAAACCATTAAGGAATTAAATGAATTAGGCGCTGAAGTTTTAGCTGTTAAGGCAAACATCTGCAGTACACCTGATATGGAAAATTTATTTGCAAAGGCATGGGAAAAGTTCGGACGTTTAGATGTGGTTATCGCCAATGCGGGCGTTATTAACTTTGGAAACACCTGGGAGCTGACAGATGAGCAGGTAGAGAAGGTTATCAACATCGACCTGATCGGTACCTGGAGAACTGACAAGTACGCAACACAGTACATGTTAAAGCAGGGCTTTGGAAGAATTATCAATATCGCTTCTACCAGTGGTCTTTACGGAACACCAAAGTTAGCTACCTACTGCATGGCTAAATGGGGCGTTTTAGGTCTGACCAAGACTCTGGCAAAAGAAGTTGGAAGCAAGGGGATCATTGTTAATGCACTTTGCCCAACCAAGGTTAAGACTCCAATGTGCGAAACCCAGAGCTATGTAGAGTTCATCAATGAACTGACCGGAAAGAACTTTAAGGATTACAAGGAAATGTATGCAGTAGTTCCTTTCCTGGATGTTGAGGATATTTCTGATATGGTTTACTGGCTTGGAACCAGCCGTGCAGCTGGTAAGTTCAACGGCAGAGACGTTGCCCTGGATCTGGGAACTCTTCAGTGCTAATCACTGAATAAAAATGGACATGCTGCCAGACAGTGGCATGTCCATGAATAAAAGCAAACAGAAGTTGGGGACAAAAGAAAAATGGGTAATTTTGGTTTTAAAAATGTATCAAAGAGAAACAAGATTGATCTGATGGAGTACCTTTGCTATGGACTGGGAGATTTCTCCTTTTGCTTCATTTACGGAGCCATCGGTTCTTACATTGTTTTCTTTTATACAGATGTGGCCTGCATCAGTGCAGCTACAGTAGGAACGGTACTTTTAGTCAGCAAGATCTTCGATGGTATTTCTGATATGATGATGGGATATATCATTGAAAATGTCCATTCACCGCTGGGAAAAGCAAGGCCGTGGCTATTATGGATGGTAATTCCGTACTGCATCGGCTGTGTGCTGTTGTTTACAGTACCGAATTTCAGTGAAACAGGAAAGGTTATATATGCATTTATTTCCTATAACCTGATGGCAACCTGTATTTTCACTTCCATGAACGTGCCATACGGTGTTTTAAGCAGCGTTATGACAAATAAGCAGAACGAAAGAGCACTTCTTTCTATCAGCCGTGCAAGTTTAGGAGCTTTAGGCGTATTCGTGATCAGCTCCTATGCACCTGATCTGGTAGAAAAATTTGGCGGCGGACCTGCCGGCTGGCAGAAGACATTCCTGTTAGTAGGTGTCGTTTCTATCGTACTGTTTTTAATTACATTTTATGGATGTAAAGAGCGTGTTGGTTCCGGTGTTATGGAACAGAAAACAGGAAAGAAATCTTCCTTATCTTTATTACAGGGAGTGAAGATCCTGTTTGCAAACAAATACTGGTTCATCATGCTGATGGTCAACATTTTCTATACTGCAATGACCAGTCTTTACGGCATGAACATGTATTTTGCAAAATATGTTATGCAGGACGCAGGCTACAATAAGACCATGATGATGTGTTCCACATTCGCATCCATCCTGGTTCCTCTGCTTCTGATCCCGGTTGTACAGAAAATCGGAAAACGTAATGTGGCTCTCTATGGAGGCGCAGGAATGGGTATTGCAGGACAGATCGTCCTCATTCTGTTTGCAGAGCAGTCCATGGGACTTATGTATCTGGGACTGATCCTTCGTGGAATGGGTGTTGCATGTATTTCAGCTACCAAGTTTGGTATGATCGCAGACAGTATTGAGTATGGAGAGTATAAAACAGGTACCCGTGCAGAAGGTTTCGTATATTCCGCTGCATCCTTAGGTGTCCGTGTTGGTTCCGCTCTTGCATCTGCAGTCATCGGCTGGGTACTGGGAGCTTATGGATATGACGGCAAGCTGGCAGTGCAGAGTGAAACTGCAATGAAAGGCATCCGTATCATGTTCTATTATGCGCCGTTAGCTGTATTTATTGCTATTCTGGCACTGCTGGTGTTTTATAAACTGGACCGTGAGTATGACGGCATCATGAAAGTCTTAGATGAGCGCCACAAACTTGCAGAACAGGCAAATGCATAAAGTTTTACAAGTCACATTTTTAAGGAGAGTTTAGAGTATGAATATCACAAAAGCAACTCGCTGGAGAGTGTTTGCCGGTGTATGGCTGCAGAGCTTATTTACCTCTGCTACTGCTTACTTCAGTCTGTTTTGTATCCCGTTAACAACCAAGTTTGGATGGAGTGATTCCGCATTCGCACTGGCATATACTATTTATATGTTTACATACTGTGCAGTTGGCTTCATCGGCGGTTCCTTAGCTGAGAAGATCAGCCCAAGAAAAACCATTTACATTGGTCTTTGTCTTTTTGCAGGCGGCTGGTTTTTAACCGGTTTTGCATCCAGCATCCCACAGCTGTATGTATTTTACGGATTAATGGCTGGTGCCGGCGGCGGTATGATCTACCCGGCATGCCTTCCTACTGCATTAAAGTGGTTCCCTGACCGTTCCGGTTCTATTTCCGGTCTGGTTCAGGCCGGCGCTTCCTGCGGTCCTTTCATTATGAGTCCTATTGCCCAGACTCTCATTGACCGTGTAGGCGCACAGATAACCTGCCGCATCCTGGCGATCGTATTCCTGATCGGTGTTGGTATTGCAGCAGCAATGATCGTTCCTTGTCCGGAAGGCTGGACTCCAGAAGGCTGGAAGCCATCAGCTGAGCAGGCTAAGGTATTAAAAACAAAAGATTACAGCATGGGCGAAATGGTTAAGACCCCTGTATTCTGGGTACTGTTATTAATGTTCATCTTCGCAAATGCAGCAGGAACCATGATGGTTTCCTTCACAAGCCCGATCGCACAGCGTCAGGTTGGTCAGACTGCAATGACCGCAGCATTCTGCGTATCCATTATGACACTGGCTAACATGTGCGGACGTATTGGTTTTGGTTTCATCTACGACATTTTAAAGGGCTGGAAGAGCCTGATCCTGTTAATGGTCATCAATGGAGCTTCCATGTTAATGCTGACACAGGCAACTACACTTCCATACTTTATCGTATGCATCGTTTTAGTAGGCTTCTCCTTCGGCGGACTGTTAGTAGTATTTGCGCCAATGGTACGTATGATCTTCGGTTCCAAGTTCTACAACCGTAACTACGGACTGATCTTCATCGGCTATGGTATCGGTGCTTTCGTAGGTCCTAAGATCAGTGCTTACTTCTACGATACCACCGGTCAGTACACCATGGGCTTCATCGGATCTGCAGTATTAGCAGTTGCAGCCATCGTACTGATCGTGATCGCACAGAAGATGGCAGAAAAGATGGAAAATGCGCAGTAAGAAATGAAGTTACAGTTCAGTAACAATTAAATAGTAAAATGTTTATAAAAACCCTGGAAACTGGTGCAGTTGTGTGCCTGGTTTCCAGGGTTTTTAAAATAAAATGCTTGAAGCATATGCCCTTCTGCCTTATAATAACAGGGAAAGACCCGGAAGGTTACATGATTTCTGGGCTATTTTTTTGAAATGAAGAAATGAGGATAAGACAGAATGGAAATAAAAGCACAGATCACCAAAAAACTGCAGAAATACAAAGCGGATGAGATCAAAACCCTATATCAGCTGATGCTCAGAGTATTATCCGGCAATGATGATTTCCGTATGGTACAAAATGCAGATACAGATGATCTGCGTCCTGTGATCGAAGGGGAGACAGGAGAAAAGATCGACTTTGCAATGGAGTCCATTATTTCAGGAGGATCCCTGAAACTGTGGCAGGATATTCAGGCAGAGGAAGCGGAAAAAGTAAAATTAAAGAAGGCAGACAGAATTGAGAGAATTGCATCTGTTATGAGCGATTCTGCTTTATTTGAAGGCTTCTGCCTGGCTTTTTATGGAAAAGATGAGATGCTGGCAGTTCTCTGCGATGAGTATGGCTGTCTGGAAGCTTATGAAGCCTTAGTACAGGATACTGTATACAGAAAAAGAAGAGCTTATATGCGCATGCTTTCTGATTATGTGCTGGCAGCTTCCCATCTGTATGGTGTAGTGGCTCTTCATGACTTTGAGCTTCTGCTGCGCCATTACGAAAAGAACCTGGATGATTTCGATGGCTATGCTAGAGAAGAAGGAAGCTATAAAAACACCATCCTTTTCCAGCCAAGATATTTAGGGATTTGTACCTTACAGCAGCTGATCGGAGATATAGTTCCGGAGGTACTGGCTACCATGGACGGTCTGTTTGTACATTCTTCTTTTACAGAAGATTTCCAGAACGAACAGAAGGAAATGGTAAAGGCATTTGCGAAGAATGGTGGACAGAATGTGGGAGAAAAGGATTTCGACCAGTTCTTTGCAGCTGTAGGGGAAAAAACTTCCTACAGAAAGCTGCTGCGTGACACCATGGACAAGCCAATGTATCTTCCAACCAAAGAAGAATTTTTAAAATACGTAAACGAAGATTACCATGTGATCTCGACTGCAGAAAAGAATTTAAGAAACTATCTGAAGGGAAAATATGGAAAAGAATTAGAATCAGCGGCACAGGCAGCAGGAACTACCGCGGAGGTATACTTAGAAGCCTTTATTGCAAAGCTGCGTGATTTAGGCACAGATGTAGGAAAAGGCGGAGCAGAGCCGGATCCTCAGGCACAGATCCAGTTTGTTTTAACCACATTAAGACAGATCGGCGCTGCTTTTGAGAATATTGCAGACGCAAAAGAACCACTGCGCTATGCAATGGAACTGTCCAATGCAGAGCATTTATGGTGCAACCGTGGATTTAGCGCAGACGGACTGGCAGTGCGTATGGCTGCAGAAAAGAAAAATACAGACATTGCAGCCGGTCTTTTAAATCAGGGCAAGGCAAATGGGCAGGTAGTCAGAAAGACTGCAAAGATCTATCCAAATGATCCATGCCCATGCGGAAGCGGCAAAAAGTATAAGAAGTGCTGCGGAAAGAATTAGGCATAAAATATGAATCAATACGAGATCTTGAAGCATTATTTTGGATATGATACCTTTAGGGATGGACAGGAAAAACTGATAGGTGCCATTTTAGAAGGAAGAGATGTCCTTGGCATCATGCCAACGGGGGCAGGAAAGTCCCTTTGCTATCAGATACCGGCACTTATGATGGGCGGGATCACACTTGTGATTTCGCCTCTTATATCCTTAATGAAAGATCAGGTAAGTAACTTAAACCAGGCAGGTATCCTGGCAGCTTACCTAAACAGTTCCCTTACACCTGGTCAGTACCGTAAAGTACTGGAACTGGCCAGAATGGGAAGATATCCTATTATATATGTAGCACCGGAGCGACTGATAACGGAGGATTTTCTTCGGTTTGCCTTAGACCCACAGGTAAATATTTCCATGGTGGCTGTAGATGAGGCACATTGTGTTTCCCAGTGGGGACAGGATTTCAGACCCAGTTATTTAAAGATCGTAGACTTTATCAAACGTCTACCCAAACGCCCGGTAGTCAGTGCTTTTACAGCTACAGCTACTGCAGAGGTAAGAGACGATATCATAGACATTCTTATGCTTCAGGAACCGGAAGTTTTAACCACCGGATTTGACCGGACTAACCTGTATTTTGGTGTACAGACTCCCAAAGATCGATACCAGGCATTAGTGGAGCTGTTAGAACAGCATAAGTCAGAAAGCGGAATTGTTTACTGTCTTACCCGTAAGATCGTGGAAGAAGTATGTGAAAAGCTGATCAAAGAGGGATTTTCCGTTACCCGTTACCATGCAGGCTTAAGTGATGCAGAGCGAAAGCACAACCAGGAAGAGTTTATCTATGATAATGTGCGGATCATGGTGGCTACCAATGCCTTTGGAATGGGAATTGACAAGTCCAATGTGCGTTTTGTCATCCATTATAATATGCCGAAAAATATGGAATCCTATTACCAGGAGGCAGGAAGAGCAGGACGTGACGGGGAACCGGCGGAGTGCATCCTTCTTTATGGGGGACAGGACGTAATCACCAACCAGTTTTTCATTGATCATAACCAGGATAATGAGGCTTTGGATCCTATGACAAGGCAGCTGGTCATGAAGCGGGACAGAGAACGTCTCAGAAAAATGACCTTTTACTGCTTTACCCATGAGTGCCTGCGGGATTATATCCTCCGCTATTTTGGGGAATACGGCAGTAATTACTGCGGAAATTGTTCTAATTGTCTCACACAGTTTGAAAATACCGATATAACGGAAATGGCAAAAGCACTGCTTTCCTGTATTGAAACCAGCAGACAGAGATATGGCGCGACTGTGATCATTGATACAGTCCATGGGGCCAATACAGCCAAGATCCGGGGCTATGGGATGAATGAAAATCCAGAGTATGGCTCACTGGCGAAAGTTCCGGTATACCGTCTGCGCCAGATCTTAAACCAGCTGCAGTTAGACGGGTATATTACAGCTACCAATGATGAATATGCAGTTTTACGTCTGACGACCAAGGCCGGATCTGTGTTAAATAATGAAGAAACAGTATGGATGAAGCTGGCAAAAGAGCAGACAAAAAGTGAGCAGGAAACACAGAAGAAGAGCAGGAAGAAAAAGAGTGCTCTGGCCGGATCCGGCGAATTTACAGAGGCAGAGGAAAACTTATTTGAAACACTGCGAAAACTTCGGGCCCAGATCGCAAAAGAAGAAAAAGTTCCCCCGTATATTGTATTTTCTGATAAGACACTGGCTCACATGTGCATTATAAAGCCTGTAAATAAGGAAGAAATGCTGTCTGTATCCGGTGTGGGAGAGTTTAAATATGAGAAATATGGGGAACGTTTCCTGGCAGCGGTAAGAGAGCAGACAGAATGATTTTAAGATGTTTCTGAAGAAGCAGGTTTAAAAGGCTTTCGAGAGAACATTAAGATCAAAAGGAGAAAAATAAGATGGAAGAAAAAAGGATAAACAGTGTCGGTGAAACCGCAGACACAATAGGCGGGGGAGAAAATCTGGAAACCCCACATAAGCGCCGCGTCCGTTACAAAGGTACTCATCCAAGGTCCTATAAAGAGAAATACAAAGAACTGCAGCCGGAAAAATACGGGGATACCATTGCGAAGGTCATCAGCAAGGGAAGTACACCGGCAGGTATGCATATTTCCATTATGGTAAAGGAAATCCTGGATTTCTTAAACATTCAGCCGGGACAGACAGGACTGGATGCTACTTTGGGATATGGTGGTCATACCAGTCATATGTTAGCCTGTTTAAAAGGCGAAGGCCATATGTATGCCCTGGATGTGGACACCATTGAAATGGAAAAGACCAGAAAACGTCTGGCTGATAAAGGCTTTGGACCGGATATTTTAACTATTAAGCATTTAAACTTTGCCAATATTGACCAGGTGGCAGAGGAAGCAGGCGGTTTTGACTTTGTTCTGGCTGACCTGGGAGTTTCTTCCATGCAGATCGACAATCCGGACAGAGGTTTTTCCTTTAAAAATGAAGGTCCGCTGGATCTGAGACTGGACCCGTCTAAGGGGGAAACAGCAGCGGAACGTTTAAAAAAGCTTAACTTTGAAGAATTAAAGGGAATGCTGATCGAAAACTCAGACGAGCCATATGCAGAACAGATTGCAAGAAAAGTGATGAACGAGAAAAAGCATGGTCGCCCTATTGAAACAACCACCCGGTTAAAAGAAGTGATCGAAGAAGCACTTTCTTTCCTGCCGGAAGCAGAGAAAAAAGAGGCAGTAAAGAAGTCCTGCCAGCGTACCTTCCAGGCATTGCGTATTGATATCAACAGTGAATTTGAAGTATTGTACGCATTTTTAGATAAACTTCCAGGTGCATTAAAACCAGGTGGAAGAGCTGCGATCCTTACTTTCCATTCCGGTGAGGACCGTCTGGTAAAGAAAGCCTTTAAAGAAGGCTTGAAAGCCGGGATCTACAGTGAGATCAATCAGGATGTGATCCGTCCGTCAGCAGAAGAATGTGCGAAAAACGGAAGGGCTAAGTCCACAAAGCTTCGCTGGGCTGTAAAAGCACAGGAGTAAAGGTAAAATTAAAAATGGATCATATGTAAAAACCGGCAGCTTTTTATCATTCCCAGAAGATATCCTGATGTGATGGAGTGTAATGCAACAAGGAACTCATTTGAATGGATATTGGATCTAAAACAGGGAATGAAATAAGTTACCGGTTCATCCGTTCATATAGATAATGCAGAAGAAGGCAGTTTTATTGCAAAAATAAGCTGCCTTTTATTGCCAGTGCATTTAAACTGTGCTAAGATATGAGTTGTTTTGGTTATTGTAGTGGGTAGGCACTTTTGGACCCGAAAGTGCCGTACGATAACGTAGTGGCTGCGAGAATTTGCCGTATTTAAATGCGAAGCCACGGCAAATTCCGTTGCTGGAACAGCAACGTGTTTTATACGAAAGAGAGGAAATGATCATGACAGCATATCTGATCGTCTGCCCGTTGGTATTTCTGGCAGGTCTTGTAGATTCCATTGCCGGAGGCGGGGGACTTATTTCTCTCCCTGGATATCTGATCGCAGGGGTTCCGGCCCATCTGGCTCTTGGAACCAATAAAATGAGTTCTACCATAGGAACTTCTATTTCTGCGGTGAGACTTTTAAAACATGGTTATTTAAAAGGGAAAATGAAAATGGCCATTGCATCGGCGGTCTGTGCCATGACAGGTTCTGTTCTGGGAGCAAGAATGTCTTTACTGGTATCAGAGTCTGTGATCCGGCATATGATGATCGTTGTCCTTCCTATTGTAGCTTATCATGTATTAAAAAATAAGCACATGGGGGAAGATGAAAAAACAGGAACAGCTTCCTATAAGAAAATGTTTCTGATCTCTGTGATCGCAGCTTTCTTTATCGGCTGTTATGATGGTTTTTACGGACCGGGTACAGGAACATTTCTGCTCCTTGTATTTACAGGTGCAGCCAAAATGGATACCCGCAGCG
>OLSG01001335.1_pt1 | contig 25774 bp, 34 predicted proteins | sample 1673041 | NCBI WGS metagenome assembly OLSG01 (sample SAMEA3136749, study PRJEB25190) | human gut metagenome | reverse complement strand
CCATACAAGGACGAAGTCAACGAAACCAACATCGTCGAACTGTACTCCAAATAATAGCGCAGTTTTACCACTTTTCACGAAAGTACAAGAAAGCCGTATAACGCCCATAAATACTGGGGTTGTACGGCTTTTTACTATTTTCCAAAATGCACCAATTTTCATGTATTTTCAGAATTTTTTGCACACTTTTTGCACACTTTTTGCACACTTTTTGCATACTTTTAGGGCTCATTCAATCAGTCTACTACGAATAAAAGCCAATGCTAATAATGGTTGCACATTCTGCAAGCCGGCGCTAGATTATTCATTCTATCCATTCCCCTTTTTTTTAGAGGAATTACATGATCTACCTGCATCTCTTCATATTTGATAGGCTTTCCACAATAGGCGCATCTGCCCTTAAACCTGTTGTATATTTCCATCCGCTGGGATTTGCTTAATCGTTTTCTCTTCAAATTAATACCCCCGCATAAAAAGATAAGGGCGCTTTTTTAGCGCCCCTTTATTTATGTATTACTTATTAATGTATGCATACAAAAGCCCGCCGGAAATGAGTATCCACAGATTTCTTTGGCGGGTCTTTATTTTAATTTTCTGTTTTGCCTCTTGCTCTAACACGGTTAATGATTGATTGGCTCTCTCTAATGATTTCTGCGTCTGAGCGTTCAAGCTCTTGGACGCGGTCAGCTCTTTCTGCACTGTCTCTAATTGCTTGCTGGCTTCTGTCAGCTGCACTTGCTGCTCGTTCAAGAGTTTCTGCTTCTTTTCGCTGTGCTCTTTCAATGTCCTCAAGTTCATTTCTAGCTGAGTCAGTTCCGATTCGGAGATCGTGTACATCTCCTCTGCCTGCACTGATAAAACAAAGGGCAAGGAAAAGGATAAGGCCAGCAATAAGGTAGATAACTTTTTTCTGCACATTACACCGCCTCCTGATTCTGGTACCATAAGGCTTTGCCTCGGATGATGTCTCCGCCTGTTCCCCATTCGTCGCCCTCATGCAGATAGAGGAGGTCCCAGCGGCAGTCAGGGTCGCCGCTGTAGATGTCATAGCCATCGATAGCCGCTACTTCTGCATGGGTCATGACGTTATCTCTGTTGATTTCTATGCCCATGGTGGTGCAGATGGCAGCAACTGCCATTGCCAGGGTTTCTATCTGTACCTCGGTAGGCGGATAGTCTCCCAGATTCCCTGGCTCAGCGTTATAGCAGCAGTCAAGGGTGATGGCAATGGAACCAGAGTTCCTACGCCATGTAGCGGATGGGCGTACATCAAAATCTCTAGTTTTGACTATAGCACCATCTCCATGAATTCCCGCATGGTAATCACCAAAATCTCGCTCGTAATATCCCCCAGTCCAATGAATATAGACTTTTGGTGTAGTGCCGTGGGATGCAGCCTGTGACCAGATATCTTCTTTCACCAGTTCAAGCTCCTGCCTGATATCATCTAACGTCATTCATACCCCTCGCTTTCTTTTAATAAGAGTAATAAGCCCATGCATGGCGGATACTCCTGCTGCATCAAGGTTTTCGATGATGGAGAGAAGTTCAGTAGCCGCTAGATAGGAAATACAAAGAGGCATTACCATCCCGCCCCCATGTACCATCATCATCATTGAGTCCATGGTATTGCCTGCAATGACTACCAGAGTATATACCAGTATTTTTAGACAGAACTGCCTCTTCATTTGTCTGCTGGATATGATGCCTTTTCTATGCGCCTCTGGAATAGCCTTGATACTCTCAATGACATCTGGGCTGTAGGTCTCAGTCTTTAGTGTGTTGTAGGCTAGGGAAATCCACTTGGTTATTAAATCAATAATAATAAGTACTGAAAATAGGCATAATAATTGAAGATGAAACTGGATTGCAGTTATCAGCCCTGCCAGTACTATTTTTTCAGGCCAGTAAGCAGTTAGCCTGCTTGATACATCCTCAATAAGTTCAAGGAAATTATTCATTTTTCACCTGCTTTTATTTAGTTAAATCTATATCTACTGCATGGTTGTTAATTTCTTTGCTGTATTTTGCAGAAAAGGAAGGGGTGCTCTGCTCATATAACAGTCTAAAGTTATTGTATTTGTCTTTTATGCGCAACAAGTAATTAAATGATCCACCACCATAGAATATCCATTCCCGTTGAATAATAACATCAATATAATTTTCTTTGGGACTTATTCGTACATATATCCCGTTTATTAATAGCACCTCTACCCACTCAGGGATTAATATCTTGCCCGACTTTAGTGATATTTCTCCTCCGAGGATAGCGATATCTGCTTTAAACTCAGTATCTTCTACTAACTTGCCATCTAGCATAGTAATCCTTTCTACCATGCCAAATGGCATGGATTTAAATAGTATACTGTGGAGTTTGTTTATTAATATCGGGTGACCAGCTGATAGTAATTGCTACCGATTGATTGCTAAGAATTATATTGTCATGCATCATTAATCCTTGTTCTGATTTAGATTGATAGACTGCGTTGATAGAAAATTTATCGGCTAATTTAATTGCTTCAACTGGTGGAATACCTCCAAACTGGTCTTCATCTGTATATAGATATAAAGAAAAACGTAGGGAACGGCCTGAGATTTTAACGTACGTATATAATTTATGTGTCTTATAATCTTTAAAATTGCGATATATCGGGTCTGTCAATTCTAGTTTTATTATATTTACGCCTGCTGGGATATCTATACTAATGTTGGTGAACGTTTTTATACTCCCAGTAGGGCACTCTGCTTTGGCAGGAGTGGCGTTAAACGCTACCCCCCCCATAAATTTTCCTGTAATCATATACCCTCCATTAGATAAATTTATATTTAATAGTGTATGTTTTTTTATTTTCTTTTTGGTTTTTCAGTAAATCAAAGATTTTGCCTTTCGTACTTACGAATTCCCCGGCATCAAAACGGTTTCTTTGATATTGTAATTCCTGTATATTATTATTTATTTCTATAATTAGCGTTTCCCTATTATGTTCGTCAGGGGAAAAAAAAGCAGTTAATTTGTTGAGAGGAATACTGTAGTATAATGCACAAACATAATTTGCGCTGTGTTTACAATTCCATAAATCAGGAACTATGCTCCCACCACAACCCATATAATAGCCAATACTATCAACTTCAGTTGAGCCAAATAACCAGTCACTCGAAAATTTTTCACTTACAAAAGTGGCAGTATGCCATTCAGAAACCGATACCGCTTTATTTGCACTAAAAGTCACATCATTTGTTAACTTATCAGCTACCCCCCCCCGTAACAATGAGTTTACCAGCGGTATAACCTTTTTCGGCAATTATTTCTGCTTCATACGGCGTACCAATATCAACAACGAAGGATTCTGTATGGTCTATGCCACCATCCTTCTTGGGGGTGTACACATGGATAGTCTGATGTGCCGATTGAACGATAGTGACATTGACTGTCTGTGCTATGGCATCCGTTATAGTGATGCTGAAATCATCATCTACAATGCCCTCTGTAGCAGATAGGGTACCGCCTTTGTAATGGTCAGCAGGGTTGACGGCAGCACTCCATGCACTTCCGATAGGAGCATTAAAGGTAGATGTATAATCTTTACCGTCACATGTTACTGTAACAGTCTGATTAGCCGTCTGCGGGATACTGAAAGTAACATAGGCAGATTTCAGTACGGCATATACCTCATCATTGCCTTTACGCTTGATTCTGATGCCACTGGCCTTTGAATGGGATATACTGCCCAATTTAGCATAGCAGGGGCTTCCGTCTACTTTGAGCTTAAGACTGGGCTCTTTGCATGCATCAGACGAATCATAAAGCAAGCAGGCCACTTCTTCGGTAGTGCCTGCTTTTTTGTATTTCAATTTCTTTGTGAGTTCCGTCATTCAATCCACAGCTCGCTTCCGTTAATCAACAGATGCCCATCAGCAGTAGAAGTGATCATATGGACATCATTTTCCAGCTGAGATAGTTTCTTTGGTATTTTTTCTTCAATTTCAGGGAAGTACTCATGCAATATGTCATTTTCCGTGATATATCCTACGTCATCATTAAGCTGGGATAGATTGGTAGGGATTGCACTAGTCATATTTGCTAATGACTTTATCACATTCGAATTGATGCTAGTAACGAGTGAATTCATCTTAGTAATAGAATCACCCATGCCCCCAATTAGGCTATCCATACTGTTTAACCGGTCATCAATATAAGACTTCTGGTAATAATTTTCTAGGCTCTGGTGGGTAGTCAGATATCCTGCATCGTTTTCCAGCTGGGATACCTTAGCCGGGATGCTGGCTTTTACGCCATCAATCCGTTCAACCATTAATGATGTATGTTCTGTTAAACGGGTGTTGATGTATTCAGCGGTATAGTATTTCTGGTTAATCTCGGTTTTAGTGTAGTAATTAGTTAGGTTAGCATTATCGTTGACATAATTCTTTACTTCGTCTTTTGTGTAGTAGTTAGTCAGATCTACAGAACCAGCCAGTACATCCCATCCTTCGCCGTTCCAGGCTACGTTGGAGCCGTCTCCAATTCGCATGCCACTGAAGTCAACGCCACCCCCCTTGGAGATGTTGTAGACATCCCCTAATACCTGTGCATCTTTCGGCAGGTCATCAAAGGTGTCTACAGTGCCTCTATAGCTCATTACCCCTACGGCATGGGCAAGGGTGGATTTCGCTTCATCAAGCAGATTCTGCGCATTCTGACCTGCTTCTTTAACGCTATCCACCGTGCCCTGGGCATCCTGCACGGTCTTTTCAATCTCACCTTTCATTAGTTGGATAGAATTTAAAGCATCTTTCGCTTCAGAAGCTGACGTTCCAGCATCTTGCCTAGAGCTGAAGGCATTTGTTTCACTGGTTTTTGCATTGATTTCAGATTCTTTGGCATTATCTTCACTAGTCTTAGCTGCATTCGCACTGATTTCGGCTTTAGATGCATATTCAGCAACCTTTGTTTCACTAGCCTTAGCATTATCCTCACTGATTTTAGCAAGATTAGCGCTATTCAATGCAGCATTTTCAGAAGCCTTAGCATTCTTTTCAGATTCTAGAGTTATATCTCTGGCTTTCTGGGCATTATCCATATAGATTTTTGCATTGGATTCATAAGATTTCGCATGATCTACGGCGTTTCGGATTTCTTCTGCATCTTTTTCAGCCGCTTCCTCGCTGGCTTTCGCATTTGTCTCACTAGTCTTGGCATTAGTTTCAGATTCTTTGGCTGCTTTAGCATTAGCATCAACAGCAGCCGCAGTAGTGGTTGTTTCTTCTGCTAAAGCTTTAGTGGTGTCCTCGCTGGCTTTAGCGTTAGTTTCCGATGTTTTAGCATTACTTTCACTAGCTTTCGCACTAGACGCCGAAAGGCTTGCATTTTCTGCATGAGTATTGGCTTCATCTCTATATCCCTTAGCTTCGGCAGCATATGCCAGGGCATTTTCTTCACTAGTCTTAGCATTATCTGCACTGGTTTTAGCATTGGTTTCAGAAGCTTTGGCATTTTCCGCTGATGTTTCAGATGCTTCAGCGCTCTTTGCTGATGCATCAGCACTGGCACTAGCCGCTGAAGCATACTGCTTAACGGTCGCTACGGCATCAGTACCTAAGATGCTTGTGATGTTGTCATAGGCGGTTTTAGCCTGTTCAGCGTTTTCAATGGCTTTATCCGCATATTCTTTCGCTTTATAAACGCTTGCAGTAATACCCTGCATATCCAGTTCTGTATATTTATCGCCATTCCAGCGATATACCTTGCCATCTTCCAAGGAAATATACTGCTTATTAATATTCCCAATAGCTGGGAAATCTTTCATGCTGCTAAAAGTCAGCGTTTCCCCAATGCTGGCGCTATGTAAGGCTTCCAGATTATTGAAAATGTAGTCAAGAACGCCATCATGGGTAGAATTCGTGAAGGCGGAATTGTAGCCAAAAGCGCCTTCTTGGATGATATTGCCGGCTTCGTCTCTGATTTCCGGCGGCTGATATACTGTTTTTCGCATATGCTATCTCCTATAGATCGGTAACGTCAATTAACATATAAGATAAATCTCCATCGACAAATGTACGATATGCCCCAGTACGGTCGCTTACGATTTTATACTCTAATGTTATCATCCCATTTTTATATCTATAATATCTGATTCGGACATCATTACCATCGCTATGTCCTCCATATCGTTGATATCCTAATAGGGCTATAGCAATTTTGCGGTTAGTATATCCAACATTCCCTGTTTTTGTTCCAAAAGCTTTCACTTTTAAGAAATCTTTTTTCGCAGAAGTATAAAGCAATCTACCAGCGGAATTATACACTTCTAATCCATAATTTGCCCGAGTTGATATGCCAGAACTGGGGCCGAATGTGTAAATATATGTTTTACTTGGATCATCTTCTAACAACGTAAAGGGAAATACATTCTTTACAGACTTATCAGGCTGGTACATTTTCTTCTCAAATGGGTGGTCACACGGCACCCCACTCCCAGATGGAGAATATATAGCAAAAAATCGTTCATTATCTTGGAGCGCAAACGCATACCATAAAGAATTTCCGCTATGAATATTATAGGATTTTACTATTCCTTGCCATTCTGACCCATCCCAGATATCTTCAGTCCAGTTCTTAATGGTAACCCCATCTTCGTTTTTGTGGCTAATTGTATGAGTTTTTAAAAGTGGACTATTACTAACTAATAATTTTCGTTTGAGTTCCATATTGGTGAAAGTATCATCAATCTGCACATATCCATTATTGTTTTTTACCTCAAAATATTTAGTCATATGCTCCTCGCTTTTTAATAAATACCGTAATAGCAAATACAACGGATGTTTCTTCTATTTTCTGGGTAAGTCCAACTCAAAATATTTCCTTTAAGTGAAAATTTCGGCATATGCCAGGTATGATCATAATCTGATATTGGGAATTTATCGATTGTAATAGGGTATACCCAGTATCTAGTATTAAGTCTGCTATCAACAAGTGACCCGTTTCCCCCTTTTGTGTCGAAGCTGCCTAATGTTTTAGTTAACCCATCGCCTAAATCAAGGATGATATTCCCTTTTTCGTCAAAACACTGTAACCCTTGCGCCATATCTATTTCTACATCCTTTCGAATTCCGTTTTCAACGATATACCCTTTAAATCTATTGGGCGGGGTATTAATAATTATCGGTTTAAAATCTTCTTTTGCGGGATGATAATCACTCTTATTTTCCCGCTTTCTGCCAACAATAAAAATAATTACCGCCATAACTGCAATGAATATCGTAAGTTCCATATCACCACACCCCCATCCTTACCCGCAGTACATTATTATCATCAAAGACTTCAATCAAATTATCGTGAATCTCTAACCGTGCGCCAGTGCTTGCCGTTCTAAGTGTACCAATAGTTGCGGAAAGAGCAGACAGATTTGCAACATTGATCTTAGTCGCATCTACTGCCCCTGCCTGGATCATACCTTTGGTGATCACATTATTATCAAATACAGTATCCCCTGTTACATGTACATTCTTTCCATCAATCTTGATGCCTTCTGTGGAGATGTTAATCTGATTAATAACATCATTTTTCATCACACGTAAATTCACATCGTTACTTAATTGAGTGATAGCAGAGTAAGAAGATTCTTCCGGCGGTTTATTAAGTTCGGCTACGACAGAGGTAATAGCTTCATTTGCTACCTTGCCCTGGGCAATTGCATCTGCTACAGTCTTATCCACTTTTTCAAGAGATATAGCTTCATCTTCAATCATGTCTTTAGAAATGGTTACTTTTACGGTAACAGTAGTTACTGCGGAAAGGTTCCCCTCGCCGAACATATCATAATAGGATATCTGCACATCATATACCCCCGCATCGCAGGCATAGCTGATAGTGCTGGTGGCTGTTTTAATGGATGTAATTGGAGTGCCATTTTGGGAAATATGTACTATCATACCAATACATCCATGTGGGATGCCCGCAGCCGTTACGGATAGCCCGCCCATGGAAGGCTTCACATCAGGCTTTTCAGGTGTAGGCGGTAAAGCTTTATTATATTCCATTACCGCCGGATAGCTATATTTGCCCTGGGCATTTCTGGCATACAGATATAAATGGCCTGCCCTTTCGGTCAAAGTAAGTGTTGCGGTAAGGCCGCTAGCTCTCGCCAGTAATCCCGGGGTATCATATCCCGGCGCTTTATCTGTCCTGACTTCGTACCAGGCAATATCAGAATTGGTAACTTCTTCCCATGTAGCAATGGCTGTCTTATCGAATGCTACTGTAAAGCCCGCAGGAGTATTAGGCGTAGTAGTTTTCATAGCAACCGTAATATCCACAGAGGGCGATGAGTCCCTTGAATTCATAGCACCGTAGATATCTTTTGTGACTACGCAGATCCGATAGGTATCACCTAGTACGGCCTGTGGGATCACTACCTTATTTTCGCCGCTGCCGGCATATTGCCATTCAGAAGCGAACCCCATATCTTTTGCCGCCATGTCCTGTACATAGGTAAGGCGCTGGGTCATTCCGCTATTAGTCTTATACCATACTTCTCCTTGTAAAAAGCTATCCAGGGCAGGTTTATCCCATTCCACAACCACATCATAGCGAGATACGCCGTCAGATAGCTCTCTATAACGATTGTATGCCCTCAGATTATTGACTGGGGGCAAATAGTAAGGGGTAAGGATATACTCATAAGGTTCCACATCCGACAAATCCTGCAAAGCATAACCGAACATATTAACAGCACAGAATTTAAGATATACAATCTTGCCGATATCCCTTTTATCAAAAGGCACATGAAACAGTGTTGCATCACATCTTACGAATTGAGAGCCTTCGGCATGTGCAGTCTGCGGCGTTTCCAGTTGTCCACGTATTAAGCCGCTCAATACCCATGTTCCATCAAGCTGCAGTTCAGCCCCCTGATAGCTCATGCACTCACCATCAATCCAGATCAGGGTATTAGATCTTTCAGCGTCCTGCTTAGTGCCGGCGATTAAGGCATCATTACACGATACATGCACGCTTGTGCCATCTTTATCAAGCTTGCCCAGAAGCTTACCGAATCTAGCGGATGCAGCCATCTGCCCAATTTCTCGATAGTTGGTATTATCATCCGACGCATATACGACGCATCCGCCCCAGTTAGAGCCTTTACCTCTAACGCCAAGCCATACTTCCAGGCCGTTATCCGTCAGATCTACCGGCGGCTGGAATATAACTGGCTCTGTATCATCCGGCTCTTTATTAGTATCAAGATATGGCCTTTCTGTATCATGGACATCGTATTTAGGGGCGGTATACTCCCCTTCTTTACGACTTACCGCAGTAATGGTATACAAGCCGCTGTTATCTTCTGTTACGGACGTAACGGCCACTACCTTATTAACAATGCCTGCATCTTCATCGGTGATCCTTACCAGATCCCCTGGCTCAAGGCGACAGAATGCCCAATCAAGCTGGAAGGTATACTGGTCTTTTTCAATCTGGTTACGTTTAGCAATATTTTTAGCCACCTTCACGGCTCTTTCTTTTGTGTAGATGTATCCCGCACTGGTTACCGGTGCCTGCCTTAACCCATAATCAGAAATATCTTCAAGGATTTCGAAATTTACGGTTTCTTTTTCGTAACCATTAGCCCTATTCGTGAATTCTACTGGGAACTGGTTATATATTTCCGCTCTATTTTTCCGCTGGTACGTGATGCATGATCCATCATCCTGCGGGATGAAGTCCGCCGGGGTTAAATCATAGTCAATAATTTTATCAGGTACCCAGCCCCCTACTGCTTCATCGTCAATAACTACTATCTTGTAATGGTCATTACTCCAGAACATGTAGGCATTGGTGAGTTGCATAATTTCATTGATGATAGCCTGTGCTTCCTTGGTCTGCCCTACATCATCCATGGGGGTAGATATCAGCAAATCTGTCGCTTGGCAATACCTCTTATAGTTTTCAAAGCCATCAATCTTTACATTTTTCAGCCCTACTTTATCCAGGATATATCGGATGTAGTCCGCCGGATTTACATCAGTACCATCTCCACTGGTTTCGGCTAATTTTCTATTTCCAGTAATTTCAAAGTTGAAAGAAGGGAATGCCGCACTATCCCCTAAATCAATTACCCCTGCCACATAAGCAAGTCCTTCGTAAGGTAAGGACTTTTCTTTATGGTGCTGGATGTTATATGGCCATGGCTGCTGCCCTTTCGTCCCTCTGTATTCTGTCAATCCTACACCAGCAGTACCATAGTATATATCCTTGCCATTCCATATACGCTTTACTCCTACAATCTCTCCCTCACAGAGAGCGATAATAGCCGCTACGGTATATGTATAAGTGATATTAACGGATTTAACGCCGCCGCCTTTACCGCTTTTATGGGTTTCCTTATGCTCATGTGCGGTAAAGTCACCATAGTCAATGATGTTGCCACTAATACGAGTAGTCCCTAACACTTCGGGTACCACCGCACCATATTCAGCAGTAGCTACACTGAAATTTGAAATCTTGTTGGCTCTGGTAGTTACTGTATGAGTTCTAAACAGCCCCATTCAGTGCTTCTCTCGCTTTCTCTTGATTAAATCTATAGATGCCGTATAAACGGCTTCTGCCATCTTTATAAAACAATTCCCCGGCGTTAACTGCGTCCAAGGTCACCCCATGCTCTACCCAGGAATGAATGATGTTGTAATCCCCTACATATATAGCGCCATGGGATACGCAGCGGCCGAAGGTATATAGAAGGAAGTCCCCCGGTTGCATGTATTCCACCCTATCGCAGTATTTTTCCACCGTAGATACAAACCATTCATTGCTATGGGAAAGATGCCACATATTAGAATAGGGTTTCACTTTGATGGAATCCTTAGGAACTAATCCTGCCTCTTCTAATACGGCAATTAATAACATTCCGCAGTCTACACCGTAGCCTTTGACTTTCGCCATGTTTACATGGGGTGTTCCCAGCCAGCCTAATGCTTTCTCTGCTATTAATTTCCCGGTATCCATTAAATCAATACCTCTTTCCTTGGGATAAATGGTGCAATCACACAATTCTGCGAACTATCAGAGGCCGCTACTCCATTACCAACGATACTATAAGCACCTTGTGGGTAATATCTACGCAGCGGGAACTGCATATTAAGGCCTGTAGTTTTTGACTTAACCGAAAACTGCACGTACATCCCGCCGGCCTGTTCTACATCGCATAGCCCTTCAAACATATCAATAGCGCCCACAATAGCGGGGAGGCTAGTATCGTTAATTGGGTTAAAGAAGCAGCAGGATAATTTAAGCCTTGCCCTATCAAAGTAGCCATCATTTACAGCCTTTAAGAAAGATTCTTCTGTGGCATTGCCCTTCAGGTCTGCCACAGTGATCTTATCAGCAGTACCGGCACTAATGGTTACTGTAAGGCTGTCTACCTGCACTTGGTTTAAAAGCTGGATCTGGTCACGTTCGAAAATGAAGCGGTTATGTTCATAAAGATGGCCACCATAGCTGATATCTCTGTCCGCATTGGTGAAATAATAATGGCTGCCGGTTTCAACAGTCAGATCATACAAATCGCAGCATTGGATTTCATGTTTTTCGTTTAAATACTTTTCTAGTGCTTCTGATACATCTTTCATAAAACCGTCACCACCTCGCAAGATTCTAAATCATTACAATCTTTAAATACTCTAACCGTCATAAATGATATTTCTTCTACTAATGCCACTTTTAAATAGTAATCATAGGAAGCCGTAAGCTTTCCTTCTACATCCCTCTTAAATATAACAACACCATCATTAATGGTATATTCTGAGTTTTCCACCATAATGCCATCAAGGTATATTTTCACATCCTCAATATAAGGCGCAGGCTGGGAATAAGCATTATAAATAATCATTGCCTGATATTTATTATTGCCTAAAGACACCAGAGGCCTATTATCTTCATGGTGATAATCTGGATCTTTCCACAAGAAGGGCTTATAAGTGCCTTTGTGTAGAGCAACGAATCCATGAAGAATCTTCTCTTCTTCATCGCTTAAATGGGACATAGAAAAACCTATCCGCCACGTGGGATAGGTCTGATTAGTTTTTGTCCTTCTCATACCGGTACCAGATATCTTGCTTGATACCATCCACTGTTGTGAGCGTGTACTGTTCCAGCCGTAATGGCTTTCTATCGGCCATTTCTCCATATCACCATACCCCCTTATCGGATGCAAATGCCCTGGAACTGTTAAGCATTGCCTGTTTAATGTTATTTAAGCCGCCTTTACGCAGGAAAGATTTAAAGCTGGATGCATCCAGTGCAGATACATTCAACGTAATATTCTGGGAATTCCCGCCCATTGGCACACCTGCTGCTATAGCCGGCATCTTGCCTGCGTTAATGGCATCAAGGGTAGATACTCCCAATTTATCGACTGTATCAGCTTTAATAACGTATTCCCCTCTGGATAAGCGGGTAAGGATGCTATCGCTAGTGGCCGTTCCATGTCCGAATACTTGCCCGCCACCTACTTCAAGGCCATTGGCGTGCCTTTCGATAATACCGCCAGTTGCATATCCTACTGCCCCGCCATCTTTAAGGCCTATAGCCTTTAAAGCGGAAAGGATCTGCGCCTGAATGACTGCTTCGATGAGCGTTTGAAGTACATTCTTAAATACATCACCTAGACTTTTCCCCTCCATGATACATTTAGTAAGGCCGCTTGCTAATGATTCTGTGGCACTATCAATAGCATCATGGATAGTGTTCTGCCGTTCCTGCACGATTTCCAACTTTTCTTTCTGAAAATCATACTCTTCATTTGCATCCGCTACTGCTTTCGCTATTTGTGCCTGAGTACGGCCAGCACGGATGCCAGTAAGTTCAATTTGCCGTACAGTTGCAAGTCGTTTCTGTTCCAGCTGGTAAAGCTGGCGCTCTACCCTGGTCTGTCTCAGGCGTGCTGCATCATCATCAATGGCTTTTATCTGTACAGTTTCTTTCTGGCTATCACGGCTTGCCCCTAACTGTTTTAAGGTGGCTTTATGCTGAGAGCCGGCAAGAGCAATCCGCTGGCGTATGAGCGCTGCATCATTAGTCTTACCATCAAATTCAGCTTCTTTTAGCTTATTGGCAAGCTGTAATTCTTCTTGCTTGTAGCGCAGTCTTTCCTTTAGTACTTTTTCATTATATTCAAGGTCAGCTTCCTTCATTTCCGCACTAATTTTCTGCTGGTCGGTGCCAAACTGCTTCTGAAGGGATAACAGTATTTTCTGTGCGCTGGTCTGCAAGCCGGCTTTAATATCTGCCAATTTGTTCTCAATAACAAGCCGTTCTTCAGCCAGTCGGTTTTCTTCTTTAAGGGCTTTCAGCTCTTCTTCATGCTTCTTTTTCGCCAGCTCTTCAGGTGATGCCCCACTAGCGCCACCACTGCTTCTAGTTGAACTTCCACCACCACCGCCTGTAGATGTAACTATTGGGATAGTTTCTGGTACGGTCTGCACGTATTTATCCATACTATGCCCTGTACCCATAGTTACATCAAGAGAAGAATCTATTAACTTATCCTGTCCACTCTTAGCATAGGCTTTCGCATTATCAGCTATCTTCGCTCCAATCTGCGCAAGGCCACGCATTACAGCGCCAATCGCTGAAACAATATCCATCAGGAAATCATATACTGGAGACAGAGCACTTTTCATTGCTGCACATGCACTATTAAAAGCATCCCCAGCATCTCGGATAAGTCCAGCGATGATATTAATAGCCACGCTTATTATCTTGATGATATTAGCAATGTTTGTCAGGACGAATCCTGCGATACCACCGAGAACTTCAAAAGCTCCAGAAAGTGACCCTTTGATTAAATTGGACATTGCATCAAATAATTCCATAAGAGACTGAAGCAGGCCAGATTGATTAAATGCATCAGCAAAATAGGAACCTATAGCAGAGAGTACACCGCTAGCTGCCTGTTCCATACGGTTGAAGTTATCGTTGAAGTTATCGGTAGCCGTAGCGGTAGCCCCGTCAAAATGTTCCATGTAGGCTATGAGCGCCTGCATGGCTGCAGCGCCATCTACAGTACCATCTTTCAAGCCTTTCATTACCTGGTCTGTGGTCAAGCCCATAGCTTTGAAAGCTTCATCTGTATCAACGCCTGCAGCCCTTAAATTAACCAGCTGTTCTTCTTCCAGCTTTCCAGCCGCCGCCATCTTGCCAAAAGTGGTGGTTATCTGCGCGGCAAATTGTTCCCCCTTGCCCAATCCATAAGCCGCATTAGCAATGGTGGTAACAGTCTTTGCCGCCTTGCTGGCACTCATCCCTAATGCTATTAACTGGGTCATCATCTGTGTGATAGTAGCTTTAGAGAACTGGGTCTGCCTTGTAATCTGCCCAATAGCGCTAGATAAAGCCTTCGCCTGTGCTACATTACCGGTAAAGGCTTTCAGTCGTGCGAAAGACTGCTGAGCATTGGCGCCCATTTTGGCGAACGCCAGGGAAACGCCTACAACAGCAGCCGCAACGCCTGCAATAGCAACCGCAGTACCGCCAGCAGCCGCAGTAATACCACGCAGCACACCGGATGCACTGCCGCTTCCAGACGCAAGAGCGCCTATCTTGTTTTTAATATCACCATATTTAGCGGCAATTTTTGAGATAGATTCTGCTGCCTGCCCTGCTACTGGAGAGATAGAAGCCAGAGTATCTTTCAGCTTACCCATTACGGTAACATTAGATTCAGCCGCTTTAGCGCTATCAGTAAGGCCTCTGATTTCTTTATTCTTTTCAGAATTAGCAGAGCGCAGAATATCCCTGTACTGCTGCATAGTAGTATTCAGTTCGGTATAGCGTGCCTTCTGCTCTGCCGTCATGTTAGCTACGCCGCCGCACTGTTTTTCAAATTCTTTCGCAGCGGCTTGGGCTTCTTTGTATTTAGTGTTAGTTTCCGCAATAGTCTGATTCAGTTGTTTCAGAGATTCAGACTGTACCACGGTTTCTAAAGTGATTTTTGCATCAGCCATAGTTTATCCTTTCAGTATTCCACCATTCTTTACATGTTCCACTACCTTAGTTAGATAGTAATTGCTAATTGCGTCTGCGTTGGATTCAAAGTAGGAACCTCTCGCAGGGTATTTAGTGCCCCGCTGGCCACGCCTTTTGCCCCTGCCCCGGATAATGTTGCCCTTAGCGCCGGTGTTATACCAGCGGGCGAAGTAGTTGGCATAGATATTAGCCATCATGCCTGATGCTTCTGCCTTAAAGCTTCCGCATCTGATTTCAGGATGCCCATTAATGGCAATAAGGGACTTGCCGCCAAAAGCCGTGGCTGGATATGTACGCCTGATATAATCTCTAGTTGCCAGTTGTGCTTTATACGCACCCTCCCGCACTAAACTATCCATACCATGGGTAGCAAAGTCATTTATTTCGGCTTGTAATTCGTCTAGCGTCAATCCAGTTCACCGCCTTTAAATGCAATAAATAGGGCGATACTAATCAAAGCATCGCCCTCCCTCTGTACAAGAAAACACCAATATATTAATTAACTAACAGATTAAACAGTTCCTGGAATAACAAACTTGCTCTTTACTTCCGGCTGGCCTACACCAGTTGCCTGAAGTTCTTTTGTGATCATAGCATTGGCTGCTGCTCGTTCCTGCCACTGGGTCGGAATAGCCTTGACTACGGTGTATTCCAGAGTATCCAGGTCAACAAAAGCGAACTGAAGCGCCTTCTTAGATGCAGTGATTTCATCGTCCGCCATAAAATGGTCAATAACCGCCTGGCCTTCGTTATCCTTCTTCAGCATGACGCTGGTATTGAAGGCAAAAGTTTTACCAGTGACTACCCCAGACTGCCAATAGCCAGTATCTTTGGTGGCAGATGTGGATACAGCTGCACCCCATGTTACTGTCTGATCAGTCACGCCGCCCAAAAGGATCCATTTCGGTTCCTCTTCAGTGGCTCCTTCGCCGTAGTTGATGTAGATCACACGGCGTTTACCAGAAGTACCGGTTTCTGCATCAAAGGCCGGATATTTTTCTTTAGTAATTTCTACAGCCATTTATTAGCTCCTTTCTTGTTGATTCAATATAAATTCTATTTGCGTTTCGCCTGACTGCCATACACCGATATCACTATAAATAGGTAGATTGATATGCAATTGCCCTACTTTAATGGATACCAGGGTAAAGCCATTGGCGGCAAACGATGCCGCCAGCTTTCCCCATCCCTTATCAGAGGATAAATAGTTAAGCAGTTTCTCAAGCGTTTCTGCAATTCTCTTGCGCCCTCGATAGTTGGAATAGATTTCAAGGTTCATTGTAGAAGTCCATACGGCAGTATCTTTATTATCGGCACAATCCGCATCGGATTCACCAAAGATGCCATATTCAAATCGTTCCTGATTCTTGAAATGGTCAGTGATTTCTGCTATCGGAACAGCAGAATCAAACCATTCTATCCCCAGGGAACTATTGAGAGCTGCATATAAAGCTTTACTAGTTGCCACGAATGGAGATATATAAATCATTAGATCACCTCTCCATTCTGATTAATAGCAGTAGCCGTGATCTGCAAATAATAGGGAACACTTTCATCAATTAATTCAATATTATTGATTAAATAAATGAAGCCATTACATTTAATCCGCCAATTGTTATCAAGCTTAAAGATATTGGAGATATCACGAATAACAAAGAATCTAGTATCGGCTGTAATGTAGTCGCCTATTACCTGCATACGGCTTTGATTTTTAACAGTAACGAATGCCCAAACGTCAACGGCGGGAAGGTATGTAGCATCACCTACGCCTCCCATATCATCCCGCTCTGGCGTTGAAGGCTGCAGCAGTGTGATCCGTTTGCTAAACCGCCCGGCGTTGCGCTTGAAAGTCATGGTTAAGCTCCCTGTTTAATCACCTTAAATGCATCGGTGTAGGTATTAATGTCCTGCGCTCTGGTGATCGCACGGACAAGAACGGAATTTCTTGTAAAGCCAGCTTCTTCAGAGGAAGCAATTTCCAGATCCGGATAAGCAATATGATAGAGTGCGGCAAAGTCACCCACTACCACGGTATTATCTGCCATGGTATCTGCTTCCACTACCTTCAGTGGACGGCCTTCAATAATACGAATGGTCTGGTCATTCGCATCTCTAGCCAGCAGATAACGGCCTTCTTCATCAGATACATTAGCCAGTTCAGCAAAGGTTTTCTGATTCATAACAATGGTAGCATTTGCACCTGCATCCAGTGGAATCAGGTTAACTGCTTTCTTAATTGCATCAATGCCCTCTTTGGATGCAATAGCGGTAACCGATTCTTCTTCTCCACCAGTAATAGCGGTGTTAACAATGGATTTGTTGGAATCTTTAATATGTACGCGGTTGAACAGCTTTTCAATAATAGCTACTACATCGAAGTTGGAATCATGCAGCAGTTCACGAGAAACTGGAATAATCGCACCTTTAGATTTCAGTGCAAATTTAGCCTGCTTGAAAATAGCTTTAGTTTCTGCAATAGTTCCGTTTTCATCAAAATCTACCAAAGAAATATCCTGACCATAGTCAATAATCGGTACAGATCCAGAGCGGGTAGTTACCGGGATAGTGGTAACGATTTCACGCAGATCTACGGTGGCTACATTATTTTCTTTCAGATCCAGCAGCTCTTCCGGAATGAGTACACCACCATCAGAGCCATTAGCACCATTCTGGCCAGTTGCTGCCGCAAAGAGTTTCAGCGCTTCATCAGTCTGACCATTCAGCAGAAATTTACGAAGTGCATTATTGAGTTCTTTTCTATTCATATTATTACCCCCAATCGGTTTTTTAGCATTAGATTTTGCCATTTCTTCTTCAGCCTGGGCTTTGCCCAGGTCTACATACAAAGATTTGAGTTTATCGCTAGTAGCCTGATCTACTGGCTTGCCTTCTGCCGCAAGAGCTTTAATCTGTTCCTGCAGCTCAGCTAGTTCAGCTTTAATTGCATCACTTTTAAGCATGTATGTTTTCTCCCCTTTCCAGTTCGTCTAATTTCTTTTCCCAATATTCTAAATCACTAACATATTTATCATTGTCCTGCTTATGCCGTCTCTTTCGATATGCTATCAAATCTTCATATGTAGGGGCTTTATCACCTAACATAGAACGATATACCGGCAAAGCGCACTGCACTATTAATAGGTCTTCGAATGCATCACGGCGGCGGATATATCCATCTACCAACGCATTGAATTCTTTCATAGTCAGCTTACCGAAAGATTCTGGAGTAAGCCTAAGTTCTCCATAGGCAAATGGTTCAATGAGTTCTAACAAATCGGCGGTAGTCTCTATCCGGGCTACTTCGCCAGAGCGCCCGCCAGCTCTTTTTTTGAGCCTAAAATACCACTGTTTACAATGGCTAATACTACAGCTTCAGTCACGGCTTCAATACCATATTCATCCACCATATCCACCCAAAGAGATTCAAACTCCCTTGCTGGCTTGTCTTTCATAGCAGGCGTGCCTGCTCTTACGCATTCTTTGAAAAGCACAAAGGTATTCTTAATGGAAGGCGCCGTGGCAAAACTAGCCAACACTGCAATAAGACTCTTGGGCTCCAGCTGTGGTTCAGATCTAAACATGGCGTTAAATGTGAATTTCATGGTATATTCACGGCCTTTAACTTCGAAAGTCGCAACATTATCGAGTGGTGTATCACTCATTTTCTGTACCTCCCCCGCCTTCATTTTCGGCGGAATCTCCCAGCGCACCAGTGCCGCCACGTTGCGTTAAACGATCGGCATATTGGTCATTGCTTGGGTTATATTTAATGCTCTTCCTCGCCTCATTGGCAGTTAAGATGCCTGCACCAGTGTAAGAGCAAAGAACACTAGCCTTGGACTGAGCATCAAGGAAATCAAACACATCATTATTATCATCGAATCGATAGCCCGCCTGAATATCTTTCAGCGGTAGCAGCTTAGCTGTTAACTCTGCCGCATATTGACTAACAATAGGCATGATAGTTGCATTGAAGAACTGCGTCATCTGGTTAGTCGAGAATGTTCCCATCCCGGTACCTCCGCCGATATTCAACATAGCAAGTGGAATCCCAAAAATAGCGGATATCTTCTGTGTACTAACCGAATCTAATAGCTCATAGTACCCCCTAATATCATTTGAGATATTTCCGGCAGTCATACCCGCCGGAAGGGGAAGAATCGTAGAATCAGAATTAGCCAAAAGCTCTTTAATCTGATTCTGCAATACTTTCTGCTTAGCGGTAGATAAATCTGATGTATAGGTAAGGACAATAGTGCCGGCGAACCCATTTTTGACAGAAGTACGCATGGCACTTTCCACTTCTGCCCCCATATGCACCGCATCACTTAATACATCCAGCGCTCTACGACCTTGAATGCCATTAGTACTAAATGCCTTGAAATGCAGAATCTCATCAGGCAGAAATACATAGTTCCTTGATGTTTTAGGGTCTCGATACTGATATATCAGCCTTCTGCCACCGTTTAAAAACGCATCAAGGATGCCTGCATCATCCCAATACATGGTGATTGCTGATGGGTCAAGATGTATCAGCTCCTGCGGCACCCCATTTTCAGTATGAATATAGGCATAAGCATTTCCATAAGCTAGCCTATCTTTTTCCATCTGTTCCCAGAAAGAATAGGCATTAATGCCAGGGTAAGGAATAGCATTAAGAACAGTGTTAAACCGTCGGTTATGCGCTTCCGCTTCCGCAAGAGCCGCATCGAATACTCCCCATTTTATCTGGGCAATGTATTTAGCCAGAAGCTCAAGGCAAGTGGTAAAAATTACATTACCAGTCGGTTCCACGTAGATCCGTGAGCCTTGTCCTACTGGGAAAATCGCTGGACGGTCTCTAGCATTTCCCTGGCTGTATACCGTGCCTCTGAAATAGGCTTTCAGTTTATCTAACATGGCTACTCCCTACCCCCCCTTTTAAATTAATGCCATCATTACCGGATCATAAGACTGCTTAGGCTTTTTATCTTCTGGTTCGGCTTCTGGGTTATCTTCTGGGTCATCCGCCGGACTTTCTGGTTCCGGCTCTTCATCGGGTTCGTCGTCCGGCTCTTCAGTAGTTTTCGGTTTTTCATCCTCGGTATTCGGTTCTTTTTTTTCTGGTTCGTCCTTGCCCTGGTCTTTTTCATCCGGGTCTTCATCTTCCGTAGATGCTTTTTCCAAGAAAGATACCATAGCGGACATATCAACCTCAGCAGCGAGAACACCTTCCCGCTTAGGGGCTTCTACCAGTTCGATATTATCGAAGCTGTTAACAGCATCTTTACCAAGTAACCACACATCCCCCGCTTCCATCTTCGCAAGGATCTCTTTATCTTTACAATGGATCTCAAGCGCCGAGTGCATGGCGGCATCAAATGCATTCATTCTATCAATAACTTCCTGAAAGTCATGTTTGTTGCCGACGGCAGCCCCCCAACTGTTATGCACCATCAGAATACCGTGCGCCTGCATATAGACTTCGTCGCACACCATAGCGATAACAGCAGCAGCAGAACATGCCATGACTTCAATATTAGCAACGACTGGGAATTTGCATTTCTGAATAGCATTCACAACATTCAGTGCTTCCACTACATATCCACCAGGGGAATTAATGGTAAGTTCTACTTTTTCTGTAGCATTTTCAATAGCATCTACAATAGGTTTCATGTACCAGATGCTACCTGTGATTTTAAGTTTCATCCTTTTTATTCCTTTCTATACAACTGCAACTGGGTTAATAACGCCCTAGCGGCATATCCCATTTCCGGCGGATGAGCAAAAGCCCCTTCTCTGATTTCATAAGCGGCCGGCATCCACATAGTTAATATCCATAAGTCTGTCTTTTTCTGGAAAGATTCGCTAAGATAACATGACCAGAATTCATCAATGGCTTCTTCAAGATATAGATAGCCTGCTTCAATCAGTGATTTCAGCAGATTATCTTCATCATCATAAGGGATACGCAGATAATCTTTCACTTCCTGTAAGGTTAGTTTATAGCTCATTTTCTCACCTGCCCATTAAATCTACCCATTCATCTATTACATCGTCGCTACTCGGTTCCCGGCGATTGAAATCAATATAAGGCGCGATAAAGCCAGTTAATGTAGCATCAATAGGATCAATCCTAATGTTACTATCAGCTCTCATGCTCAGCTTTTCAAGACTGTAATAACCAGTGCTATTTCTAATCAGAATGGCATTAGTTACCGCTTTCTCCCAGATATCTTCACATCCTGCCTGATAAGCCAGTACTCCATCTTTCATGGCAGCACTCAAGGCTTCTATGTACTGACTTAAAGATTTTGGGGATTGATTCTGGAGGATAAAGGTGTCACACTGCTGCGCAAGGCCGTCCTGGATGCCTGCAATGTTATAAGGATCCGCAGCAATGGTCACATAGTGCAGATCATTATCTTCCCTGACTTTAGTAATGTAGTCCAAAATCTGCTGGGTATCAATGTTATCGCCACCCGCCCCTGAGCAAAGAAGCAGTTCAGTGTCTATATAGTCCCTATACATAAAGCCGTCTTTTTCTATATGGTTCTGTAGCTTATTAGCTGGCATGAAAGATACCGTATGAACGAACAATCTAGCATGATCCGACGGATTTCCGTTCTTGATTAGCCTTCCTTTCACCCCTTCACCCACATAGGTAATGAAACTGATACTGGACAAGTCAAGCGTTTGAGATAGATCTGCTCCTATATACCAGTCCTTATAGCCTGCTTTAATACAATCCTCGAAGGAATATTTAACTCCGCAAGCCTTCATTTCATCATATGTGCATAATGTTCTATCTTCGGCTGAATACCATACGTTACATTGCTTCGTTGCAAAAGACTGCAAATCAAAACCTTTCTTTGCTACCGCTTCCTTAGCCTTTTGGCTGTATTTCTTCTTCATGTAGGATTTAATGGTATATCCATTAGCTTCAAAGAGTAATACGGGATTAGCTTTACCCCATACCTTGATATTCTCGTAATCTTCCGGTTTCATTGCTTCGCCCTGGTTAGGTTCAGCAAGAAAAAGAAATAGATCATCTGGAAGAGTGCCTTCGTAGAGTGCCTTCCTAAGTGATAACCACTTTTTATGATTGTCGCTGCCTATCTCAAATTGAGCGGTAGACATAGTGACCAGGAGGGAATCTTTGAAATGAGCCTGTCCATCTTGAATTGTTTTCGTGATAATAGAATCACAAAGCATTTCTTCATCGATCACCGCAACTTTATTGGTATACCCATCCAAGGATTTTTTTGCAGCGCCGCCAGTTCTGAACAGTTCCATTTCATTGCCTGTAATCTTGCTCTTGGCTCTGTATGCTGTCCTGTTAATGCTGGAAAAGACTTCAGCAAGTTGCGGGTCATTATCGATGAATTTCGTAAACTCGTTAAAACAGATAGTGGCATTCTGGCCTTTGCAGGAAGCCAGCACTATAAGCTCATTCCGGAAACGGCTCATATTAATAAGGTAATGCAGCACAGACGATAACAGAAAAGATTTACCATTACGCCTTCCAATATACAGATTCGCCGTATTAGTGAGATATCTACCATCATCATGACGCAGGCCGAAAATGCCACACAGCATGAATTTCTGTACTGGATATAGCTCTAATGAATGGGGCTTGCCATCTTCATCAATGTAAGTTAACAGATTTAGAAACTTAAAAAGCCGCTTCATGGCTTTCGTGGCAAACCGATATTTGCCTGATAAGTCAATAAAGCGTTTAAAGCATCTAAATTCAGATTCCCCAACTAAATCCATGGCTGCCCTTTTTCGTAAGGCTATATAGTAGGGGTTAATGAATTCTTTCAAATGGTCAGGGATTTTGATAAGCCGAAGTTCATCCTCAAGCATATCCATCACCCATCAATCTATAGAATTCTTTAATACCTTTATTTATCCTGTCTAAAGCCATACTTTTGCGAGTTCTATACCAGCTATGGATTTCTGCATGGCTATCGCTTGTAACCGTTATAAGGTTGTCCATGCTATAGATTAATTCTGGTGCCTCATCCCGTTCTTTGATGTGATGAATCACTACATCATCATCCGGGCATTTCCTGACGATGCCTGCACCAAGTAACCAGATATCATAGTCCATGTATTTAATCCGGATATTCTTTCTGCATTTCTTCCAGAGTGGTGATCCGTAGAGTTTTAGCCCTTCATTTTCCCGCTGCCGTTTTTTCGTGGAATGAAGGCCAGATTTCCTGGAACATTCAGGACATTTATTTCCCTCATACACTTTGTGGCAATTTGCACAGCGTTTTAAATATCCCATCAGAAATCACCCTCCTTCTGCGCCATAAGGAACATTGCCTGGAACTTATTTCCGTTATCTGCCTTCTCATCTTTAATCTTATCGAACTGCAGGGCTTTGTATAAAGCCAGTACAACCTTATTGATAGAAGCATATGCATCCATCATCTCTTTCAGTTCAACCGGGTTCACCCGGTTAATGTCTTTACTCTGGATAGCGGTTGATAAGTCAGAAGCCATCACAGAGAACTGACAGAACTGCATAATCATATTTGCGTTAATTTTTGTAATCGTTGGGCATTTATGCTGGAGTGACCAGATGTAATCATTCAATTCTTTTATCCGCTGCTGCCTGTCATTCTTTGCGGTTTTAGTAATTCTTGCATTACTTCTAGTCATAGCACATCACCCCCTTTTCGACTTTGATTTATTTGTCAACCTGACAGAAGAAAAGAACGAAAGTAATCCGCCGAATGCAAATGAATCGACTGAAATTCTTAGACATACCCCCGCTTAATTTTTCGGACATTAGAAAAGCACACGTCCCATCCGTCAACGTGTGCTTCCCTAAGGAGGAATAATCATGGCAAGAGGTAGATCCCGTATCCACTTCTTACACTATCATTATACTCCCTATTGATTTCCTTTTGTGTCCGTTCTTCTATACGTTTAATATATCTGTTTTCTTCGCTATTTCCATAATTCCTCGGTCATGCAATTCGACTGCCCATGAGCGTGACCAGTGGCACTTATCGCACAGTTCTTTCCATGATTTACCATTGATATATCTTTCTATTAATAATGCTTTCGTCCCCTGGTCACCTACCAAGCCTATATATGCCATCGTACTTGCTTTGGCTTTAATGATTATATTTAACTGATGCTGGATCATCTCATTAAGCCTTTCGCCTTGCTTCTCAATTTCTATCACCTGTTGAGATAGGTCATTGATAGTACCGCCGGATACATGTACAGAATCATATCTAATGGCTTTAATACTGGCTATATCATTAACCATCTGTTCCCGCTCTTCCATTAACGCATCGTATAAACGTTGGCTTCTTCTGCATCGCATCAGCACATCCTTAACATCTTTTTCTGTCATAGCTTATCTCCATGGAATATCAAATATAGAAAGGTCTCGCTTTAACCAACTTTCTGCATCCCCGCTTTCAATGAAACAGTTCCATTTTAAATCTCCATCAGAAGTATCAACTGCTATATACCATCCGCCGGAAATCAAGGCATACATCTTTACCTTCTTATCCCTGGCTCCATGCAGAGATCTGTGTCAGTCATGACAGTATTCAAACAGTTCCTTTACAGATACATATCTAGTATTTACTCCTATTTTCATCTTCTTCCTCTTTTCCCTGATATCCACTGCATCGGATATTAGAATGCTAAATATACCAAAAAATGTTCCTGCCGCAAATACTAAGAAGAATAGATTCATATCATCCATGTGCTATACTTTCACCTCATTCACTGTCACTTCAATTCTTTCATAAGTACCAACGCTATAAGACTTGCTTCCTTTAATTTCCACTACCTGTTTATCGTCCTCATATGCTACGCCGTTTAGTCCGTCTAACACTACCTTTATGATATTGTCGATATCGGGTTTACAAGTCGGCTTTATATATCCATCGGCAGCAGCATTCTGTAAACATTTTTTCCAAGACTTCGGCACATTGAAGAACGCTTTAACGGTAATTGATACATAACAGTCAGAAGGAATTAACTGCCCTTTCGCTTCCGTATAAGCCTTAGCTATTTTCTTCTCATAAGATACTGTTTTTTGTGGAGTGTATACCGTACCGCTCTTCCGAGAAAATCTCGGTCTTGCTTTACCCTGGGGTTTCCCAAAAATATAGAATTCAGTCATCTTCTTCATCCTCATCTACATTTACATATGCAGGTTCTTTGGAAACGTAAATATCCATACCAGGTAATCCATCTTCATGTATTTCTACGCGATGTACATACCTATCAGCATAATCCAGCCATATATAATCCGGTAATTGTAGAGTGTATTCCTGTTCATCTACATAAATACAATCATAGACTCTAATTTGTACATTTAACTCCGTAACGTTCAATAGGCTTTCTAATTTAAGTTCGTTTACTTTCATGAGATACAACCCCTTCCTGTTCCTGAATCTTTTAAATAAGCCAGTCAATAGCTTCTTTTTTCGTCTTGAATAGTTTAAACTCGCTAACATATTGATTTGTAAATAGTGCTTTATAATTTAAGAAGTCTTTCATCCAGATAGCCATTGTAGAACGGGATGCAATTTCTTTATCCCATCTCCATAGCTCTTCAATCTTGTGGAATTCCCACGCCTTTACTTCTCTAAGGATGATCATATTGCTAACCTTCTTTCAATTGTTAACTCAATAATCTCTATTTAAGATGTTGTGGTTGCATATAAGGGGATGGTGAATGTTAAGTAACCATCCCCTTATATGAACCCTACATCTCTACAAAATAAACCC
>OLSG01001320.1_pt1 | contig 25972 bp, 19 predicted proteins | sample 1673041 | NCBI WGS metagenome assembly OLSG01 (sample SAMEA3136749, study PRJEB25190) | human gut metagenome | reverse complement strand
CGGCTGGCGAAATTATTCGGGGATAAGCTATTGGTCTACCACTCTAAGTTCTCGGATAACGAGCGGGTGGAAGTTTGGAATAAGCTATTGCATAACGACGAGCCTATGCTGGTATTGGGGGTCCGTTCGTCCCTCTTCCTTCCGTTTAAGGACTTGGGCTTGATTATCGTGGACGAGGAGCATGAGAATACGTATAAGCAGCAGGACCCGGCACCCCGTTACCATGCCCGTAACGCTGCCATCGTCTTGGCGGGTATGCACGGCGGTAAGACCTTATTGGGTTCGGCCACCCCCTCCATCGATTCTTATTTCAACGCTACGGCGGGGAAATACGGTCTGGTTGAGTTATCTACCCGCTACGGTGATTGCTTGATGCCGGAGATTATTACGGTGGACGTGAAGGAGCTAAAGCGCAAGAAGATCATGAAAGATACCCTTTTCTCCCCTCTGTTGGTGGAGAAGGTGCGGGAGGCCCTATCCCGGGGCGAGCAGGCGATCCTATTCCAGAACCGCCGGGGATTCGCCCCGATGATCGAGTGCCGAGGGTGCGGGTGGGTGCCTCGTTGCGTGAATTGCGACGTTAGCCTTACCTACCACAAGGCGCATAATCAGCTGGTTTGCCATTATTGCGGTTATACCTACCGCTTGCCGCAGGTATGTCCCGAGTGTAAGGGGACGGAGTTCAAGATGCAAGGCTTCGGTACGGAGAAGGTAGAGGAGGAGATCGCTGGGCAATTCCCAGCGGCGAAGGTGGAGCGGCTGGATTTCGATACGGCCCGTACCCGCACGGCTTACGAGCGGATCATCTCGGATTTCGAGAAGGGGAAGACACAAATCTTGATTGGTACCCAGATGTTGTCGAAGGGATTGGATTTCGGGAATGTCAGCGTGGTCGGAATCCTGAGTGCCGATAGCCTGATGAATTTCCCTGACTTCCGGGCGCACGAGCGGGCTTATCAATTGATGGTACAGGTTAGCGGACGTGCCGGACGACGGGATAAGCGGGGTACGGTGATCTTGCAGACTACTCAGCCGGAGCATCCTTTGATCCGTATGGTGCAGCATTTTGCTTATAAGGAAATGGTGAGCTTGCAATTGAGCGAGCGTAGTATGTTCCGTTACCCGCCTTACTACCGTTTGATCGTCTTGATCCTTCGGAGTCGGAATGAGGAGGCTTTGCAGGAAATGTCTGCTTTATACGCCGAGAAACTTCGTGCTCGTTTAGGTGAGCGGGTGTTGGGACCGGTTACGCCGCCTATCACCCGGGTACAGACGCTTCATATCAAGAAGATCGTCTTGAAGATCGAGATATCCGCCGGGATCGCTCCGCTTCGTGAGATATTGGAGGGTATTCATACTGAGATGCAAGGATATGTACCGTTTAAGCAGTTGCTGGTTCATTATGATGTGGACCCGGCTTGAGAATTGAAAATGGAGAATTGAAAATTGAAAATTAATGGAAAGGAGCTTAGGGATGAGGGAGGAAAAGATACGGTTGTTGTTTGTGTGTTTGGGGAATATATGTCGCTCTCCGTCAGCGGAGGCGGTAATGAAGAAGTTGGTGAAGGATGCGGGATTGGGAGATCGGATCGAGATCGATTCCGCCGGGATCACCGGGTATCATGAGGGAGACCGGGCGGATTCACGGATGCGGGCGCATGCGGCCCGTAGGGGATATTCGTTGGATTCGATCTCCCGTCCGGTACGTCAGTGGGACTTTCATGACTTCGATTTGATTATCGGCATGGACGACCAAAATATAACGGACTTGAAACGGATGGCTCCCGATCTGGAATCCGTCGCTAAGATACATCAGATGACTGAGTTCTCCCGGAATAAGTTGTACGATCACGTCCCGGATCCTTATTATAGCGGTGCCGAAGGTTTCGAGTTGGTCTTGGATCTATTGGAAGATGCTTGCGCCGGGTTGTTGGAATATTGTAAAGACCATTTGTCTTAAGTTCGGGGCGAAGCCGGATCAGTAAAGAGGTTGTTACGGCTATCGTTCAACTTCTTTTACTAACCATTTGATTTCGTTATCGGTAATACTTTCACTCTCTTCCTTATCATAAATATAAATGAGGTTGATAATCCCTTCGGTATCATTAACGGTATAGGTATAGGTAATGACTCGTGCGCCATGACTTTTTCCTTTGTTTTTACTGCCTATAGCCATACGGATCTTACGGATGCCACAGCCTAAATCAATTCCTGCGGAAGGGTTGCTGCTTAGCTCATTTTGTAACGCTTGAAGGTCTTGTTTTAGCGAATGATATTTCTTTGCCAATCGCTTCAGCTCTTTCAGAAAGTGCTTTTGCGGTATGATTCTATAATTCATCTATGACCTCCTGCAATGTTTTTTGATATGTGCCGTTTTTACGAGACTCTTTTACGTCGATTAAGCCTTGCCGGATTCCGGCAAGCACCTCTTCCTTACTAATATATTCAGTCTCTTCAGTCTGTGCTTCCTTTTGCTGCGCAAGACGGCGGATGGCTTCTACGGCTTTACGCATCAAGGTCTCATCTTCGGCGATGATACTGAGTTGGCGGAATAATTCTGCGTTGAGTTCTAATGCTGTCATATTTTTATCCTTCTTTTGTCTCTGGTTTTCAATGGCAAATATACGAAATAGAATCAGTTAGACAATGCTTCGGTAGTTTATTCTTGTGACTGTCTTTATTCTATTCCCGTCCCGGATCCTTATTATAGCGGCGCCGAAGGCTTCGAGCTGGTCTTGGACTTATCTATCGTAAGGTTGCTAGAATGCCCATTGTAAGATGCTTATAACTGCGATTATAAGAACCTAACAATGGGCATTCTAATAACCTCTTTTTGTGAGAGCGGCGATGACAGCCGCTCTCACTCGTGAAACCTTGCCTATCGGATTATCACTTTCTTCGTTATCTCATTGGATAGGCGGACGATATAGATACCGCTAGCCAAGCCATCTACACGACTGTCTCCGGCGGGAAGCCGTACCGTGCGGACTACGTTTCCGGTGAGGGCGATCACCTGCGCTGTCACGGAGACCGGCGTACGGATCAGCAAGGCACCGCTCTCGGCACGGATCAAGGTAGCGTTTTCCACTTGCTCGATACCGGTCGTGGTATTTCTCACGATACCGGTGATCGCTACGGTCAGGTTGGCGGAGATATCGGCGATCGTGTACTTGCCGTTTGCGTCGGAGGTGAGGACGTTACCGTTCACGGTCACTACAGGGACGGACTGGTCGTAGTCTGCGTCCAAGGTGAGGGTGAAGGAGAAACCGTCGCCTTCGGTAACCGTATGCGCTCCGGCTGCCGGGGTGGTGGAGGCTCCTGCCAAGGCGGGGAGGGTTACGGTATAGGTTGTGGGCTGTGGCGTGGGGGGCGTTACGGGAGGAACGTAAGGCGTTACGGCAGCCGGGGCCGTGGCGAACGTCGTGCTCGTGGTCGTGCCGCCGTCTCCGGTTACGGTGGCGGTAACTAGGCAACGATACTGGCCTACGGTTCTCGTCCTGTAGTTATTCGAGGCGTTGCGCAGCTGCGAGTCGTCCGGGGCGGCAGACCATGTGCCGGCCTGCGCGTTGAAAATCTCCCATTGATACGTCAAATTCATAGGGGTGCTTTCGGGGGCGGTTATGCCGGTCTCAAGCTCCGCATAGCCGTCAGTGGATGGTATCGGGGTGCTTGCCGCCGGGTCTACCCGTTCGAGGGTGATGTTGCCGGGGAGTGTCACGGTGGGCACTCGTGCGGTAAGATCCGTGAAATGGCCGTTGTTGGTGACCGCGGTGTTGACAAGGTCGCCGGCATTCTCGCCGGGGGTGAGCGTCAATTCGTTGCCGGGCTCGATCGTGACCGCACCCAGACTGTTCGTGCCGCTCAAGGTGAGGTTGGTCTTCCCGGTACCGTTGATGAGGGTGGCCGCGGAGGTTACCTCGTTGAGCTTTATTGTCATATCGGTATCGGCGGGAGGGGTGAGGGTGAGTTTGTTTATGGTCTTGCCCTTCTCTCCGTTGATCTCTCCGTTGAAGTAGTTGTCGGTACCATCATCTTGTTGGAACTTGTTCTCGTCCGTTATCGTGATCTCGCCGTTGTCTGCCGGGGTGATAGGGGAGGCTTCGAGGTAGACCTGCGTGGTACCGGACATCACGTACCCATTGTCTTTCAAGCCGTTGGGCAGCGGTGTGGATGTCCAGATGAAGGGGTTCTTCTTGCCGGGCGTGAGGTCGAGGGTTACGCCGTCTTTCAGTTTCCACGAGATCGGGCTCTCTATCGCGGCACCCCTGTCGGTGGTGAAGGTGAGCTTGGGCCATGTAGCGGCAAGACCGGCCAGTATCTCATCGGCGGTCATGATGGTGGTGACGATCCGGGTCTCGGCCGGCCGTCCTACCGCCTCTACCAGCTCACTCTCTTTCCATTGGGCGGTGAGGGAGAGATCGCCGGTGGAGCCTTTCGCCACGGTCGTTACCGTATTCCCGCCGGCGTCTTTCCAGCCCTCGAACGAGACGTAGGTACTGGCGTGTGTCGGCGTGGGGAGGGTGAACTCGTCCGATACTACGGTATATTGGGTGGGGCTGCCCTGCGGGAGGGTGCCGCCATTCGGGTCGTAGGTGATCGTGTAGCGGATAAGCTCGGTCTCGGCGGTAACCGTCGTCGGCTGGGCGGGCATCATGAAGCTACGCTGTGCGGTGTAGCCCTTGTCGTTCGGTGCCAGGGTCTCTGCGGTCGTAGCGTTGCCGTTGTAGGTGATGGAGCCTTCCGTCAGTTGGTAGCCTTTCCGCGGGGCGAAGAAGAGGTCTACCTTGGTCCCGTTGTAGACGGTCTGGCCGGAGGATACGGCGGTGAACGTGCCGCTGGTATTCATGATCATTACGTCCAGCGTCGCACCCTCGGCGGGTTGCCGGATGGTGAGGAGGTATGGGAAGACTGGGTCGGAAGGCACCGCCTTCGTGTCTTGCGCTAGCGAGGTCTGCGACAGGGCTAGCATGGCGCAGAGCAGGGATAGGATATATCTGAATGTATTCATGTCTGTATGTATTTATAATGCGTATATTATATAATGTATATATTAATGGATAGCGGTAGGTATCTTTTCCCCTCTTTGAGAGGGGGTAGGGGGTGTGTTATCTTGATCTTGCGGATCCGCCGGGGTTCGCTTGCTTGCGATTTACACACCCCCTGCCCCCTCTCGAGAGGGGAAGGGATACTCTACAACCTGACCTTGATCGTTGTACCACCTTGGCGGACGAGATAGATGCCGGAAGGAAGGGCGATCGTCGTCTCGCCGCGCAAGAGCGGTAGGTAGTACTTCAAGGTCCCGCTGACGTGGTATACGACAACTTTCTCGGCATGGTCGGCGCTGAGGTACAAACGTCCGTCGGCGGTCCAGGCGCGGAAGCTGTTGTCCGCCGGGGTCTCGGCCAGCTCCGTACCCGTGGCGATACCGTCCAAGCGGAGGCTCTTCAGCAGGGCTTGGGTGGCGGCGTTGGCCACGACATAGCTCTCAAAGGGTCGCAGGGTAACCCGGTCCTTCAGCTCGAAGCGGCTGCCGTTGTCGCTGAGGACGTATATGTTTCGCATCTCCACATTGTACGAGGCCCGATTGCCCTTGAAGAGGAACACGCCCGTGTTGAGCGGCTCGGCGGGGCTGGTAGGCTCGACGGGGGAGTCGGGGCTGTCCTTGTAGAGGTAGGCCCCGTCGTAATTGAGGCGCAGCGTGTCTGTCTCCGGGCCTTCGCCGGCGATCAGCACGGGGTCACCCACGCTGAGCATATGCAGGTTGTCGGGATCCGCCGGCTGCCAAGTCTGGTCGGTGGCGTCGGGATATCCGGTACGCACGTAGCAGGGGGTTCCCGCGTCGCCGGCTAATTTGTCGGCAAAATCGGACGCTAGCGTGGTAGCCCGCCATTGGTTGCGGTTGGGGAAGAGGTGGGTGAAGCGGGCCGCTATGAGTGTCCCCACGCCGTCATCGGCGAACCGGATCTGCCCGCCGTCCAGCAGCTCGAGACCATTCACATGTGGAGATATTCCATCTTCTCCTATCTTCCCTACCGTAAGGACACCCTTCTCGGTGACGCGCAGCCATTGGCTCAGCATGCTCGCGTCGAAGGCCGTCTCCTTGTCGATCACGATCCAGACGGGCGTGATTTCGCGCAATCCCATGTAGCTTGTCAGCCCGTCGGGATGGGCGGCGGGGAAGGTGCTGAGGTAGGTTTGCTCCGGGTCGTCGGAGCGGTAGCCTTCCTGTTTCAAGCTCGTCGACTGACTTTTTAGGCAGAAGGAGAGCGGGTAGTTCGTGGCTATGCTCTTCTTGCCTGCAAGATCGAAGCCCCGACCATACGGATTCTCCGCCGGTTCCGCCAGTTCGAGGTAGATGTAGCCAGACGGAGATTCCGGCCATGTGAATTGGGCAAGGCCCTTCACGGTTCCGCCGCCTTCGGGGTGGATGGCCTGCTCGGTGGCTGTCAGCACCAAGGCGTTATTCGGGTCGGCGGTCGGCGAGATGAGGCAGGTGGCTCCCGTCTCTACCCGGAGCGCGTGGGTTCCGGACAGGAGGGCGTTGTAGGTGTTGTTTTGGAGCGTCACCGTCCCGCTCGCTACCGTGAGGGCCGTGCCCGTCGGGGGCTGGAAATTAACCTTGTCCAGCGTAAGCGTAGCCTCGCCCTCGGCATGGATGGTGGCGGGGATGGTGATGTAGGATGAGCTGCCGCTTGTCGTCGTCACCGTCCCGTCGAACATCTTCTCGTCGCAGTACCATCCGTCCGCGGGGTCGAAGAAGAGGTCGATGCCGGTGCGGGTGCTGCCGGAGCCGTAGTCTCTGGAAAGGTTGAGCGGCTGCGGGGTGGGGCGGGTGGCGGTGGCGCCGGAGTATCGGCAGTATGTCCCGTCTGTCCGGAAGAAGAGGTAGTCTCCGTCTTTATTGGAAGACCCATAAAGGTGACGACTGCCGGCATATAGCCGCTCGCCGTCGAGGGAGGCGGTATACCGCGTATCGGCCGCGGCGAGGAAGGCGTAATTCGTGCAGGTCCCGTCGGTTGCGAAGGTGGCCGCCGGCTCGTCGTCGCCTGCCGGGGTGACGGACAGCGTCCGGCCATCGGTCGGGGCGGTATCGAAATCCAGTTCGATAAAGCCGCTTACTTGGGTGCAGATCCCGTTCGCTTGCAGGTGGATCCGTGCGTTATCCCCGTACGTGATCGCGTCCGGCGAGGTATTGTCGTTTTTTAAGGCTGAAGCATTCTGTGTTTTACTGATGACATGTATCTCTCCGTCCAGATGCATCCGGCTGGCCCCGTAGTTTTGGATGCTGCCGATGCTGAGCGGCGCTTGGGCATCGACCGTGAGCGTGCCCGGGCCCATGGGAGATCCGTTCAGGATACCCTTGCTTATCTCCAGCGTGTCGGCTACGGTCAGGGTGAGCGTGCCTAAGTTATAGATGAGCTCGCTCGTGATCTCGATCCGGTTCTCCCCCTCGATCCGGAGGGTCAGTTCCGCGCCGGCCGTGATATAGAAGAGCTGGTTGGTACTTGAGGTTATGACGGCGTCTTTCAGCGTCAGCGCCGGTGGGTTGCCGCTGTCGGGATCGGCGGAGGTGATTACGCTGTCGGGATTGGTGGAGGGGTGTATGACGAACTGCCGGCCTACCTCGGGCATCGTGCCGGTGATGGTACCGTTGAAGGGGGTGCCGGTGGTCGGGGCCTGCGTGCTGAATGCCCCTAGTTTGTACACCCACGTGCCGTTTAGGTACGCGAGGTTGATGTACCAGTTATTGTTCAGGGTGCCCGGCAGGGTGGCCAGGTCGAGCGCCCCGGGAGGTTCCGCTTGCGTGCGGGCCACCGTCGGGAGGGTGGCGATCAGTGTCGCGACACTGATCAGCAAGGCGAATATTCGCCTTGCCGGTAGGTGGATGTTATGTAATGATGTTCTCATGTTCTATGTGTATAATAGGGTTTATAAATCGGTTGTTTTTTCCGGCAGGTCCGGTAGCCCCTGTCCGGCAGGCTTGGCAGCCGTTGTCCTCGATGCTTGGCAGCCGTTGTCCGGACATGCCGGACAACGTTGTCCTCAGATCTCGCCCGGACTCTCGCTGTCGCCCCCACCGCCTTCTCCTACGATAAGGATGATGGGGAAGGTGTAGGTGCGGGGCTCTTTTACGTTACGGCTTCCGCTGTATTGCGTGGTGAGGCTCACGGTGTACTGCCCGTCGGCCAGCGTCGGCATCTGCACGATCACCTGCGAGGGCGAGTTGGCGATCACCACGGGTGCCTTCATCGGTGCGGCCCCTTCGGTGGTGGGGGTGAGGTAGACACCGATGGAGGGATCGTCGCCCTGTAGCTTCAGGTTCACGCCGCCCAGCACGAGGGCTCCGCCGGAGCTGAGCTGCCCGTTGATAGCCTTGGAGGTGGAGTCGGTCACGGTATTGATCACCGGACCTACGGCCGCCACGCCGTTCACCACCACCTTCACCAGCTTGAGGGTCTCGCGCAAGAGCTTGCCCATGGTGTAGGTGATGCCGAGGGCGTGCTTCCCGGGTTCGAACTGCGCCTTCTCGCCCTCGAAGGCCCCCTGCACGTTGACGAGGTATTGGCCCACGCCGTCCACCACGCTCTTGCCCTCGGCGATGGCCTGCACCTTGTGGCTGTCGGCCATATCGAGGATGTTGAGGATCGTGCCGTGTTGGTACTCGGTACGTGCGGCCACGATGCGGGCGGCGATGTCCGTGTTATACAATGTCCCGGTGATGCGCGGCTTGGCGGTGTAGTCGCCCTTGCGCTCGGTGAGCAGGTTATCGTACAAGTCTGTGTTGAGAATGATTTGTTCTGCCATGGTATTCCTTTATTAAGTGATTACTGCCGGCAAAGAACGGGGTTCGGGGTAAGAATGAGAGGACAAATCCGGGAAAAAAGAGGACAGATCTCGGAAAAATGCTCATTATTGCGCCTGCCGCCGGTATTGGGCGGGGGTGACTCCCAGTATTTTCTGGAAGATACGCGAGAAGGTGCGGGAGCTGGTGAAGCCCGCACCGAGAGCGATCTCTTCCATGCTCCGGCTGTCGCCCGGCATCAACAGCTCGGTACGGGCGTGGTTCACCCGGTAGCGGTCGATGTATTCCTTGAGCGTGATGTTCAGCTTGTCCTTGATGGAGGTGGAGAGATACTTCTCGTTGGTACCGAGGGCACGTACTAGGTCTTGCCGGCTGAAATTCGGGTTGAGGAAGGGTGAGGAACTGGCCATATAGTTTTGCGCTTGCTGGAACAACTCGTCCTCCTCGATTTCCAGCAACCCGCCGATCAGATCCTCTAGGTCCATCCGGTTGGGATCGGTATCGGCGTCGGCTTGCGGGGCGAGGTTGAGCCGCAGGTATAGTTGGTCGTACGTGTAATGGTAGTTGGCGTAGTGGATCGATACCGAGGCGTAGAAGAGGGCGAACACGAAGTTGACCGCCGTGTTATAGTAATTATTCGGGAAGAAACAGAGGCTCACGGCGGCGATGCCGATACCTAGCGCCCATAGGAAGGCACGGGTTACCCAGCGCAATTCCAGTCGCTCGGGTGATTGGGGTATCTGTTTCAGGTTACCTAGATAGATCGCCCGCTCCCGGAAGAAAAAATGCGTATAGTCCCCTAGCTGGACAAGGTATACGAGGCACGTGAACGTACGTATCAGCAGGGGCGGGTTCCCAAGATTATCCCACCATACGTCGAAACGATACGTATGGACATCCTCCCGGAAGAGACAAGCGATCGTGTAGGCTACGGTAAGCGCGATCGTAGGCATGGCGTGGAGGAGGATATTCCTCCGGGTCACGTTCTTTCCCCTGAATAAGAGGGTGAGCAGGAACGTGAACAGCAACGCTTGCGAGGCACTGATCAGCAGGATGGGGAAGTAGAACAACTCCATGATGGTTCGCTCGTCCGTGCCGGAGGACAAGATGAAGATATGCCCTATGCCTACCAATGCCGAGGCCAAGGCGAGATACTTGCAGGCCGTCCGGTACTTGGGGATCGTGCTTTCCCGCAAGGTCTTTAGCGACAACAGCAGTCCGCTGACCAGAAGGCAGGTAAAGGCTACGATCCCTGTCGAGGCTAAGTAGAGTAGGTGGTCGTTCATGCTGGTTCGCTATTGTTTTTTCAAGTCCGGATAGCTGATTCGGGTATGGAACATGGTTTTCAGTTTGTCTACGAATACGCTCTTTATGGTCTCCACGTCCTTGAAGGTTAAGGGAGCGCTCTTTAGCAAGCCGTCGGCGATCTGCCCGTCGATGATCTTGTTCACCAAGGCGTTGATACTCTCTTCGGTATGTTCCTTCAAGCTGCGGGAGGCGGCTTCCACGGAATCGGCCATCATCAGTACGGCGGTCTCCTTCGAGAAGGGATTCGGGCCGGGGTAGGTGAATAGCTCGTCGTTAATCGGTTTGTCCGGGTATTGGTTCTTGAAAGAGTTGTAAAAATACTTCGCCTTGCCACGTCCGTGGTGCGTACGGATGAAGCTGATAACCGCCTTGGGTAACAGGGCCTTCTCGGCGATCTTCACGCCCTCGGTGACGTGGCTGATGATGATCTGCGCGCTTTGGTCGAACGATAACTGGTTATGCGGGTTCACGCTCGATTGGTTCTCGGTGAAGAAGACGGGGTTGCTCATCTTCCCGATGTCGTGATAAAGGGCGCCGGTACGTACCAGTTGGGCGTTGGCGCCGATCTTGGCGGCCGCCTCGGAAGCGAGGATGGATACCTGCAAGGAGTGCTGGAACGTGCCCGGGCAAGTCTCGCTAAGCTTCTTCAAGATCGGGTTGTTGATGTTGGACAGTTCCACCAAGGTGATGTCCGATACGTAGCCGAACGTCTTCTCCAGCATATATACCAATACGTAGGTGAACATGACGAGGATGAAGTTGATGCCGAAATAGAGCATCATCATCCAGTTGATCTTATTCAGGTTCGCCTCTTGGAACAACGTGAGACTCATGTAGCAGATGGCGTACGAGAGGAAGATGAAGAATGCGCACCGGATCAGTTGCGAACGTTCGCTCAGGTTTCTCAGGCTGAACGTCACGACCATGCCCGCTATGGTTTGTAGCAACAGGAACTCATGCGGGAAAGGTACCATCAACGAGCAGATCAGCACGATGATAAGGTGCGTGAAAAGCGCCGTCCGGGAGTCGAAGAAGGTACGTACCACGATCGGTACGATGGCGAACGGCAATATATATACGTTGAATAATGCGTAGGTAACACATAGTTCCGTAAGGATGCAGCTCACGAATATGCAGAGGATCAAGAATAGTACGTTCTTCCGGTTATGGAATATCTTCAAGCGGAAAGACCATAGGTAGAGCCAGAAACAGAACATCAGTCCGAAGACGAGCACGAATTGCCCGGCCAGTATGATGCCTTGTGTCTGCGTGCCCCCCGTCTTGGCCTCGTGTATGGCCTTTAGGGAACGGAGCACGTTGTAGGTATGGTTGTCGATGATCTCGCCCCGGTCTACGATACGCTCTCCGGCTTGTACCATACCGTTAGCGATAGATACGCTCTGTAGCATATCCTCCTTGATCTTGTCGGACATGTCGGCGGCATAGGATATGTTCTCGGTGAGGTAGTTATTGATGTCACACGATTGCAGGATCGATTTGTCCAGCCGCGGCGGGCAGTTGTTGATAATGAACTCGTAGGCGGTGCGCACGGTGAAGAAGTCGCTCACGTAGCGGGGCTGCGCGACGGCGTTCTCCAAGAGGTTGACACGGGAGTATTCCTCTTTCCGTAGCTCGTCTAGATCCTGCGACGAGATGATACCGTTCTTGTATAAGTTGATCAGGCTGCTCTCTATATACTGCATGTAAGCGGGGGATACTTTGCTTCGCAAGTTATTGCCGTTATTGTAGTTGGCACGCAGTTTCTCGACCTCTTGCTTCTGGATGTCGGGGTTCATGCGGTAATAAGGCTCGAACTTACGGAGTACGCTGTCTTTCTCCGCTTTTACCTCGTCGTCGGTCTTGTAGATCGGGAAATCGCTCGGGGCGGTGAGTAATCCATATCTCCAAGGCTTGCCCTCATAGAACTGATAACGGAATTTTCCCTCCCGAGGGAAGAAGTAGGCGATAAGTAACGCGGTCACCACGAAGTAGACCACGGTCGGTATATTGTAATTCTTCTGTTTCATATAGATTCCTTTTAGCGTCCGAAATATACGTAAAAAACTTCACTAAGCGGAAAAAAAGGCGTACTTTTGCCGCATTATTATAGAATGTAAGTATTATGACTCAAAGAAAAGTAAGAGTACGCTTCGCACCTAGTCCTACGGGGGCGCTGCATATCGGAGGTGTCCGCACGGCTTTATACAACTATTTATTCGCTAAACAGAATGGCGGTGATATGATTCTCCGTATCGAGGATACGGATTCTCAACGCTTCGTTCCCGGGGCGGAAGACTATATCATCGAGGCCTTGACTTGGCTAGGTATCAAGTTCGACGAGGGCGTGAGCTTCGGCGGCAACTACGGCCCGTATCGCCAGAGCGAGCGTCGTGAGATCTACAAGAAGTATGTCGATCAATTGCTGAACGATGGCCATGCTTATATAGCGTTCGATACGCCTGCCGAGTTGGAGGAGAAACGGAAGGAGATCGCCAATTTCCAATACGACGCCTCTACCCGTTCGCAAATGCGCAACTCGTTGACGCTTTCTCCGGAAGAGGTTCAGAGCCTGATCGAGTCAGGTCATCAGTACGTAGTTCGTGCCAAGATCGAGCCGAATGAGGATATCCACGTGAACGACTTGATCCGTGGCGAGGTCGTTATCAACTCCTCTATCTTGGATGATAAGGTATTATATAAATCGGCCGACCAATTGCCTACTTACCACTTGGCGAATATCGTGGACGACCATTTAATGGAGGTTACCCATGTGATCCGTGGTGAGGAGTGGTTGCCGAGCGCGCCGCTTCACGTATTATTATATCGTTTCTTCGGTTGGGAAGATACGATGCCTAGTTTCGCCCACCTGTCGTTGCTGTTGAAACCGGAAGGTAATGGTAAGTTGAGCAAGCGTGACGGTGATCGTCTGGGCTTCCCTGTATTCCCCTTGGAATGGCACGATCCGAAGACGGGTGATGTCTCATCGGGCTATCGTGAGAGTGGCTACTTCCCCGAGGCTGTCGTAAACTTCCTTGCTTTGCTGGGTTGGAATCCGGGTAACGATCAAGAGGTGATGAGCATGGATGATTTGATCCGTTTGTTCGACCTGTCTCGTTGCAGCAAGAGCGGCGCTAAGTTCGATTATGAGAAAGGCAGATGGTTTAACCATCACTATTTGCTGGAGAAGAGTAATACGGAGATCGCTGACCTATTCTTGCCGATCGTGGAAAGCCATGGCATCCAGACTACCCATGCTTATGTAGAGAAAGTAGTCGGCATGATGAAAGGCCGTGTCAATTTCGTGAGTGAGTTATGGGATCTTTGTTCTTTCTTCTTTATCGCCCCGACGGAGTACGATGAGAAAACCCGTAAGAAACGCTGGAAAGAGGATTCCGCTGTTCAATTGGGTGAGTTTATCGAGCAATTGCGTGCCCGTGAGCCGTTCGACGTAGAAGGTACCGAGAACGAGTGCAAGGCTTGGATCGAGAGCAAGGGATATCATTTGGGGAATATCATGAACGCCGCCCGTCTGGCCTTGGTTGGCGAGGGCAAGGGCCCCGGCATCTTTGATATCACCGAGGCTTTAGGTAAAGAGGAGTCTATCCGCCGTATCCAACGGGCTATCGAGATATTAAAATAATCATGTACAGTTTAGCAATACATCTCTACGCTTTTGTAGTCGCTTTGATCTCGCCTTTCCATAAAAAGGCGAGACTGATGCGATTCGGGCAATGGAAAACAAATTCCATACTTCGTGAGAAGATCGACCGGAACGCTAAATACATCTGGTTCCATGCCTCCTCGCTGGGCGAGTTCGAGCAAGGGCGTCCTATGATCGAGAAGATCAAGGCGGAACATCCGGAGTATAAGGTGTTGCTGACTTTCTTTTCTCCCTCTGGCTATGAGGTACGGAAGAATTACAAGGGAGCGGACGTGATCTGCTACCTTCCTTTCGATACGCCTTTCCGGGTGAAGAAGTTCCTGAATTTGGCGAACCCGGCGATCGCCATATTTATCAAGTACGAGTTTTGGGGGAACTATTTGCGTGAGTTGCGGAAGCGGGGAATACCGGTTTATATCATTTCCGCTATATTCCGCCCCGACCAGCTATTTTTCCAATGGTTCGGAAAGCCGTACCGGAAGATGCTATCTTATTTTAATCATCTTTTTGTTCAGGACGAGCGTTCGATGAAACTCTTGAACGAGTTCGGTATCACGAATGTGACGGTGACCGGCGATACCCGTTTTGATCGGGTGTTGGATGTCCGTAAGCAAGCTCGTGAGCTTCCGTTTATCGAACGTTTCTTGGAAAGCAAGGAGGGTAAGAGGCCGATCGTGATGGTGGCCGGCAGTTCATGGCCTCAAGACGAGGCGATCTTTATCCCTTATTTCCATGAGCATCCGGAGATGAAGTTGATTATCGCCCCGCATGAGATTCACCGGGAACATCTCCTTTCTATCGAGGCGATGCTAAAACGTCCGTCCGTCCGTCTATCGGAGGCGCATGAGGATGATCTGGCCGATAAGGATTGCTTGATCATCGACAGTTTCGGACTCTTATCTTCCATTTATCGCTATGGACAGATCGCTTATATCGGTGGTGGTTTCGGAGCGGGTATCCACAACACGTTGGAAGCCGCCGTTTATGGGATGCCGGTCTTATTCGGCCCGAGATACCATAAGTTTAAGGAGGCGAAGGATCTGATCGCCGTAGGTGGTGGTTTCTCCATCACAGACGATTCCTCTTTCCGAACGAAGATGGACGAGTTATTGACCGACCCGACAGCCTTGGAAACTTCCGGGCAAGCTGCCGGTGATTTTGTGAAAAACAGTGTAGGAGCGACGGATCAAATCTTGCGACAAATCCATATCCGTTAATAGATAAAGCCGGGTTTGCTATTCGAGTGATTGTATGCCCAGACTCTTTTGATATAGCAATGGAATACGGATGAGATAGATGTACGGATTGGTAATTGAACGATTCGCGTTGTCTATCTCATCCGTATTTTATTTTAATCCTCTTCAGCGAACATCGGGTCCCAAGCGGGAAGGCGAGTCGGTGTTTGTTTCAAGATCTCTTTTACTTGATCCGTGATGTACTTCTTGTTGACTACCAGACGGAACATATACTCATTAAACCATTGGTCTGTCATGATGAGGTGGCCGGCGTTCGCTCCGGGGCCCCAACTATTCTCAACCATCCATTTCTTCGGCTTTCCATTCGCGTCGAGGTCAACTGCCATCAAGGTCATGGCGTGTGAGGAACCGCTGGCGAATGTTTGGATACGTTGTTTCTTATCCATGCCGAAAGTCGTACCCATCAGTGAACCGTAATCGTAGAAGTTTACATCCAGAATACCTCTGTCACGATCGAAGAACTTGCCCACGTCGCAAGAGAAATACATCATGGTGCTGTCCTTGATGGAAGCGATAGCCATTTGTTTGATATCCTCGATCGGAAGGTTTACGTACGTCCAGTTCTTGCCATCGTAAGCGTGGCGGTCGTAATCGATCTCATACAGCTTATAATAATCGCGGCTCGGATCGTTCATCAACATGACATAGTTGTTTTTCAAATCGTCCCCGATATATTCTTGGAAGAAGGACTGAGGCGTATATTCCTTCGTCTCTACCGGATTTCCTTTAGCGTCTTTGCGAGTCCACGTGAATTTCGTAGGCGGCTCTCCCAAGTTCAATACGAGCATACGGTAAATCGTACCTAGCATCTCTGTTTTCTTTTTCTCCAGATCCGCTACGGTCGTGCCTTTGGTCGTAGACAGGTCGCGAAGTTGCAAGCCGTATTCTTTCAGCTTTAATCCGATCAGGTTGCTCATGCGTCCGGTACTGTTGCTACTGTTGGTCTCTACCATGACCTCGGCGGGAACCACGCCATACTTGGTCAAGATATCGGAGACACCCGTGAACTGCCCTCCGTCTCCGATCGGGTTCTTGAACAGCCATTCCACCATCTTGTCGTCCATCGGTTTCAGACGAGTATCGATGATGCCCTGTAAGAAAAGGTTCGCTTTCTCCAATTGATCCCAGAAGAAAGAATAATTCTGGGAGAATTGGAATTCACCCATGTCGTATTTATGGATCGCCTGCGCACGGAATACGTTCAATCCCGTGAAAAGCCAGCAACGGCCCGAGGAACGTTGGTTGGAGATCCCTTTGCTCTCTACCTTATTGGAGAAGTAAGTATCCAAATTGTTCTTGCTCTCCCCATTAACGGCAAGCTTGTTGATGTCGTTATTGGTGATCGCATTACGGATCGCCTTATCGGCCGGCGTTCCTTGATAAGACTGTTTGATTTGCTGCAACATCGTGGGTGAGATGCCTCCACCGCTTTGTTGTCCGTGAGCCGATAGCGTGATGCCTAAAGCCAAGGCCGCTATCCATAAATTCTTTTGCTTCATGATATTTTAGTTGATTAATAAATTGTGTTATTTCTTTTTAGGCCATACCAGACCGTCTTGCCGGATCTTCCATACCGTACCGTCTGGTGCGGGTAGCGATATCTCATACATGGAAGGTGTCGTATGTATTTCCAGTTGATTGGCGATCTCTTGCGGGCATAACTCGTTTGCCTTCAAGTCGTTGATGTTATCGGCATAATGCCCGAAGGTCGCGGCGAACTCATTCTGACGGTAATATAAATTACGCAAGATCCATTTCGTCTCCTCCGAAGGATGTTTTACGAAAGGAGTCTCACCTTCTCCCGCAATCTTATCCGATATTTGAACATAACCCCAGTATTCGGGCATATGGATATTGATTACCCCGGTAGGCGCCCATACCCAGTTGTACTCGCGAATCTTATCCTCTCCTTGGATAGGGACTTTCACGTATTTACCGTCTTTCACGTCCGTTGTCCATTCCACACGGGAGAAGTTCACACGGATCTGCTCGCCGATTTCCGGCTTTTCTTTTCCTCTGTCCATTTGGAATACGGAAGTCCAAGGAATGAATACCTCTACGCTCCATGATTTATCCGTGTCTTTCGGGTTATTCAGCGTACCGTCCACATAAACAGCGGATTTCATTCCGGCGAACTCCCAGTTATTCAATACTTGCGGATTATCCCGGTAGGGGCGGGTTAAGAACAAGTCCCATTCCGTACCCAAGGCGTTCACCTCGTACTCCAGATAATTATGGGTGTCGTTCGTAGGATTCAGGAAGATCTCGAAGTCGTTGTCATGGAAGATCACGGCGTCGTGTTCCGTGATGGTCGCCCATACGTGCGGCTCCTCCATAAGGACGGCGAAGTACATTCCGTTATCATCGTAAGTCATCTTGGCCCGGGTCTGGAAGTGAGGGGCCGGGCGTTTGTCTCCTTCGATATCCACGAAGTCGCTAGTCCAAGGTATCGCGTCCCATTCCCCGGGAGAAAGCTTTCCGTCGATCTTGATAGGAGCGGGGGCCTTGTAGCAAACATACGTCGGCGGATTGAACGGTGGTTGCGGCATATACGTGATGTCCGGTTTTTGCGTACTGGGTTTCTGTGCGCAAGAAAGCAATAAGAGTGCCGCCAATGGCGCTGTCGTTAAAATCGTTTTTCTCATGTGCGTTTATTTTTAGATCGTTTGATAAATAGATTCTTATTGAAGTAAGTCCATCGCTGCGTCCAACCATGTATTTATATCGTCCGGATAATGTTGGTCGGCGGTATAAGTATCGCTGCGTTTGTGCCCGAGTCTTACGATCACGGCGTTCTTTTCCGGGAGCGTGAAGACGTATTGCCCCAAGATTCCTCTCATATAAGGGATCTTCATCCCTTTGTAATCGAGAATCCAGTATTGGAATCCGTAACAATGGTTGGGTTTGCCGAGATCCTTATAGACAAGACGGGTATCGGGGCTTGTCGCTTCCGCCAGATAAGCGGGAGAGATCAATTGCTGGCCATCCCATTGGCCGTTGTTGAGTAATAATTGTCCGAAGCGGGCGAAATCACGGGCGTTACTGTTGAAACAGCAATAGGCTTTTTCCATGCCGTCCTTCCGGTCGAGGCTCCAAAGGGCGCTTTCCTCGGCGTGCATCGGAGTCCATAGTTTGCGGGATACATAATCGCTGAGTTTCTCCCCGGTAGCCTTCTCCACGATAAAGCCCAGCAGTTGTGTCACGCCGCTTTGGTAGATAAAGTTTACGCCGGGCTCGTCGATCTCTTTCATCCCGAAGGCAATTTCCTGTAGGTCATCGCCATAATACAACTGGGTGGTAGGAGAGAAAGGAGAGCTGTAAGCCTCGTCGAAATCCACGCCGGCGCTCATGGTCAGCAAATGGCGAAGCGTTAGGGCCTTTCCGTCGTATCCCTTGAATTCCGGGAAAAAGTCGCTTACCGGTTGATCGACATCCCGGATAAATCCATCGTCGATAGCGCAGCCGATCGCTAACGAGACGATGCTTTTCGCCATCGAGAAGGAATTGCTATGCGATTCCGGGGAATAATCTTCCCAATATTGCTCGAATAGCAGTCGATTGTCTTGGATGATTACATAGGCAACCGTACCCAGTTCCTCAAACCGGGGAAGATAACGCTCTGGAATACTTTTCGTATTGTAAGCTTCCGATAGTTCCCAAGGGCGGGGCGAACCTGCTTTTACGACCCGGTTCTCGAAAATCGGATATTGATTGATCTTGGGTAACAAATGGATAAGGGCCCTACGTAGATAATAATTGGAGGGTAACGCCAGATATCCGCCTATTCCCAGCATAAAAATAAACACTATCCATCCCACTCTTCGGGACAAATAGTGTTTATTGGCTGGAACCCTATTATTTGAATCATTTTTCATGTAACCCTTTGGTTGTTACTTTACAGATACAAATATATGGTTTATAATTCAAATAATCAAATACATGCTATTATTCTTTATACCAAGAAGAATACATATGATAGTTCTTGGCTATCTTTTGGTTGATCTCCTTCGCTTGCTCGGGATCTACCTTCTTGACGAACTTAGCGGGAACTCCGGCGTAGATGCTGCCCGGCTCGACGATCGTCTTGCTTAATACTACGGAACCTGCGGCGATGATCGCTCCCTCGCCTACTACGGCGTGATCCAATACCACGGAGCCCATTCCGATCAAGGCGCCATTGCAAATCTTCGCCCCGTGGATCGTTACGTTATGGCCGATGGATACATCATCGCCGATCTCGATCGTCGATTTCTCATATAAGGTGTGAAGGACGGAACCATCCTGTACGTTTACGCCGTTGCCGATGCGAATCGAGTTCACGTCGCCGCGAAGCACGGTGCCAAACCAGATACTGCAACCTTCACCGATCTCTACGTCACCTATAATCGTGGCGTTGTCTGCTAAAAAAGTGTCTTTACCGATCTTCGGGGTAAAGCCACGAACGGATTTAATTAATGCCATTTTTAGTTGTTTAAATTTCTGTTGTTTTCTCTTTCAGCCAAGCTTTCTCCTCCTCGTTCAAGAACGGGCTGATCTTGTCGTAGACCATTTGGTGGTACTTGTTCAGCCAAGCGTGCTCACGGACAGAGAGCATGGGGATGATAATCAAGCTCGTGTCGATGAAACAAAGCGTCAGCGTATCGAATCCTAGGAATTTCCCGAATTCCGTTTCGCTGTCCTCACGTACCAAGATCATGTTCTCCGTACGGATACCGTATTCGCCGGTACGATACATGGCCGGCTCGTCGCTGATCACCATTCCGGGCTTCAAGGTCACCGGGTTCTCCTCCATGCGGATGCTTTGGGGGCCTTCGTGTACGTTTAGGCAATGGCCGATACCGTGACCGGTTCCGTGCAAGTAATTAATGCCGGAATCCCATAGCGCCTTACGGGCAAGGATATCGATCTGAGAGCCTCGTGTTCCAGCGGGAAACTTGCTTTTCGCCAAGCTGATCGTACCTTTCAATACACGGGTGAAATCCTTTTTCATCTGCTCCGTCGGCTCTCCAAGGGCGATCGTGCGGGTGATATCCGTCGTACCGTCCAGATATTGCGCGCCGGAATCGATCAAAAGTAATCCTTCCGGTTTCAAGGTCGCATCCGTCTCCGTCGTAGCGGAGTAATGAACGATCGCTCCATGCTCGGCGTAGCCGCAGATCGTGCCGAAGCTATCCATGATGTATTGCGGTTGTTCCGCACGTAAGGCGGTCAGCTTCTCGGCGGCGCTGATCTCTGTAACTTGGGCTCCTTCCGCCATTTGTTTCTCCAGCCAGATATAGAATTTTGTCAAGGCGACACCATCTTTTACCACGGCGTTTTGGAAGCCCTTGATCTCGGTCTCGTTCTTGATGCTCTTCAAGTGGTTGGCGGGGGAGATCCCTTCCACGATCGTACAGCTTCCCGGGATCGCGTCGTATAAGGAGACGTTCGTCTTGTTCATATCCACGAATACCCGGCTGTTTTCCGGTAGGCGGGATAGATACCTCTGGATCATGGAGTATTCGGCCAGCGTAACCCCTTCTTTCTTCAAATGCTCGGTGATCTCGGCAGTCAGCTTCTCTGGCTTGATGAAAAGCACGCTCTCATCCTCCGATACGAAGGCGTAGCTGACTACGACCGGGTTATAGGTCACGTCCGTACCCCGGATATTGAATGTCCACGCGATCTCGTCCAAGGCGGCGAGGATCAAGCAATCGGCGCCCTCGCTCCGCAACTGGTTATTGATTAGGTCTAGTTTCTCGTGCACGGAGGCTCCGCTTAATGCTTCCGGCATCTCGAATATCGGGTTTCCGGGAACGGCGGGACGGTCCTTCCAGATACCCTCGATCAGGTCGGCCGAGGTATCCAGCTTGATTTCTTTACGGCTTAGTTTATTTGCCAAGGCACTCGCTTCGGCGGCGCTATAGGTTTGCCCGTCCAGCCCTACGGCCTGTCCGGCGTGTAACTCATGCAAGAGGAATTCCGTGATAGACGGTGTCTCCGGAAGCGCCAACTTATAGAGTTCGATACCGGAACCTTCCAGTTGGCTGGCCGCTTGCAGGAAATACCGGGAATCGGTCCATAAGCCCGCCTTGTCCGCGGTGACCACGATCGTTCCCGCCGAGCCGGTGAAGCCGGATATCCATTCTCTCGATTTCCAGCGATCGGCCGGATACTCGCTTAGATGCGGGTCGGAACTGGGTATGATATAAGCGTCAACCTTCTGTTGTCTCATAGCCTCCCGTAGGGCGGCGATACGTTCAGGAATGTTTGTTTTCATCGCATTTTATTTTAGTCAACATTAATACTCGCAAAGTTAATGAATTATTTTGGATTTGTCTCGCCGGAAACCGGCTCTTCTACCTTATAATATAGATGGGAAGTACCTAGTTTTTCCCACCGCAGTTTCCCTTCCTCTACCAGCCGCCGCAAGTCGAGGGAAGCCTTACTTCTGGAGCATCCGCAGAGCGACATATACTTCTTCTGGTGGATAAAAGGGTTCGTCTCCAGATAACGGAATACCTCTTGCTCGCATTCCTTGGCGGAGGGATATGCGGGATCGCTAACCGTGTACTCGTCACGAAACACCGGCATGGTCTTCAGCCGGTCTCTTAGTTCCTTGGACGATCTGAACTTCACGTCCTTAAAATGGATGGATTCCGCCCGGACCTCATTCTTTTCCATGACGGGCCGGCTTTTCAGTGAGACGCTGAAAGTACCGATCCCCTCTAGCTCCACGTTATAACCGAACATGAGAAAGTCCACCATCATGTCTTGGAAGAGCTGCAAGATCCCTTTCATATCCGCGGGCGAGAAAGAAGACCGTGACTTCGCTCTATTGATGAACTCATCCGTATGTATCGTCCCGCAAGAGACCAAACGAGGATGTAGGGGTAATGACTTCCCGGATTCCTCTGGATTCGGGTTGGGATTTCTGACTAGCTTGTAATTTGCTGACATCTGTGCTGTGTTTAAATGGTTATAGATCTTTTGTCTGATTCTTCTGGATCGCTTACCCGTTTCTATAGGCGAGCTTAGCGGTTTCTTCAAGAAGGATTCATCTTCCAACAGCCGTTGCATGATCATGCACCAACTGTTGGACGATCATCTACCATCTGTTGGATGATTGTCCAACAGATGGTAGATGATGAATACTTCAGCTTCAAAGGTACAATATATAAAAGAGAAAAGGGTAAGGATTCCGGATAAAAGAGCTAAAGGTTATGATAAACGTGTATGGGCTCACAGCCTTGTGGTCCACAACCTTGTGAACCGATCCCTTTAAATCAAGTTAAAGATAAGGCACCCAATAGATATCAAGGAATAATTTGCTAACTTTGTAGAAACAAATAAGAAGTGCCATGAGGAATCTGCTTTATCTTTTTGTCTTTGCGGCTCTGCTTCTCGGCTTGAGCGCATGTTCTTCTTATTATTATTCGATGTTGAACTCGAATGACCCCGTTGGGGAGAAGAATGAGAGAGGTGATTTTGTGCAGGAAAACGATACGGTACGTATCTCTTATTGTTTCTGGGGAGAGAACGCCCCGGTTACTATTACCATTTATAATAAATTGGATGAACCCTTGTATGTGGATTGGGGGCGGTCGGCGCTGATTATCGATGACGTGGCTACCACCTACGATCCGAAAGTGGCCTCGGTGAGAGGCGAGAGCTCTAGCGTGGCATCCGGTAGCTCCTTTCATTGGAGCGATAGGAGCAGCAGCGGGTGGAGCTACTCGGAAGGTTCCTTCTCCGGTGATGTGAGTTTGCCGAAGGGCGTTGAGTTTATCCCGCCGCATTCCAAATTAGTCAATACGCCTTTGCAATTAGCCAACTTCCCGTTTAACGAGATCCCGAAAGAAGAGTATGTAAAGGAACAAATGACAACGAAAGCAAACACAACCGTAAATATCCGAGTGAAGGATTTTACAGAAGAAGATTCTCCGCTGAGATTCCGTAGCTACCTGACGTTGTTCGCCGGAGGGACTAATGGGAAGCCCTTGAAGCATTCCTCTTTTGAGCGGAACTTCTATCTGGCGAAATTGATCAAGGTCGGCGACGTGGCTCCCCAGTATTTCGATGAGGGACAGCAGCAATCCGGCGATTTCTTTTACGTGAAAGAGACTCATGGGGCTACGGCAGGCCTTGTCGTAGGAGCGATAGCGGTTACCGCCGCAGGGGTGGCGATAGAAGCTACGCTGGGTCCCGTGAACTATTAATATATTCATATCGAATGATACAAACTCTATCTGATTTAAAGACCGTGCGTTTCAACGAGCAAGCGGACGGTGTGATCATTTTGGACCAAACTCTGCTGCCGGGTAAGGAAGCGTATCTGACCCTTACCACTGCCGAGGAGATATGGGACGCTATCTATAAATTAAAGGTACGTGGAGCACCTGCTATCGGGGTAGCGGCCGCTTATGGTATCTATGTCTGCGCCCGTCGGATCGATACGGCGGAGAAATCCGTTTTCGTGAATGAGTTTCGGAAGATCAAGGAGTATCTGGCCGGTTCCCGTCCGACAGCGGTGAATCTGGTGGCGGCGCTGAACCGGATGGAGCGGGTATTGGTCGCTCATCCAACCTTGTCTGTCCCGGAATGGAAAGAGCTATTATATAAGGAAGCGATCGCGATCCGGGAGGAAGACGCCGCCGCTTGCCGGCAGATCGGCGAGAACTGTCTGGAGCTACTCCGTCCCGGGATGGGAATCCTTACGCATTGCAACGCCGGACATCTGGCGGTCTCGGAGTATGGCACCGCTTTGGCGCCGATTTATCTGGGGCAGGAGAGAGGTTATGGTTTCAAGGTCTTCGCCGACGAGACCCGTCCTTTGTTGCAAGGCGCCCGGCTCACGGCCTATGAGCTAAGCAGGGCCGGCGTGGACGTGACGCTGATTTGCGATAATATGGCCTCCGTCGTCATGCGGAAAGGCTGGGTGCATGCCGTGGTCGTAGGTTGCGACCGTGTAGCCGCCAATGGCGACGTGGCGAATAAGATCGGCACGTCCGGAGTGGCTATCTTGGCCCGGCATTACAAGATCCCCTTCTATGTATTAGGCCCGACATCCACCATCGATGGCTCGTGCCCGGACGGCGATTCCATTGTAATAGAGGAACGTAACCCCGATGAGGTCACCGAGATGTGGTATTCAAGGCGTATGGCCCCGAAAGACGTGAAAGTCTATAACCCCGCCTTCGACATTACTCCCCACGAGCTAATCACGGCTATAATTACGGAGAAAGGCATCTTTTATAAAAATAATCGCTGAAAGTTTTGCTAATCCCGAAACAATCAGTAATTTTGCCGCTCAATTTGAGGATATAAATAATTAAACAATATAACAATTTAAATTATGATCGTAGTTCCATTAAAAGAAGGCGAAAACATCGAGAAGGCGCTTAAGAAATTCAAGAGAAAGTTCGAGAAAACAGGTGTAGTCAAGGAATTGAGAGGCCGTCAGGCTTTCGAGAAACCGTCTGTTACGAAGAGAAAGCAGACTATGCGTGCTATCTACGTACAGCATTTGCAACAAGTAGAAGAATAATTATAGCTTCCGGGCTTGTTTTATTGAATTCTTATTCCTATTTTCGTTGCATGAATGTTGATGCAACGAGAATATGCTGATCGATGACTTTCTAAACTATCTCCGGTATGAGCGGAACTATTCCAATTATACGATTGGTGCCTATTCGAAAGATTTGGACCAATTCCAGAGGTATGTAAGAGAGCATCGAGAAGGTGTATTCAACCCCGGGGAAATCGACTCGGATTTCGTGAGAAGCTGGATCGTCAGTTTGATGGACGAGAAGCTTTCTCCCGTATCGGTAAACCGGAAATTAAGTTCTTTGAAATCTTTTTTTAAGTTTCTCATGAAACGGGGGATTGTCTCCGCGAATCCGTTGAGATTGGTGAGCGGTCCGAAAACGAAGAAACCCTTGCCTTATTTTATTAAGGATAGCGAGTTGGAGGCGTTGTTGGACGGGGACGGATTTGATGAGGATTTTGAAGGTGTGAGGAATCGGTTGGTCATTGAGATGCTATACGATACCGGGATGCGCCGCTCAGAGTTAATCGGCATACGAAACGTGGATGTGGATTATGAGGCGATGCAGGTCAAGGTTACCGGAAAGCGGAACAAGCAGCGGTTGATTCCTTTTGCGGAGGGTTTAAAAAACTTAATGCTTGCATACACGGAAGTCCGTGATCGTGAGGTTGAGGCAGCCGGTGAATGGTTTTTCGTTCGAAAGAATGGGAACCAGTTGTCGACGGGGATTGTTTATAATATAGTAAAAAAGCAATTGTCGGAGATACCCATGCTGGCGAAACGAAGTCCACACGTGTTACGACATTCATTTGCAACGAGTATGTTAAACAACGGAGCCGAGCTGAACGCTGTGAAAGATTTATTAGGTCATAGCAGTTTAGCGTCTACCAGTGTTTACACGCATACAACCTTTGAGGAATTAAAAAAAGTGTATCATGCTCATCCAAGAGCAAAAAAAGAAGGAGGTTATTATGGACGTTAGAATTCAAGCAATTCATTTCGACGCAACTGCACAGTTGGAGGCGTTTATTCAGAAGAAAGTTTCTAAATTGGAGCAATACTTCGATGGTATTATATTGGCAGAGGTTACATTGAAGGTGGTTAAGCCTGAGACGGTGAAGAACAAGCAGGCCAGTATAATGTTGTCCGTGAAGAACGGGGAATGTTTCGCTGATAAAATAAACGATACTTTCGAAGGGGCGATAGACGATTGTGTTGAGGCTTTGGAGAAGCAACTGGTTAAATTCAAAGAAAAAATCAGAGCCAAATAAAAAAAACGGTAGATAAATTTGGTATGTAAGAAATAATATCTAAATTTGCAGCCGTTTCGCCGTGGTGACGAAACGGCTGCTTTTAGAAGTATCGCCTCTTTAGCTCAGTTGGCCAGAGCACGTGATTTGTAATCTCGGGGTCGTTGG
>OLSG01001286.1_pt1 | contig 26450 bp, 22 predicted proteins | sample 1673041 | NCBI WGS metagenome assembly OLSG01 (sample SAMEA3136749, study PRJEB25190) | human gut metagenome | reverse complement strand
GTGCGGGGCGCTGCCGCCGTAGGTGTCGACGATGATCTTGCGGCCGGTCAGGCCGCTGTCGCCCTGCGGGCCGCCGATGACGAAGCGGCCGGTCGGGTTGACATAAATCTTGGTGTTCTCGTCCATCAGCTCCGCGGGAACGGTCGGCTTGATGACAAGCTCGATCATGTCCTTGCGGATCTGCTCAAGCGTCGCCTCCGGCGCGTGCTGGGTGGAGAGGACGACCGTGTCGACGCGGACGGGCTTGCCGCTCTCGTCGTACTCGACCGTCACCTGCGTCTTGCCGTCTGGACGGAGATAGTCGACAAGGCCCTGCTTGCGCACGTCGGTCAGCTTCTTTGCCATCTTATGGGAAAGGGAGATCGCGAGCGGCATGAGCTCAGGGGTCTCGGTGCAGGCGTAGCCGAACATCATGCCCTGGTCGCCCGCGCCGTTGTCGAGCTCGCTCGCGCCGCTTTCCTTATTTTCAAAGGAGTTGTCGACGCCCATCGCGATATCGCCGCTCTGCTCGTCGATGTTCGTGATAACGCCGCAGGTGTCACAGTCAAAGCCGTACTTCGCGCGGTCGTAGCCGATGTCGCGGATGACGTCGCGCGCGATCTTCGGGATGTCGACATAGCAGCTCGTGGTGATCTCGCCCATGATGTGGACAAGGCCGGTGGAGACGGTCGTCTCGCAGGCCACGCGGCCGTTGGGGTCTTTTTCAAGGATCGCGTCGAGCACCGCATCGGAGATCTGGTCGCAGATCTTGTCGGGATGCCCCTCGGTGACGGATTCGGAGGTGAATAAACGTTTTGCCATGGTTCTTTTTCTTCCTTTCTCGTTGTTGGGAAAAACAAAAAATACTCTGTCGAACCGACAGAGTATCGCGCTTTCTGCTCTTCCTCATCTTTCGATTCGTTCGTCGGATTTGGCACCTTGCCTCTTCGGGCAGGTTGTCGTGGTGTCATAGGGCCGATCCCTCAACCACTCTCGATGAAGTATTCACTTGTGGCTTTCGCCAAATCGTATTCTACCATGTTTGTGCGTTTTGTCAATCAGTTTTTGAAGATTTTGTGCAAATACTTGACTTTGTCCGGATTTATGCTACAATATTGTTCACAAATTGAATGTCATCGGGGACTTGCGGCCGCAGCCGCAGCGGTCGAGAGATGTCGGATGCGTCCGGTCAAGCAGTGACCGGACTTTTTTTATATTTTTTGAAACAATCGGAGGCTCTTCCATGCAGATTTCCCTTTCCGATCATTTTACGTATCAAAAGCTGCTGCGCTTTGTCGCGCCCAGCATTTTGATGATGATCATCACCTCTATTTACAGCATTGTCGACGGCTTTTTCGTCTCGAACTTCGTCGGCAAAAATTCGTTTGCCGCGCTGAACCTCATTTTTCCCGTCATCATGGCGCTCGCCGCCGTCGGCTTTATGATCGGCACGGGCGGCAGCGCGCTCATCGCCAAAACGCTCGGCGAGGGCAAGCCCAGGAAAGCGAACGAGATCTTCTCCATGCTCGTCATCGTGCTTGCCGCCGGCGGCGCGATTTTAAGCGGCGTGTGCATCGTTTTCCTGCACCCCATCTCGTTCGCCGTCGGCGCGACGGACCTGACGATCGACGACTGCGTGCTCTATGGGCGCGTACTGCTGGCTGCTCTCCCTTTTTTCATGCTGCAAAACAGCTTCCAGAGCTTTTTGGCGACGGCGGAAAAGCCGCACTTCGGCCTGCGCGTGACGGTGTTCGCGGGGCTGACGAACATGGTACTCGATTTTCTGCTCGTCTACGTGTTCCCGTTCGGCCTTCTCGGCGCGGCGCTCGCCACGGCGTTTTCGCAGATTGTCGGCGCGCTCATCCCGCTTGTCTACTTTCTCCACCCGAACGATTCGCTGCTGCGCCTCACGCGTCCGCGCTTTGACTTCCGCGCCCTCGGCAAGGCCTGCTACAACGGCTCGAGCGAGATGGTCAGCAACCTTTCGACCTCTCTCGTCGGCGTACTCTATAACGTGCAGCTCATGGCGATTGCCAAGGAAAACGGCGTGAATGCCTACGGTGTTCTGATGTACGTGAGCTTCATCTTCATGGCGTTTTTCTTCGGCTATTCCATCGCCGTCACACCCGTCGTCGGCTATCACTACGGCGCGAAGAATCACTTAGAGCTCAAGAGCCTCCTCAAAAAGAGCCTGACCATCACGCTCATCACGAGCCTTGCGATGACGGCCTCGTCCATCCTGCTGGCAAACCCCATCGCACATCTTTTCGTCGGCTACGACGCGGAGCTGTGCGACATGACGGTCAACGCGCTGCGCATCTACGCGCTCTCATTCCTCGTCTGCGGTTTCAATATCTTCGGTTCGGCGTTTTTCACGGGGCTCAACAATGGCACAGCCAGCGCGCTCATTTCGTTCCTGCGCACGCTCGTCATTCAGGTCGCCGCGGTACTTCTTTTGCCAAAACTTCTCGGCATCAACGGCATCTGGCTCGCCATCACCGTGGCCGAAGCGCTCACACTGATCGTCACAGAAACGCTTTTCCTCCTCGGACGGAAAAAATACCACTACGCATAAAGCAGATCATCCAAACAGCCGCGGTGGCTCGAACCACCGCGGCTGTGCTTGCGCTTTCTGACGGGCTGTGGCATAATAATTCTGTCAAATTCTACTTTTGGAGGGGAATGTTATGTGCTTTTGGTGGTTTATGTTACTATGCGATTTGATCATTCCCATTGTTATGGTCATTGCAGGAAGAATGATGTGGAAGCATTGCCCAAAACATATAAACAGCATGTTAGGATACAGAACAACTCGTTCAATGAAAAATATGGATACATGGAAATTTGCTCATAACTATTGTGGAAAACTTTGGTGGAAAATAGGATGGGTAATGGTTATACCATCTGCCTTGATACATATTCCGTTATACCATAGTGATAAGAATACGATTGGATTTGCAGGGATAATTCTTGTAACAATCCAATGTTTTATTATGATTCTATCAATTTACCCGACAGAAAAAGCTTTGAAAAAACATTTTAATGATGATGGAATACCCAGATAGATTCCAGTTTGTCATTGCCACATAATTGATTTTTCACCGACCGGTGCAATCACCGGTCGTTTTTTTGCATTTTCCTCTTGACACCTCATATTGTTGTGATATTATTTTGATATCAAGTTTGGAGGTGCTTTTTATGGAAGAAAAGATCATCACCGGTCACAAAAACGGCATGCTCGTGCTGCTGCTCGAGCTTGTTCTCTACATCGCCGCGGTCGTTTTTCTGATCGTCGACATCAATGCAGGCTTTCTGCCCCTTGTCGTCCTTTGCGTCATCCTGCTGTTGCTCGGCTGGATCCCACTGTGCGGCCTGCGCGTTCTGAAGCCGCAGGAGGCGCTGGTGCTGACGCTGTTCGGCAAGTACATTGGCACGCTCAAGGGCGAGGGCTTCTACTGGGTCAATCCCTTCTGCTCGTCGTTCAACCCCGCCGCCAAGACGAAGCTCAACCAGTCCGGCGATGTGGACGGCGGCCACAAGGGCACGGACCTTCTCGCTGCCATGCAGGGCGCGTCCGCCGCGGTCGAGGTGGGCGGCAGCAAGAAGATCTCGCTCAAGATCATGACGCTCAACAACGCCCGCCAGAAGATCAACGACTGTCTCGGTAACCCCGTGGAGATCGGAATCGCCGTGATGTGGCGCGTGACCGACACAGCCAAGGCCGTATTCAACGTGGATAACTACAAGGAATACCTGTCGCTCCAGTGCGACGCAGCACTGCGCAACATCGTCCGCCTCTATCCCTACGATGTCGCCCCGAACGTCGACACCACGGGCGACGGTCAGGCCGACGAGGGGAGCCTGCGTGGGTCCAGCGAGGTCGTCGCCGCGCGCATCCGCGATGAAATTCAGGCCAAGGTCGCCGACGCGGGCCTTGAGATCATCGAAGCGCGCATCACCTACCTCGCCTATGCGCCCGAGATTGCGGCCGTCATGCTCCAGCGCCAGCAGGCCAGCGCCATCATCGACGCGCGCAAGATGATCGTTGACGGCGCGGTCGGCATGGTCGAGATGGCGCTTGAGCGTCTGGCGGAAAAGGGCACGGTCGAGCTCGACGAGGAGCGCAAGGCGGCCATGGTCTCGAACCTGCTCGTGGTGCTGTGCGGCAACCACGACGCCCAGCCCGTCGTCAACTCCGGAAGCCTGTATTAAGCGCGCCGCGCTACTTTTTGGGAGGCTGCCATGAACGACAACGCCAAAAAGCAGGTGCCCCTGCGCCTGTCCCCCAAGCTCTACGCCGCCATCGCCGCCTGGGCAGAGGACGATTTCCGCTCCGTCAACGGTCAAATCGAGTATCTTTTGACCGAGTGCGTGCGCCAGCGGAAAAAGAACGGCAAATACGTCGGCGAGGAGATCGACGTTCCGCCCGAGCTCGATCTCAAGTGAACAAGTGTTAAGAATGTGGAAAGAATTCGTTTCTTTCCGCATTCTTGCTCTTCATTCCATTCAGGAATAGTCATTTGTTCAAACTTTATTGATGACTTTTCCCCGCCGCTGTGTAATAATGTTTGCAAATGTTATTTGATTGAAACGAGGTATCCCGCATTGAAAAAACTCAACCAGGCGATCGACCGCTTTTGTATCCTGCACCCGAATTTTGGCATCCCCAACCTGATGCTCTATGTTGTCATCGGCAACGTGGTGCTGGGGCTTTTGTCCAACTTCTCGAACGGCAACTTTCTGAGCTTCTTCTCCTACACGCTCTCGGGTCTTCTCCATGGGCAGGTCTGGCGGCTCATCACCTTTGTCCTCATCCCTGAGAGCGCAAGCCCGTTTTACCTTCTCATCACCTGCTATTTCTACTACTGGATCGGCTCGACGCTCGAGCGGCAGTGGGGTACGGCCAAGTTTACAACGTATTACCTGAGCGGCATGCTGCTCACCGTCGTCGGCGCGAGCATCGTCAGCCTGATCACGGGCTACAGCATCCCCGTCTACGGTGCAAATTATGTCAACTTTGCCATGTTCATGGCCTTCGCGCTCCTCTATCCCGATGCGCAGGTGCTGCTGTTTTTCGTCTTCCCCATCCGCATGAAGTGGCTCGCGTATATTGACGTATTCTACTTCTTCTTCGACATTGTGCGCTACATTGCCGCCGGCAGATGGTACTATTCCATCATGCCCATCGTGGCGCTTTTGAATTTCGTCATTTTCTTCTGGCCCGAGCTTACACGGTTTTGGGGACTCGAACGCCACCAGAGCAAGCAGGCCACGCACTTCCATAACACCGTGCGCGCCCAGCAGCGCCAGGAGCAGTATCAGCAGCAGACGCAGGGCTTCCGCCACAAATGCGCCGTGTGCGGCCGCACCGATGTGACGAATCCCGAGCTCCAGTTCCGCTATTGCAGCAAGTGCGCAGGGTACCACTGCTTCTGCTCTGACCACATTTTCAATCACGTCCACTTTACGGACGAGCAGCCATAAGCAAAGAGAGGCAATCATTATGGCATATACGAAAGAACAGGCGTGGGAGCTGCTCACGCAGTACAACAAGGGTGAATTCCACTTAAAGCACGCCAACACCGTCGCCGACGTGATGCGCTGGTACGCGGAAAAGCTCGGCTACGGCGACGAGGCGGACTTCTGGGAGATCGTCGGCCTTCTCCACGACCTTGATTTTGAGACGTATCCCGACGAGCACTGCATCAAGTCGCAGGAGATCATGCGTGAAAACGGTCTCGACGAGCGCCTGATCCGCGCCACCGCCAGCCACGGCTATGGCCTGCACTTTGACGGCCTTCCCGAGCCGCAGCACGAGATGGAAAAGATCCTCTTTGCCACCGACGAGCTCACAGGCCTGATCGGCGCGGTCGCGCTCATGCGCCCGAGCAAGAGCGTCAGCGATCTTGAGGTCAAGTCCGTCAAGAAAAAGTACAAGGACAAGAAGTTTGCCGCCGGCTGCTCGCGCGAGGTCATCGAGCGCGGCGCGGAAATGCTCGGCTGGGATCTTGACACGCTCATTGAGCAGACGATCCTCGCCATGCGTGCAAGCATTCATGTCGAATAATTTCCCTGCATAACATTTTACCGGTCATCTATTACCTGCGGAAAGGAAGGTGTTTTTATGAGCGATTTTACCCCTACGCCCACGCCGAGTTACAGCGGAAAGCTCCGCAACCATATGCTGATGGTACCCGAGTGCATCAACGAGTGCAGCGGCATCCGCATCTTCGGCAGAACGATCAAGTCCTTTGTCTTTTCCACTGACGTTGCCACCATCGCAAGCGTCAATGCCGATGCGGTGATTGCCGTTTATCCCTTTACCCCGCAGCCGCGCATCGTGCGCGCCGTCATCAGCGTGGCGGATATGCCCGTGTTCTGCGGCGTCGGCGGCGGCTTCACGTCTGGCGCGCGCTCTGTCGCCCAGGCGATGGAGGCTGAGCACTGCGGCGCTTACGGCGTTGTGCTCAACGCGCCCGTTTCGGCGGATATCCTGCGCGACATCAAGTCGCACATCGACATTCCGGTCGTGGCGACCATCGTCTCCGCCACGCAGGACACTGAGGCTCGTATTGCCGCAGGCGTTGACATTTTGAACGTCTCTGCCGCGTCGGAAACGCCGCAGCTCGTCGCCGCGCTCCGCGCCCGTCATCCCGAGATCCCCATCATCGCCACCGGCGGCCCGAAGGATGAGACTATTCGCAAGACCATCGCGGCAGGCGCGAACGCCATCACCTACACCCCGCCCGACAACGGTGTGCTGCTGGCTGAGATCATGCACGCACACCGCGAGCGCTACCGGTAAGCTACATATAAAAAATGCTGGCTCTTATGAGCCAGCATTTTTCTTTTATCTTCACGCTTCCTTGTTCGACACAAACTGGTAGCTGCCTTTGCTGCCCTTCAGCGTGACGATCCCCTTTTCACCGCTCTCCTGCTCATAGGTGAGCGTGATAGTCCCGTCCTCGTTCTGCTCGAGCGAGGTGACCGTGCAGCGCTGGAAATTCGTATCGCCGTGGAGCAGATAATAGGCGTCGTACTCCTCGAGATAGATGAACTGGTCGAGATTCTTTTTGTTCGTCTCGTCCAGTGCCACGCCCAAATACTCCTGCAAAAAGGCGTCCATTTCCGTTCTCTGCGTTTTGATGGGATAATGCTCAAACGCCACCGGGCCGATTGCTGTCTGTTCTGCCTCAGTAACCTCTTCCTGTATTCCTGTCGGGCCATTATAGAAGAGCTCATAGAGGTCGATGTCCGCGGCGGTGTCGTAATAGCTGCTGAGCAACATATTCGTCATGCACACGCCACTGCCCACATTGAAAAATTCCGTGTTGAACCATTCGATGTCCACCGCAGACGTCTCATCATCCGGCGGCGGTACGTCGTCCGCGGGCTTTGTGCCGCAAGCGGTCAGTGCGCAGCACAGGGTAAAAAGCAGCAGAAAGATTTTTACTCTCTTCATTTCTCTCATCCTCCGTAAAAGTGGTCCTATTATGATCGCTTCTGCGGCGCAGCCGCACTTTTTACGCCATGGGACTCTCCTCCCTCTCTCCTATTCTCTCAGTACGGGCACGGGAATGCGGAGAACACTGCGTGGCCGTCGACGAGGGTAAAGGGATATTCATAGGCTTCCGTTTTGCCGGTATCCGCCCACGCCTGCGCGATGTCGTCCCACGCAAGCAGCGTGACCGTCTGCGTCAGCACGCCGCTGTCGCCGTCGAGCGCAGCCGTGCACGTGTATCCGCCCAGGCTCTCGTTGCCGCCGCGGCCTGCGGACATGACATAGAGTCTGCCGTCAATATCACGGTAACGCTGCTCAGTGCTGCCCAGCCATTCGTCGGCAAGCTCCGGTGTGACATACCGCAGCAGCAGCGCACGGAGGCCCTCCAGCGTTTCCACGCCCTTGATGTCCGCCAGATCATAAAGATTGCCGTCGACCTCGGCTGTCACATTGTAATCCATCGGCGGATCGTCCATATAAAACCACGACCACAGCGTCGCCGCCGCCTTGAAATCCGCTGTCACGGTCTGCTCCTGCGACACGCTCAGGATCGTCTTCGCATGCTCGCTGAGCGCGTTGTAGAATTCGCTGTACGGCACTGCGAACACCTGCGGCCCCGCCGCATACGGCGCGATGACGTACTGGTCGAATGTGACCGTCAGGCCGTTTTCCGTAAAGTTCAGCGTCGCGAGCGTGGGGAAATCCTGCAAATAAGAGTCATAATCGTCAAAATATCCTTCGCTGAGGCCCTTTTGCGCGATCTGCTCGTAGATATTCCAATAAATGCTCTCCTGCAGCGAGTTTCCCTGCAAATCGCCCTCCTCCGAGGCCAGCGCGTCCAGCGTCAGGAATTCGCCCGTCGTCAGATCAAAGCTCCACGCGCGGGTGGCGGAATTCGGATGCACGCCGCCGTAGTAGGTGTAGTTCTCCGCCGCGATGCTCAGGAGCTTCCCCTCGGTCATGTAGGTCTGCGTCAGGCTCAGCTCGTTCGTCCAGTAGCTTCCGTTCAAAAAGACCGATGTGCCGTTTTCCGCATAGAGCTCCTTGGCCTCCGCGGCCATCTGCGCCGCCTCGGACTCAAGACCCGCGAGCACGTTGTTCATCTCCGTGTTGAAGGCGTTCTGCGCCGTGAACTGCGCGGGGTTGCCCGTGCCGCCGTTCGCCGTCACGTTCTCCGCCAGCGTGTAGAGCTCGCCGTCCTCCGTGCGCAGCTCGAGCACCGGCAGTTCGTAGCGCTCCGCCAGAAGCACCGTGCCGTCGTCGGCCTTGTACTCGTTTTCGTAAACTTGCGTCGCGACTTCAAAGTGCAGCGCGCTCGCCTGCGGCGGCGCGTTGTCCTCCAGCCCGCCGGGCGCTCCTGCGCCGCAGGCGGTCAAATTCAGCGCCAGCACGCAGCAAAGCAGCAGCGTCATCCATTTTTTCATTCTGTTCTCCTTTCGAGGTCTCGGTTCCTTGCTCAAACGATCGCAGGCCCCTCCGTCCACGCGCCGCTGCCTCTGGCCGCGCGCAGCTCGGGATAGGCGAGCACGTATTGATCCGCCGCGCGCGCCGTCAGAGCGAAGAGCTTCTGCGCCTCCTCGCTCAACGCGCGCACATCGGCGCTCTTGGTCAGCACCGGTGCGCTTCCCGTTTTTTTGATCGTTTTGAGCAGCTTTCGTCCCCGCTCATTGCACGCCAGCACACGCAGATAGGGGACCTCCGGCGGCACATCCGCCGCCGTCACGTCCAGATACGCCGCAAGCAGCATCCGCCGCAGCCGCGCATAGGCATAGCGCTTCGTCTTCACCGCGGAGAGCAGCTCGTCGACGGACGCTGCCGTCCGCGCTGCGTCATAAAACCGGCGATAAAGGCCTTCATTCCCGCTGTCATAGCGGGCGAAGTCCTCCTCGCACATCGCGCGCAGCCGGGAAAGCACCGCTCGCTCCGCATTCTGCATCGTCACCGGCGCGCGGCCCGCTGCGCATTCGCGCGCATAGATGGCGGCGCTCTCCGCCGTCAGATACGCGGAGGCGTCCTCTCCGTTCGTGAGCAGCTCGCGGATGTGGCTCGCCGAGGCGAAGCCCTTCGCCGCACCCCCGTTGTGCCCGACGACCTTTCGCAATATTGCCAGCGGCGCGATGGTACTGCCGCTTTGCAGCAGCGCCTTGCAGTATTCTACGCCGAGGATATCGTTCGGCTCCCGGAGCACCGCGGCATCCTCGCCGATGAGCGCCCTCGCAGCGCTCTCCCTCGCCGCGGCAAAGGACAGGCCCTTGGCAAGCTCCTCTCGCAGCGCGTCGGGAAAATCCGCCCGCAGCAGTGCCTTTGCCGCGCGCTGCAATTTCGCCGCGTTACCGCATTCGCTGCCAAAGGCCAGCGTGTCGACCACGCCCGTCGCCGCCAAAATGCTCACGCCGCCGCGGGCAAAGCCCTCCGCCGACGAAATGGCCCACGGCAGCGGCAGCTCAAGGACTAAATCTGCCCCGCCGCGCACGGCAGCCTCGGCGCGCGCATGCGCGCGTTCAATGGCAAAATCGCCCCGCTGGACAAAATCGCCGCTCATCGCGCACACGACCGCGCACTCTTCCTCGCCTGCCAGACGGCGCAATTCATCAATTTGCCACTTGTGGCCGCGGTGGAAGGGATTATATTCGCATATTATACCAAATACCCTCATGGAAGTCCTCTCAAAGCGGTTACAAAAGAGTTACGTTTTGTTAAATTTACTTGTCTTTGCGAAAAAAGTTGTTATAATATATTCTGTATTGAATTGTACATCCGATCAATTTGATTCTTATTTTATCGGAAATTCGGGCGCAATGCAAGCGCCCTCGGAAAAAGGAGTATACTTATGAATGTTCTGGTCATCAACGCAGGTTCTTCTTCCCTGAAGTATCAGCTGCTCAACCCCACCACGGGCGAGCTGCTGGCGAAGGGTCTGTGCGAGCGCATCGGCATCGACGGTCTGTTCACCTATAAGCCCCAGCTTCCCGGCAAGGAAGCCATCAAGGCCGCTTCCGTCTCCATGCCCACCCACAACGAGGCCATCCAGGCCGTGCTGAACGCGCTCGTCGACGAGAAGAACGGCGTCATCGGCTCCATGAAGGAGATCGACGCTGTCGGCCACCGCGTCGTCCACGGCGGCGAAAAGTTTGCCAAGTCCGTCGTCATCACCGACGAGGTCATGCAGGCAATCGAGGAGTGCACTCCCCTCGCCCCGCTCCACAACCCCGCCAACATCATCGGCATCAAGGCCTGCCAGGAGCTCATGCCCGGCGTGCCCATGGTCGCCGTGTTCGACACTGCCTTCCACCAGACCATGCCTCCCGTGGCTTACACCTATGCTCTTCCCTATGAGTACTATGAGAAGGACAAGGTCCGCCGCTACGGCTTCCACGGCACCTCTCACAAGTATGTTTCCCAGCGCGCGGCCGATATGCTCGGCAAGCCCATCGAGCAGCTCAAGCTGATCTCCTGCCACCTCGGCAACGGCTCCTCCGTCACCGCGATCGACGGCGGCAAGAGCGTCGACACCTCCATGGGCTTCACCCCGCTCGCCGGTCTTCCCATGGGTACCCGCTCCGGCGACATTGACGCCGGTATCCTCGAGTACCTGATGAACAAGTACGGCATGGACATCACCGAGATGCTCACAATCCTCAACAAGAAGTCCGGCGTTATGGGCGTCAGCGGCGTCAGCTCCGACTTCCGCGATCTCGAAGAGGCCTTCGAGCAGGGCAATGAGCGCGCCGGCCTTGCCGTCGATATGTTCAACTACGGCGTGAAGAAGCTCATCGGTGCGTATGCCGCCGCGATGGGCGGCGTGGACGCCATCATCTTCACCGCAGGTGTCGGCGAGAACAGCGCTTCCCAGCGCATGGCCATCGCCTCCGGCCTCGAGTTCATGGGCGTCAAGATGGACGAGGACGCCAACAAGGTCCGCGGCGAAGAACGCGTCATCTCCGCGCCCGACTCCAAGGTCACCGTCCTCCTCATCCCCACGAACGAGGAGCTCATGATCGCCATGGATACCGAGGCGCTCGTCGGCTAAGTCATCGACAACCGATTATAAAAAATCCGCTTACGAAATTCGTAAGCGGATTTTTTTATTGCCGGTCTTCGAGCCACTGCATCGCGCCATAGGCGAGCAGTGCGCTCCCGCGCGGTAAAATGTTCTCGTTGAAGACGACGCTCTCGTTGTGCATGGGCTTTCCGTAGCGCGCGTCCTCCTGCGCCGTGCCCGCGCCGAGCAACAGATACGCGCACGGCAGCTCGTAGGTGTAGGACGCAAAGTCCTCCGAGCCCATCCCGCCCTCACGCAGGCGGTAGACGCTCTTCTCGCCGAACAGCATTTCGGCGCAGCGTGCCATCTGCTCGGTCAGCGCCTCGTCGTTTTTGAGCGGCGGCGCGCTCGCGAGCTCTTCGACGCTCGCACTGCCGCGGAAGGCCCTGGCCGTCGCGTCCGCGATCTCGCCGATGCGGCGCAAGATCAGCGCGGTCACGTCGCGGTCGAACGTGCGGATCGTGCCCTCGATCACGGCCTCCTGCGGGATGATATTCGGCGCGTGGCCCGCGCTGAATTTGCCCATTGTCACGATGGCGGGCGTCTTCGCGGGCAGCTCGCGCGCCGTGATCTCCTGAAGCGCAAGGTAGATGTGCGCGGCAATGTTGATTGGGTCGACGCCCGTCTCCGGCATTGCCCCGTGACAGCCGACACCCTTGACCGTGATACGAAACAGCGTGCAACCCGCCATAAACGTTCCCTTGCCGCAGAGCACCAGGCCCGACGGCGTCCCGGAGTTCACGTGCAGCGCCATCGCCGCCTGCGGCTCCGGTGCCTCCAGCACACCGGCCTTAAGCATCGCTTTCGCGCCCGTGAAGCCTTCCTCGTCGGGCTGGAAGACGAGCTTCACCGTGCCCTTGAGCTCGCTTTGATGCGCCTTGAGCAGCCTTGCAGCGCCCAGCAGCATGGCTGCGTGCATGTCGTGTCCGCAGGCGTGCATGCTGCCGTTTTCCGAACGGAACGGCAGGTCGGTCTTCTCCTTCACCTTGAGCGCGTCCATGTCGGCGCGCAGCAGGATACAGCGCCCCATGTCTTCGCCCGTGAGCTCCGCGACCACGCCGCCGCCCAGCTCGCGCGGCTCATAGCCGAGCAATCGCAGCTTTTCTTCGACAAATTGAACCGTCTGCGGCAGGTGCGCGCCGACCTCCGGCGCGCGGTGGATCGCTCTCCGGTTCTCGACGATCTCGTCTTTCATTTCGATGGCTTCCGCCAGTAACGTCTTTCCGTTCATACAAAGTCCTTTCTCATTTCTGCGCGGCGGTTTTTTTCGCCGCGCGCTGCTGCGCTGTCCGCCGCACGAGTTCGCACAGCGGCAGGATGTATAAAAAGCACGCAAATGCCATGCCTGTCATCGGTGCGCCGACGGTCGAGAGCGGCGTCGCCCCCGCGATCGACCACGGGATCAGCGGCGCGACGACGACGGCGCTGTTTTCAAGGTTGATGGCAAATTCTTCTTTATCCTTCTGCGACGGCGCGCAGAGCTGGTGTGTCAGGATGATCGTCAACGTCTGGTTGCAGGCGAGAAGGCTCGCCAGAACCGCCGTCAGCAGCATCGAGGCATAGGGCGACGTTTTGTCGCGCAGCGCCGTCACACGCCCGCACAACCCGTCGAGCAGCCCCGTCTTGCGAAAAATGCCGGAATACGCCGACGAGATCATCACGATCAGCGCCACGCGCACCATCGAAATGATGCCGCCGCCGTTGAGCATCGCGCCGACCTCGGCGTCCGACGCCGTGTAGCCTAAGATTGCGGTCTTGAGGATCGTCACCGCGTCCAGATGCCGCAGGAAAATGCACAGCACGACCGCCGCTAAAATGCTGACCGACATCGCCTTTTTCACGTTCACGCGTAGGACCGACAGGATCAAAATGAGCACCGCCGGCAGGCACATGACCCAGTGAAGCGTCATCTCGCGCCCGTAGAGCGACCACAGCTCGCCCGCCGCGCCGCTGCCGCTTTTCGCCATGCCGAGCGCCGCATAGACGCCGCAGCTCAGAAGAAACGGCACGAGCGCCGTCTTGAGCATGCGCTTGATGTTGTCGTAAATGTTCGTCTCCGTCAGCTCGCTCACGAGCAGCGCGCTCGTCGAGACCGGCGAGCAGCGGTCGCCGAAGTATACGCCCGAAAGCATCGCGCCGCCGAGCAGCACGGGGTCCATGCCCATCGAAATGCCGACGCTCACGCAGATGGTGCCCATCGTCGCCGCCGTGCCGAACGCCGTGCCTGTCAGCATCGAGACGCCGCAATTCAGCAAAAACGTCATCAGCAGCAGAATTTCCGGCCGAATGAGGTCAACGGCGCAGCAGATAATGAACGGCAGCGTGCCGCACGCACGCCAGAACGCCGTCAGAATACCGATGAGCGGAAAGACGAGCAGCACGCTTGCCGACGTCTTCACGCCCGAGCAGATCATCTTCCCGAGCTCTTTCCACGAAAAGCCCTGCCTTTTGCCGTACAGCGTGAAGATCACAAGCCCCGCCAGGAGCGCGTAGAGGATATTCGTCCCCAGCACGATGCACACGAGCAGCGCAAGGCAAAATAAAACGATCGCAGCCATCCAAGTCCTCCCTATCCCTTTTAACACAGTATCGCTATCTTAGCACGCACGGCGGGAAAAGGGAATCTTTTTCCTGCCGTCCGCACCCACTGCCCACAGTATAATTGCCGCCTTCGCGCTTGTAAAACTGTTAAAATTGATATATTCTACAAGAAGCAGCTGTGAAAGGAGCGTTCCCATGAATTTCCATTCTCTTGACTATTTTCTCGTGCTCGCGCGGGAGAAAAACTTCACCCGCGCCGCTGAAGCGCTGCACATCACGCAGCAGTCGCTCTCGTCCCACATTGCGGGACTTGAAAAGGAGCTTGGCTGCACGCTCGTTGTGCGCCGCACGCCGCTTGAGCTCACCTACGCAGGCCGGACGTTTCTGCGCTATGCCGAATCCATCGGCCAGACGCGACAGGCCATGGAGCGCGAATTCTGCGACATCTCCGAAAATCAGAAAGGCGAGCTGCGCGTCGGCATCGCCTATACGCGCGGCCGCGCCATCATGCCGCGCCTGATCCCCGCTTTTCAGCGTCAGTATCCGAATGTCGAGATCACGCTGCTCGAAGGCTCGAACGACGCGATCCAGAAGGCGCTGCTCAGCGGCGGCATTGACCTCGCCATCGCCGGCTTTCCACACCCGCTCCCCGGCGTGGTGCTTGAGGATTACTATCTGGAGCACATCGTGCTGTGCCTGTCCGATGGGCTGCTCGCGCAGTGCGGCATCGACCTCGACACGCACCGCGGCGAGATCGCCGCGGGAAACCTAAGTGCCCTGTGTGACTGCCCCTTTGTCCTCGGCTCCGCGGAGGACATCGGCGGGCGCATCGGGCGCGGACTTTTGCGCTCCTCGGGCGTCTCGCCCGTCAGCAGAGCGACGTCGGAAAACGTCGAAACGCTGCTCGCGCTCTGCGAGCAGGGCGTCGGCGCATGCTTCTGCCCGGAAAATCTGCTGCACACAGCGCTCTCGCCCGAGCAGCTCGCGCACCTGCACATTCTCCCGCTCTGCCCAGAGGCTTCCTATCCCATCTGCTTTGGGTACTTGAGCCGCTCGTATCCGTGGAGCGTGCTCTCCGAATTCATCCGCATCGCCCGCGAGCAAACTGCATAAGCACCATAAAAACGCCGCCCGTACATTTATTGCACGGACGGCACTCTTTTTTACTTCTTCACCGCAGGCTGCTGCTGGGTGATGCAGTGGATATTGCCGCCGCCGAAGGCGACCTCCTTCGTCTGCACGCCCACGACCTCGCGGTCGGGGAACATTTTCTGCACCTGTTCGATGGCGACTGCGTCGTTTTCGTCGCCGTACTGCGGCAGGATGACCGCGCCGTTGACGATCAAAAAGTTCATATACGACGCGATGCTGACCTCGCCGTCCTCGCGGGGGATGGTGCCCTCCACGGCGTCGATGGTATCCGCGCCCTCGAGTAAGCACGGCTTTTTTGTCAGGCAGAGCTTGTGAACCTTTAATTTGCGGCCCTTGGCGTCCGTCGCCTCGCTCAGGAATCTGTATGCCGCCTGCGCCTGCTCGTAGAACGGATGGTTCTTGTCCTCCGTCCAGATGCAGGCGACCTCGCCGGGTGCGACGAAGCACGCCACGTCGTCGATGTGCCCGTTCGTCTCGTCGGGGTCGATGCCGTCCTTGATCCACAGCACCTTCTCGCAGCCGAGGTAGTCGCAAAGCATCTGCTCGATCTCTTCCTTGCTTTTATCGGGGTTGCGGCCCTCGGAGAGCAGGCACATTTCAGTCGTCAGCACTGTGCCCTCTCCGTCGACGTGAATGGAACCGCCCTCGAGCACGAAGCCCTCTGTGCGGTAGCTGTCCACATCCGCGATCTCGCAGATCTTGCGCGCGATCTGGTCGTCCTTGTCCCAGGGGAAATACAGCCCGTCGACGAGCCCGCCCCAGGCGTTGAACTCCCAGTCCACCGCGCGAAGACCGCCCTTGTCGTTCACAAGGAACGTCGGCCCGCAGTCGCGCACCCACGCGTCGTCGCTCTCGAGCTCCACGACGCGGATATTTTCGGGGAGCTTGGCGCGCGCGTTCTGATACTGGCGCACAGATGCGCCGACCGTGACCTTTTCAAATTTTGCGATGCCCTTGGCAACATCCGCAAAGGCCTTCTGCGCGGGCTTGCCGCCGTCGCGCCAGTTGTCGTTTCGCTCGGGCCAGAGCATCCACACGCCCTGCTGGGGCTCAAATTCGGCGGGCATGCGATACCCGTCCTGCTTCGGCGTTGTGCCGATGATTCGTTTTGCCATAGCTTTGTCTCCTTATGATGAAACCATACTTAGCTGCGTGCGTTTTTCCCGCGCAGCGCGATCAGCACCTCGCCGATCGCCACGCTGAGGATCGACCCGATCGTAATGGGCAGAAAGCTCGCAAGCGTCTCTGCGTCAAACGAGAGCGGGATCGCAGTGAAAATGATCGAAATGACGATGAGCACCATCGGCACGTAGGCGATCCATTTGAGCGCCGTGTCAGACCCCGGCACGCGGAACGGGCGCGGCGTCTTCGCATCCTCGCGCCGCAGCTTCAAAAACGCCGGAAACACGGGAAGATAGCTCAAAAGCAGCATCACGAGATTCAGCGCGAAAAAGCTCCAGAAGAGTGACGAGTCCGGCGACGCCATCTCGATGAGCACGCCCAAAACACACACGCACGAGGCGACGACGCCCGACGTGACCGCCGCGCCGACGGGCATGTCGTTCTTTGCCCAGCGCTTGGCGAACACCCGCGGCATGTCGTTGTGGTCCGCCGCCAGCGCCGCCGTCGAATTGACGCCCATCGACCACGAGATCATGTTGCCGAACAGCGTCACGAGGAACAAAAGCGCCACCACGCCCACGAGCACGCCGCCGCTGCCGCCCAGAATGAGCGACACCGCGTCGATAAGCCCCGAATCCACGCTGATCTCACGCACATCCACTGCCGCGCCGATGCCGAACGCCGAGAAGAGGTAGATGGCCGCGATGACGATGCCGCCGGTCACGATAGACTGCGGGATCTGCTTTTTCGGGTCGCTCATATTGTTTGCGTACGTGCACACGACCTCAAAGCCGAGGAAGTTGAAGATGATAACAGAGATATACGAAAGGCTGTTTAAGTCGAACGACGGCAGAAATGTCCGCGCCGACATGTCGTTGACAAAGCCGTAACGGCTGATATACCACACGCCGAGCCCGCCGACCAGCAGCGCCAGCACGATCTTGATGACAGCGCTCACGTTCAGGATAATGATGCTGTCGCACACGGGATAGCACGCGATGAGCGTGACGATCCAGATGAACAGCAGCTCGACCACGAGCGAGCCGAATGTTCCGAGGCTCCGCCCCGTGATGAACGTGATGAGCTCGGGACACATCACCGCGAGCGACGCCATCCACAGTGGAAAATTGATCCAGTAGTACCACGAGGCACGCGCCGCCCACTTGCCGTTCGGATACGCCGCGTGGATCCAGTCATAGAGCCCGCCGTCTCCCGCGTAGGCTGTGCCGAGCTCGGCGGCGATGAGGCCGTAGGGCAGCAGAAACGCCAATATCATAAAGATCCACCAGAAATACTGGCTGTTGCCGATCGACGCGACCGGCGCCGCCGCCTCGGCGACAAACACCACGCAGATGACTGACAAAATGACATCTGCGAGCCGGAATTGATTCTTCTCCATGGCTTATCTCAGCTCTTTTCCGCTTTCGAAACGCCGCAGTAGGCCTCGACGCAGCCGAGCTTGTCGCAGAGCACTTTGTCAAGCTCCTCTTTCGCCGCCGCGATCTGAAGACCGCTCGGCTCCTGCCGGCAGCGCGTGAAGTAGACAAGAAGGCCGCGCATGGCCGTCAGGCGGTTGCCTGCCTCCTCCCAGCAGAGGGAGGCGTCGCTGTCGGCGACCTCGTCGGTCACGTCCTCGCCGCGCGTCGCGGGCAGGCAGTGCATGAATTTACAGCCAAGGTTCCCCATCTGCATCAGCTCGCGGTTGACCTGATAGTCGTGGAAGACGCGCACGCGCTCTTCCTTCGGCATCTCGTTTTCGTAGAGACCGTACCACACATCGGTATAGATGAAGTCCGCGCCGCGTACGCTCTCGCGGTCATCGGTGACAAGGTAGCTGCCGCCGGAGAGCGCGCAGTTCTTCTTCATGATCTCCTTGTGCTGCTCATTCAGCTGGTGGCCCTGGGGGCCGTACTGGACAAAGTGCATACCGAGCTTCGTCGTGATAAAGCCGAGCGACGCGCACACCTGCGTCGCGTCGCCCACGAACACGACCTTGCAGTCCTCTAACTTCTTCCCCTGCGGAAGGTTCTCCACGATCGTGCAGAGGTCGCCGATCTCCTGCGTGGGGTGGTTGTAGTCCGACATGCCGTTGATGACGGGGATGGTGCAGCTTTTTGCGAGCTCTTCGATCGTCTTGTGCTCGATGACGCGCGCCATCACGACATCGACAAGCTTTGAGAGTACCTTGCCCGTGTCGCCGATGGTCTCATGCCCGCCGAGCTGGATCATACCGGGGCCTAAATACTGCGCGTGCCCGCCCATCTGGCTCATCGCGGTCTCAAACGAGACGCGCGTGCGCGTAGAGGACTGCTGGAAGATCATGCCGAGCGTCATGTTGCGCATCAGGGGCGGATAGTAGCCCGCCTTAATGGCCTTTTTGATGGCGAGCGACAAGTCGATGATGTCGAGCAGTTCCTGCTTTGTGAATTCATTGGTGTCGATAAAGTCTTTTTTCATACGATTCCTCCGACATTTCAAGTTGCTTTTTGCCGCGGAGGCAGACGCCGCGGCGAATGCTGCGCTTAGTGTCTGCACTTTTTTCCAGTTCATGCGGAAAAAACTGTGCAACATGACACAAATCACGCCGTATTCCGTCGCTGCTGTGTATTTTACATAGATTTTACAATTCTCCTCTGGCAGTTTTGACATTTGGCGCGTAAACTATTACTTGGTTATAAATAGAGTCTCAAAAAAGAAAAAAGGAAAGATAGAAAATATGGATATTTTCAATGTGCTCACGATGATCGGCGGGCTGTGCCTGTTCCTCTTCGGCATGAACCTGATGGGCCAGGCGCTCGAGCGCCGCGCGGGCGGCAAGCTCCGCTCTCTTCTCGACAAGATGACCGGCAGCGTATTCGCCGGATTTTTAACGGGCCTTGGCATCACGGCCATCATCCAGAGCTCGTCCGCCACCACGGTCATGGTGGTCGGCTTTGTCAACTCGGGCCTGATGACGCTGCGTCAGGCCATCAACGTCATCATGGGCGCCAACGTCGGCACGACCGTCACGGCCTGGCTTTTGAGCCTTGGCGGCATCGACTCCGGCAACTTCTGGATCAAGCTCTTAAAGCCCTCATCCTTCACTCCCGTCCTTGCGCTCATCGGCATCATCTACTACATGTTCTGCAAGGACAACAAGAAAAAGGACACCGGCATGATCCTGCTCGGCTTTGCCACGCTCATGTTCGGCATGGAGACGATGAGCGGCGCGGTCGCGGGCCTCAAGGACGTCCCCGCGTTCACGAATCTCTTTGTTGCCTTTCAGAATCCCCTCCTCGGCGTGCTCGCCGGCGCGCTGCTCACGGCCATCATCCAGTCGAGCTCCGCGTCCGTCGGTATTTTGCAGGCGCTCGCCGTCACGGGTTCTGTGAGCTATGCCGCGGCCATTCCCATCATCATGGGCCAGAACATCGGCACGACCGTCACGGCCATGCTGTCGTCCATCGGCACGAACAAAAACGCCCGCCGCGCCGCGGTCGTTCACCTTCTCTTCAATGTCATCGGCGTTGTCGTGCTGCTGACGGTCTTCTGCATTGTGCGCGCGGCTTTTGCGCCCGCGCTGCTGGATGAATCCGCCACCATGGCGGGCATCGCCGTCACACACTCGGTCTTCAACGTCCTCTGCACCGCCATGCTCCTGCCCGCGGGCGGCCTTCTTGAAAAGCTCGCCTGCCGCATCGTCCCCGACGATCCCCAGACGCAGGGTGAAAAGACGACCGAGCTCGACGAGCGTCTTCTCCCCACCCCGTCCCTCGCCCTTCGCCAGAGCCGCGCCGTCGCCCGCGAAATGGCGGACTGCGCCGTGCGCGCGCTGAACAACGCTCTCACCGCCCTTGACCACAACACGCCCGAGCTCGCCCAGAGCATCCGCGACGATGAGGAGCTTTGCGACCACTATGAAGATATCCTCGGCACCTACCTCGTCAAGCTCAGCACGCAGAAAATGGGCCGCGACGAGAGCGAGGAGGCGACCGAGTTACTCAAGACCATCGGCGACTTTGAGCGCATTTCTGACCACGCGGTCAACATTCTCTCCTCCGCTGAGGAGATGGAGCAAAAGGGCCTCACGTTCTCCGGCAGCGCCCTCAACGAGCTCGCCATTCTCACCTCCGCCATCCGCGAGATCCTTTCGCTCTCGCTCAAGTCCTTCTCCTCGCAGGACGTCGCGCTCGCCCAACAGGTCGAGCCGCTCGAGCAGGTCATCGACACGCTCAAAGAGCAGATGCGCACGCGCCACATCCTGCGCATGCAGCAGGGCCATTGCAGCATTGAGGCTGGCTTTATCCTCTCCGATCTTCTGACCGACCTTGAGCGCACATCCGACCACTGCTCCAACATCGCCGGCTGCGTCATCGACGCCCGTGCGCATAACCTCAACCTGCACGAAACGCTGCGCCAGGCCAAGACTGCCGACGGCAGCTTCCAGCAGACATACGAATCCTACGTGGAAAAGTACCAGCTTCCTGTTCCGTCGTCAAACGTGTAAAAAGCGGGGCGCTTGCGAGCGCCCCATTTTTGCTATTTTCTTGCTTGTAAAGCGCCCGCTTCCCTGCTATACTACGGTCGTTAGATGATTTCCGCGCAAACTGTCAATTTTGCGCGGTAGGAAAGGATGATACCATGGACCCGATTTATGAGATCGAATTGCAGGACTGCCCCTACTGCCGCGGCACCGGTACGGTGGAGGATGAGCAGGGCTGGTGCGTTTATGTCACCTGTGTCGACTGCGGCGCGCAGACCGCGCACGCAAGCTACGAGTCCCCCGAGGAACGTCTGGCCGCCGCGCAGCAGGTCGCACACCTGTGGAACGTCGGCAAGGTTCTGAACCCCGGCGTCGGCGACTGATTCGACTGGAACTGCATAAAAAGGACGGGAGAAAAGCATCTTCCGTCCTTTTTGCGCTCAACCGCCGTTTGAGCGCGCGAAACTTCCCCTCCATTGCGCGTTTTCCTGCAATCGGCTATACTGAACTCATCAAGGACGTCCGCACTTTATAGAAACGGAGTTTTGCCTTTATGAACATCGACATCGGCAGCAAGATCAAAACGCTGCGCCTCTCCAAAAGCATGACGCAGGAGCAGCTTGCAAAAGCCCTCCACGTGAGCGCGCAGGCCGTGAGCAAGTGGGAAAACGGCAGCTCGCTTCCCGATATTCAGCTTTTGCCCGCGCTGTCCGTCACGCTGGGAACGAGCATCGACTCGCTCTTCTCCCTCACGGACGAGAGCCGCTTTGCCCGCATCGACAATATGCTCTGGGACAAGCGCTTTCTCACACAGCAGGAATTTGACGAAGAGGAGCACTTTTTGCAGGAAAAGTGCCGCGAGGAGGAAACGCGCCCGCGCGCGACGCTGCTGCTCGCAGAGCTTTACTGCAAGCGCGCACGGGAATACAATGACCTCGCCTCTCCCCTCGCGCGTCAGGCGCTCGCACTGAATCTCGACTGCAAGGAGGCGCACAACGCCATCTTCGACGCCGAGCACGGCGCGTACCTCGACTGGAACGCGACGAACCACTACCGCACGATCGCCTTCTATCAGGAGTTTCTCGCCGCGCATCCGGAGAACCACAGCGCGCACCTGTGGCTTCTGGACCTTCTCATCGCCGACCGCCGCTGCGCGGAGGCGCGCGAGGTCTTGGACAAAATGCACCGCCTGAAGCCGACCTACAACGACGACTTTTACCTCGGCTGTATCCTTTTGCAGGAGGGGCACACCGACGACGCGCTCGCACAGTGGGAGGCCATGTGCGCAAAGTATCCCGACACGTGGGAGGTCTACGTTATGCGCGCGAGCGAGCTCGCCAAGCTCGCTCACTACGACGAGGCCATTGCGGATTACGAGAAGACGATGACCCTCATGCCGCCGCCCCGCTTCGTCGACCCTGCCGAGGCCATCGCGCAGATCTGCGAAATTCGCGGTGACTATGAAACGGCGATCACCTACTACGAAAAGGTCATCGCCATCGAAAAGGCCGACTGGCACGAAACGCAGGGCGAAGCCATCGACGCCCCGCAGCGAAGCATCGCAAGGCTGCGCGAAAAGCTGGCAAGCCGCTGATATCGGGGCGAAAAGGCGCTTGTCAAAATCTTTTGACAAGCAATTTTTCCTCATGTAAAGCAGCTTTGCTCGACAAACTTTCCCGTTTTGGCTACCCTTGGGGCAGATCGAACGAAACGCACAGGAGGCACTTATGGAACTCGGTAATCAGATCAAGGCACAACGCGCCGCGCTCTCGCTTTCGCAGGAGGAGCTGGCGGAAAAGGTCTACGTCACGCGCCAGACCGTTTCCAACTGGGAAACCAGCAAGAGCTACCCCGATATCCACAGCCTGCTCCTGCTCAGCGCCCTCTTCGATGTTTCGCTCGACCAACTCATCAAAGGAGATTTGGAAACCATGAAACAGGAAGTCAATGCCGCCGATGTCAAAGCCATGAACCGCGACGCCATCATTTTCTCCATCCTGCTCGCCGCCACGATCATCCTGCCCGTGCCGCTGCTCAAGTGGTTCGGCCTCTACGGCCTCATTCCGGAGCTTTTGCTCTGGGGCAGCGCGATGTACTTTGCTCTCCGGCTCGAGCGCATCAAAAAGGCGAACAACGTCCAGTCCTACAGGGAGATCTTGGCCTTCAGCGAGGGCAGAAAGCTCGATGAGATCGAGCAAAAGGTCGAAGCAGGCAAGCGGCCCTATCAGAAGCTTCTGCTCGTCCTGCTCACCGCCGGGATCACACTGCTTGTCGGCATGGTGCTCAGCTGGCTGCTGCTGTAAGCAAACATCACAAAACCCGCCCCGACGCAAAAGCGTCAGGGCGGGTTTGCCATTTAGAAGCAAGCTTCACATATTAAAGCGTCTGCGCGCTTCCTCGCGCAGCGACGGGACGCGGCGCACGATGCGCAGCGGGATGATGAGCCCGATGCAGATGACAAGCACGACGAGCGACCAGCTCGGCTGCCACACCTCAAGAAAATACCGGTCAAGGCAGTATTCGACGCCCATCGCCATCAGGCCCACCGCGCCGATGCACATGGCGATGGAAGAAAGGCGTGAGCGCCTGCCGTCGCGCAGCAGAAAGCTCAGCAGGAATACAACAACGCACGCCCAGCCGAGCATCGGCAGCACGAGCCCGCGGAACCACCGTCCCCCGTGCAGCGCAACGGAGATGATCCACACGTAAATGCCGATGGCGGCGACGTCCGCCGTCAGTCGGAAGAAGATTGGGATGCCGCGCACGAGCATCGGCAGTGCGAACCAGATCCACAGCATCACTGCCGCGCCCGCGACGTAGAGCGCCCAAGGGTGCTCCGTCGGCAAAATGAGATTCAGCAGACCGCAGCAGAGCGACACGGACGCGAGCATCGCCGTTAGCAGTGCGGCGGCGGCTCTGCGCGATGCTCTCGGCACCTCGGCCGGCTTAGTCGGGAAATAGCGCGGCTCGGTCTCATCCGGCTTCCACGCCGGCGTGCCGCAGAGCGGGCAGCGCTCTGCGCCCTCGTCCAGCTCCACGCCGCATTTGACACAATATGACATCAAATTCCTTCTTTCAATCTGCTATTCAGCGGTTGCTCTCTACGCGCACGGGGATGCCCGCGCGCACGAGGAAGCGGAAAAAGTCGCGCTCGGTGTCCGTCTCCGCCTGCGTGCCGGCAAAGGTGATCTCCATCGTGTCGCCATAGCTGATGGACGCGCAGTGGCAGCGCGGCACCGTCGCCTGTCCCAGAATGACCTCCGCCCCGCGGATATGCTCAGCCATTTCGGGCGGCACGGTGAACGCGCCTGGGTTCGTATATGTGCAGGAATAGGGCCTCACGCCGTGCAGGCGGTAATTGAGCGCCATGACGGGATTTTTGAAAACGACCGGAATGAGCCGCAGGAAAAAGTTTTCCGTAAAGCGAACGTTGCCCGTGAACGCCGCCTGCAATTCCTGCCGGTTGATGTGCAGCTTCATAAAATGCCGCACTTGCGAGACGATCTCGGGGAACGTGTAGTCGCCGAGCGTGGGGTCGATATACGGGCGGACGGTGGTAATGAAGTTTCGCAGCGTCTCGCTCGGGAACCAGCCGCGCAGATTGATGGGGATGGCCAGCGCCACGGGGCGCAGGCGGTAGGGCTTTTCGCGCTTCTGCTTTTCCAAAATGACGTAAATGAGCACAGCGGAGAGGTATTCGGTGATCGACGCGCCGTACTTTTTCGACTCCTCGCGCAGCTTCGAGAGCGGCACGAAGCCCATCGTCACATGGAACGTGTAAAACGGCTCGCTTGTGCCGGTATTCTGATACGCCGTCGGCTGGCGGTGGAGGCCCAGCGCGTGGTGTCCTGCGTAGCGGGCATAGGCGTCCTCCATCTCCTCCTCGCGCGCCGGCTCGTTCAAATCAAGCACACCGTTCCCCGCAGGGATATCAACGCCGGTCTGGCGCAGGTATTCGGCCAGCAGCGTGCGGAAGAAGACGATGGCTCCGCCGCCGTCGGAAAGCGCATGGAAAACCTCGAGCGAGATGCGGCTGCGGTAATAGTAAAAGCGCACGAGCCAGCCGTTGTCTTCCTTGAAGCGCACGGGCTGGCAGGGGTCGGACACGTCCTCTTTCAAAAACGGCCCCGGCGCGCTGTTGTGCTCCAAATAGTACCAGAACGCACCCTTACGGATGCGCACGGCAAAGGTCGGGAAGCGCGGCATGCAGCGGTCGATGGCGCGCTGAAGCGCCGCGGGGTCGACGTCTTTTTCCATCAGAGCGGAAAAACGGTAGATGGCTGAATACTCCTCCTTTTGCAGCGCGGAGTAGAGCGTGCCCGCGGAATCGAGCTTATACCATTTGCTGTTGGGCTTGGCCATCCGATGTTCCCTCTTTCCTTCTGCGCGGTCTTGAGAGGTTTATTATAGCACAAAGCGGGGCGCGCTACAAGAAAGATGCGCTTTTCCTTGGCATTTTCACGAAATTATGATATCATGCTCCCAAAGAATTCTGTTTTTCAGGAGGAGCTATGGAACCCAAACTTCGCATCATCCGCAAAAAGAAGAGCGAGGCCGAGAACGCACATCTCGACCCGCTGATGCGTGCGCTCAAGGCGCTGCACAGCGCCGGTGCGCCGGAAAGCATGACCGCCGAGGAGCTTGAGCGTCAGCGCCGCAGTCAGGAGGTCCTCGGCAAGCTGACTGCGCCGATGACTGGCATGGATTACGAGGAATTTGCCCTCTCGGGCATGAGCGCGGCGTGGACGCGGCTCAAGGCCCCCCACGGCAGCCGCCATGCGATTTTATACTGCCACGGCGGCGGCTACACGAGCGGCAACCTCGGCTATTCGCGCGTACTGTCGTCCAAGCTCGCGCATGCGACGGGCTACGATGTGCTGAGCTTTGAATACCGCCTCGCGCCCGAGTTCCCCTATCCCGCCGCCGTCGAGGACGCGCTGCGCGCGTGGGACTATCTGATGCTCCAAGGCTACGGCGCGCACGATATCGTCCTCGCGGGCGACAGCGCGGGCGGCAACCTCGCCCTTGTGCTCTGCAACCGCCTCAAGACGGCGGGCCGCAAGCTCCCCGGCGCGCTCATCCTGATGTCCCCGTGGACCGACATGACGATGTCCGGCCAGTCCTATACAGAGCGTGCGGAGATCGACCCGATGCTCACGCCCGAGTACATCGAAGCCGTGCGCCTCGCCTACGCCGCAGGAAGAGACTACCGTTCGAGCGACCTGTCCCCACTTTTTGCCGACTTCACCGGCTTCCCGCCGACGCTCATCCAGGTCGGCGACCACGAGATCCTGTATTCGGATTCAGAACAACTCTATCAGGCGATGAAGCGCGCAAACGTTCCCTGCCGCCTGCAGGTCAGCGAGGGGATGTGGCATGTGTTTCAGATGTTTCCCATTAGAAAGGCTTCTGTTGCAATAGAAAATATCGCACGGTTCCTTTTGGAACAATAAGTTCCGGTTTTTTCCCACCTGGTGTGGGGGACGCGGATAAGGGAGGGGTATCTCTTTTTCGAAAAGAGATACCCCTCTCTTGCACCCTCCCAGAGAAAATTCACATTGCAGGCGAGCAGCTCGAAGAGCTGTAATGCTTGCCTACTGCACTTCCCATAGCGCGGCGTTGCCGCGTTTGGGGTTGCTAGACGATTTGAC
>OLSG01001283.1_pt1 | contig 26502 bp, 20 predicted proteins | sample 1673041 | NCBI WGS metagenome assembly OLSG01 (sample SAMEA3136749, study PRJEB25190) | human gut metagenome | reverse complement strand
GATAGGCACGTACAAAATGGTCTGAACTTGCCTTACTCGCTGAATAGGGCGAATGAGGATTGTATTTCGTTGTCTCATAGAAGAAATCATCTCCGTATGCCAAGTGATGCTCACCGGAGGAAGCCGCTGTCATGAACGGGGGCTCGATTCCTTCCGGATGGTTCATCGTCAACGCTCCATACACCTCATCGGTAGAGATATGATAGAAGCGTTTACCCTCATACTTCTCCGGCAGGCTTTCCCAATACAACTTAGCGGCTTGGAGCAAAGCCAAAGTACCCATCACATTGGTCCGGGCGAATGTAAACGGATCCTTGATACTTCGGTCTACATGGCTCTCGGCCGCCAAATGGATGATACCATCGATCTGCTCATCCCGCATCAATTGATAGAACGCCTCAAAGTCGCAAATGTCCATCCTCACAAACTTATAGTTTGGTTTGTCCTCCACATCCTTTAGGTTTGCCAAGTTGCCGGCGTAGGTCAGCTTGTCCAAATTAATGATGTTATATCCCGGATATTTGTTTACAAACAGACGTACAACGTGAGAGCCGATGAAGCCCGCACCACCGGTGATTACTATATTTCGTTTTGCCATGATTCTTAACAGTTGTTTTTTAAATTAGTGATACATCGTTTTAAGGATTCCGTCCAATAAGGAACTCGAACGCCGAATGTTTCTTTGATTTTTGTTTTGTCCAATACCAAATAGGACGGACGTTTTACGGGGCTGGGGAACTCGTCGCTATGACAAGGCCGGATATCACAAGCGGTCGTGCCATTGTATTCGGCGATCATCTTCGTGAAGTCGAACCAAGAGCAGACCCCCTCGTTGGAGTAATGATAGATGCCGCTCTTGCCATAAATAGCGCAAGCTATGTCCGTCGCATAATCACGCAAGACTGCCGCTATGGCTTTCGCCAAATCGTAAGCGTATATCGGTGTACCAGCCTGATCGAATACCACCTTCAGTTGGGGCCGAGTAGCCGCAAGGTGCATCATCGTTTTGCAAAAGTTTTTCCCGAACTCACTGTACAACCAAGCGGTACGAATTATCACATGCTTGCAACCTACAGTCATGATCTTCTGCTCACCCCGCAATTTTGTCATACCATACACACCGGTTGGCGTACCCTGTTGATCCTCTTGGCAGGGCACATTGTAAGGCTCTTTGCCAAACACATAATCCGTAGAGATCTGCACCAACAAACCATTGACCGCCTTCATCGCCTTGGCCAAATTTTCCGGGGCCTCGGCATTCAGCCTCTCGGCCAACGCCTCATTACTCTCCGCCGCATCTACGTTGGTATAGGCGGCGCAATTCACGATAACGTCGATGCGCCGCTCCGCAACCAGTACCCTCACCGCTTCCAAATCCGTAATATCCAAAAAGACAGTCTCTACTCCTTCCACTTGATTCACATCCGTGAATACATAGTGGTCATCACTTTCCCGGGTGATGATACGTATCTCGTTTCCCAACTGCCCGTTGGCACCAGTCACCAATATATTCATCTTATTCAAATTCAGGGTATAAATTTACATGATAATCAAACGGTGAATCAAAATCCTCCAAACAAGGATGTTTTATGTCCTTCTCCGAAAGAAGGACCTTGTCCATCGGTATCCGCCAATCTATGCCTAGGCTCTCATCCTTTATACGGATGCCCCCATCCGCTTGCGGAGCATAGAAATTATCGCATTTGTATTGGAAAACAGCTATCTCACTCAATACCGCGAATCCATGAGCGAACCCTCTGGGCACGAAAAACTGGCGATGGTTATCCTCACTCAATTCAACGGCTACATGCTTACCATAAGTTGGACTTCCTTTGCGAATATCCACGGCTACGTCAAGGACACATCCTTTCACGCAACGCACCAATTTGCTCTGCGTAAAAGGGGGCCTCTGAAAATGCAAGCCGCGCATCACTCCGTATGAGGACATACTCTCATTATCCTGTACGAAATTTATCTTACGAACCTTCTCCTCGAACTCTCGCTGCGAGAAACTCTCGAAGAAGTATCCCCGAGCGTCATCAAACACCTTCGGCTCAATGATCACCACGCCCTCTATATCTGTCTTTATTACCTCCATCTTAACCTAAATTCGGATCTCCTGTCTCCTTTAATTCCTCAATTACCTTTAGTAGATATTGCCCATATTGGTTCTTAAGCATGGGTTGCGCCAGCTCTCGCATACGCTCCTCGGTTATCCATCCCTGACGGTATGCAATACCCTCCAAGCAGGCCACTTTCACCCCCTGACGCTTCTCCAATACCTCGATATACGTAGATGCCTCGCTCAGGGAGTCGTGCGTACCGGTATCCAGCCAAGCGAAGCCTCGGCCTAAAGTCTGGACTTTCAGCGCTCCATCCTCCAAGAATCGTTGGTTGACCGTAGTGATCTCATACTCTCCACGTGCGGACGGTTGAATGCTACCCGCTACATCAACAACCTTGTTCGGGCAGAAATACAATCCGACCACGGCGTAGTTGCTCTTGGGACACTCCGGCTTCTCTTCGATACTCAGGCAACTGCCGGCCTGGTCGAACTCGGCCACGCCATAACGCTCCGGATCACTCACCCAATAGCCAAAAACAGTAGCCCTATTCTCTTCCTCCGCAGTACGAACCGCCTCCTTTAGCATCAAGGTAAATCCATTACCATGGAAGATATTATCACCTAGCACCAAGCAAACGCTGTCATCACCGATGAACTCAGCACCAATAGTAAATGCCTGCGCCAATCCATTCGGCGATGGCTGCTCCGCATACTCGAAACACACACCATAATCAGAGCCATCCCCAAGCAGACGCTTGAATCCGGGCAAATCGTATGGCGTTGATATGATCAAGATTTCCCGGATACCCGCCAGCATTAACACACTGATAGGATAATACACCATCGGCTTATCAAAAATAGGAAGCAACTGCTTGCTCACTCCCTTAGTGATCGGGTATAATCGGGTACCCGAGCCACCAGCTAAAACGATTCCTTTCATACGAATATTCTCTATATCATTCACACACTTTTTTATCTCACCCTTCCCCCAGCACATACTTCCTGATCCCATATCGAATGCTCGGTACATTCGCCCCGTTCACGAACGTGAGGTGAGGCAAGAGGGCGCTGATGAAGGCACGGCTCTTGACCAGCTTGAGGGGAGACGAGTAGTCGGCTAGGATCTCGTTGTAAAGGTCTGTCAATACCGTCTGGCAAAGGGTGACCGTGTCCGGGCAGGCGCATAGGCGGGCCTCGTAGACAAGACGGGTCGCCTCGTCCGGGATGAACAACGCCAACGAGGAGGGTTCAGCCGTCACCGGAGGGGCAGGAGAGTTTATCGGAGGAGACGGAGACTCATGAAGTCCCGATTCCGCGGGCGTAATCCAGCGTTCCGTCCGTGTCACCGTCCCGTCACCCCAATGGATGTTCTGGATAGCGATGGTGGCATTGGGCAGGATCTGCACGTTACCTCCATTGACCGTAAAGGCAGAACGTGCCTGTTCCGCCCGCTCTTGATTTTCTGTCATATCCGTTTTTAATTTAAGTGTTAACAATAATCACCCTTTTCACGGGGGATATTTATTTCTATCCTCATTTCATCCACCATACGTCTGTTTCCGTACCCGTCCCGTCCATCGCTATTCCGGGAACGGGCAGGAACGCGTTCCTTTACCGGCAGTAACCGAATAATCAATTTATTTTATCCGATCATGAAAGAGTCTATCTTTTCCTTTTTCAACGCCCCCATCACCAATCAAGTACCGAACGGGGTCGTCTGTGTCAGTCAATTGTACGCCTATATCACCACCAGCGAGTGGCTGCGTGAGCGTACCGATCAGGTACGTGCCGCATCGAGCGACGAGAAACGGTTCAGGCGGCTGAAACAGAGTTTGCTACCCTATGTCACGCCCGCCGGTATCTTCTCCTACCGCAAGGAAGATCACTTGCTCGTGCCCTCGGGCGAGTTCGTCATCGACATCGATCACCTCTCCTCACCCGAAGAGGCGATCTGTTGGAGGGACACGCTGTTCGCCGATGAGCGGCTACGCCCCGATCTCTCCTTCGTGAGTCCCAGTACCACGGGAATCAAGCTCCTCGTACCCTATCGCCTGTCGATCAAGAAAACCGTGGAGGAGTCTTTCGACGAGGCGGTACGATTCGCTTGGGAATATCTTGAGTGGAAATACGGGCTGAAAGCTGATACCACGAACGCAGACCTCTCACGGGCTTGCTTCCTTTGCCACGATCCCTCAGCGAGGCTAGGAGACCGGAATTGTTGACAGAGGACAAGTGACAGTTGGCAGTTATAAATCGTTATTCATTCATTATTCACCATTCATTATTCATTCATCATGAACCCATTATCAGATCTGGAGCGGCTCGTTGTCGCCATCGAGAAACAGGGGGCGAACATCGCTCCCACCTATCAAGAGTATATGCCGATCGCCTTCGCCATCGCCAACGATTGCGGAGAGGCTGGTCGGTCATCATTCCATCGTATCTGCCGATTGTCGGAGAGATATGTCTCCACCGAGGCGGATAAGCTATACGACCATGCCCTCAAAGGAGGCAACGGACGGAATGGCTTGGGATCCGTATTCCACTTAGCGGATCTGGCCGGCGTGAGGCTGGACAAACCCTTGGCTGAGGCCGGGAAACTTTCAAACTTTCAAACATTCACGCCTCCCTCACACACGCACACGTGTACGCACGAGGAACCGCCCGTGAAAAATGTCCCGCCCGCCTTTCCGGAGTATCCTTGGCCCACTTTCCTCAAGCGGATGATCGGCCGGGGCGATACCCCCGCCCAACGGGATATCCTCCTGCTGGGCGCTATCACCGTGTTGGGAGCGACACTCAACAAATCGCTCCGAATATCGTACGGGCGAAAATTCTACTACCCTTGCCTGCAAACGTTCATCGTCGCCCCTCCCGCCTCGGGAAAGGGAGCCCTCGCTTGGACACGCCGGCTTGCCGAGCCGATACATGAGGCGATGATGGCGAACTACCGGCAGAGGCATAAAGCTTACCGGGAGGAGAAGAGCCGTTGGGACTCGCTGGGCAAGAAAAAATCCGATACGCCGGAGCCCGAGATGCCTCCCCTCAAGATGTTCCTTATCGCCGGTAACAATTCCGGCACCGGCGTGCTGGAGAACCTCATCGAGGCCGACGGCATAGGGCTGATCTGCGAGACCGAGGCCGATACCGTGAGCACGGCCATCGGCACCGAGCACGGGCACTGGAGCGATACCTTGCGTAAATGCCACGACCACGAGCGACTGGCTTTCAACCGACGCACGAACCGGGAATACCGGGAGTGCCCGGCCTCTTACCTCAGTGTCTTGTTAAGCGGGACCCCGGCGCAGGTACGGCCACTCATTCCCTCGGCCGAGAACGGGTTGTTCTCACGCCAATTGTTCTACCGGATGCCACCCATCGACGAGTGGGCGGATCAGTTCGAGCAGGGCGACGAGGACATGGATAGCCTCTTCTCCGATTGGGGGAAGCAGTGGAAAATGCTCGTGGACTACCTGCGTGAGAGGGTCAATATCATACAATTCCATCTCTCCGACACGCAAAAGGAGCGATTCAACAGCTGCTTCGCACGCATATTCGGGCACGCCGGTCTTTCCTACGGTTATCCGATGCGAAGCTCCGTGGCCCGTATCGCTATCAATATCTGCCGGATCGCTTCCGTGGTGGCCTTCCTACGATCGGTGGAGAGTCTCCTCATCCCACAAGCCATTCTCGATTCTCAGTTTTCAATCCTCAATTGTCCCGGTCTCTCGCCTGCCCCCGAGATCCCGGAGGAGAACGTACGGGACGGTATCGTTCCTTCCCTAGAGTTACGCATCAACGATGACGATTTTCAAGCCGTCCTCTCGCTCGTGGAGCCGCTCTACCGTCATTCGGCGGGCATACTCTCCCTGCTTCCGTCTGACGAGGTGCCACGCTCTCGCACACCCACGCCCCAAGAGGCCCTCTTCGCGGCCCTTCCACTCTCTTTCAACCGACAACAGGCCTTAGAGGAAGCAGAGAGGAACAACATCCCCACCGCCACCCTAGATACCTGTCTCAAGCGAATGCAGGAACGAGGCACGCTGGAGAAGAACGGCCGGGGCGAGTACAGCTTCGGCGACCGTGTCACCCATAAGTAATCCCGGCCTCCCTCACACCCCTATATAATGTACCCAACGGGCGTGTGTGTGAGGGGGGGACGAATGTTTGAAAGTTTGAAAGTTTCATTCTCCCAAATCTATAAATCATAAATCAAATGTTCTTGCCATTAAGAAAGTCCGCACTAGCGGCATCCTATTTCCCGGAGCTGGCCTCCCATCAAGCTTGCAACCGCTTACGTCGTTGGATCATTCGATGCACGGAATTGCACGACAAGCTGCTGGAGACGGGCTACCGCCCCGAGCAACGTATATTCACGCCCCGACAGATCAGATTAATCATCCACTACCTAGGAGAACCGTAAATTAGTTGACAGTTGCGCACAGAGGTAAATAAAAACAGCCTACTGTCACTAGTCAACTGTCAACTTGGATGGGTATTCTAAGGTCTTTACAATGCCCATCCAAGGCTTCTTATAATGCCTATTCAAAGGGGCTTACGATAGGCAGCGTAAGAAACCGGCGGTTATCACTGCGTCCCATGTTAATTAATCGTTATTCCCTACCCCGGGCATCAATCGGCATCACCGCCCCTTACGGCGGAACCTATCTTTGTAACATTGATCAGCAAGCAATTAATTTTCTATTATTAATCTTTAATTATCAAACTATGCCACAAGCATTTCAAGCACGAAAGTTTTTTATCCCCAAGACGGATCCTAAGCAGGAGGTGTACAAGCCGGTTCCCTATTATTTCGGTACCCTGTCCACACAAGATGCGGCCGACCAGATCGCCGAGGAGTCTTCGCTCACGAAGGGTGACGTATTGAACGTATTGGATCGTTATCAGCGGTATGTCATCAAGAACCTACAGAAAGGTTACAAGGTGGAGCTGCTAGGGTTCGGAACCGTCTATAACCGCTTCGTCACGGAGAAGGGGGTAGCGACCGCCCCCGAGGTCAAGGCTACGCACATAAGGACTATCGTGCCCGGGTTCTCGCCTTCCTATACCATACTGAACGGGGCACGACGCTACTCGCTGCTGGGCGAGAAGACTTCGTTGCTCAAGGTGACGATACTCGGGACGCCGGTGGAGGAAGGGGGCGGTTCCGATTCTGAGTCGCCTGATGAGATCTGATGTGTCACTTTTGGCTTGACCCAAAAGTAACCAAAAGGTCAAGGCTGACGCTGACGGGCTACTTCGAGACCTACGCTCGCTGTCGCATCCCAACTCGCTTCGCTCAGACAGGGATGCTCCGGGTGCTCGCTGCGGTCTCTTCGCTTGACGCCCGTCCGCTGAGGCCGTCCGAAGGAAAGCGAAGCTTTCCTCTTATATTAACCGTGATATCATTATTCATTATTCACTATTAATTATTAATTATCATGAAAAAGTCCGTATGGAGTACCATTATCAAAGTGATCATCGCCGTAGCTACCGCCATCGCGGGAGCACTTGGCATCCAATCCTGTATTCTCTAATTTTCAATTTCAATTATCAATTTTCAATTATCATGGGTAAAGCTTATTGTTTCTACCAGAATTACAGGGAGGTTCGCCTCCTTGTAATTCATTGCTCGGCTACACGATATGACAGGGATTTTCCCGTCGAGGCGCTCCGTTCCTCGCACAAGGCACGGGGATTCGCCGATATCGGGTATCATTTCTATATCACACGGGACGGGGAATTACACCGCTGCCGGCCGGTCAATCAGATCGGGGCGCACGCAGCCGGATGGAACGACAAAAGTATCGGTATATGTTACGAGGGAGGACTCGACGAACAAGGCCGTCCGGCCGATACCCGGACCTACGCCCAGCGCTGTACCTTGATGGATCTGCTACGGCAATTACGAAGGGACTATCCGGAGGCACGCATCCTAGGACATTACCAATTAAGCCCTTACATACGCAAGGCTTGCCCTTGCTTTGACGCAAGGGAGGAGTATCTCGTTTTATAAAATAGATACCGGCTCGTCATTCACTCGCTAGATTGTCCGGTTTCACGACTTACTTTGTAAAAATACCCCCTATCTCTTTCAGCTCTTGCTCTTTATGATGCCTCGTTATGAAGCGGTTGATCGTCAAGTGAAGGATAGACCATAAAACCAAGTTCAAGAGCAAGAGGTAGGTGGCGTTTACCTTCATGGCCAATAAGACATTCAATACGATGAAAAAAACAGATACGCACAGAATCGTCACCATCACCATCCGTACACGCATACCCGTACGAAGCAACTTGTGATGGAAATGATTCTTATCGGGCAAGAACGGGTTACGATGATTACGAAGGCGATGAAGCACCACACGGATCACATCGAGTAAAGGGACCAAGACCGTGGAGAAAGCGATCACCATATAGGGATTTGGTAACTCCGGTGAGACTTGGTTCGACACGCACAGATGGATGATCAGGAAACTGATCACGTAGCCCAGCGTAAGACTACCCGCATCACCCATAAAGAGCTTATGGCCACGGTTTGCGTTGCCAAAGACGTTGTAACACCAAAAAGGCATGAGGACTCCCAGCGTACAAATGGCCAACAAGGCGTACACATACTGCATGCGGATAAAGAAGATCACGCTCAAGACCGACAGGGCGATACTGCACAAACCGGAGGCCAAGCCATCGATACCGTCTATCAAGTTAATGGCGTTCGTGATATACACTACGATAAAGACCGTGACGGGGATTCCCACCCAAGCGGGAACCGAGTATACACCGAACAAGCCTCCCAAGGAACCGAACCAATTACCGGACAGTACCAATAATAATGCCGACACGATCTGGACGGCGAACTTGTAACGGTAGCCAACACCCACTAGATCGTCGCAGACACCCACTAGATAGAGTAACGTCATACCCACGAACAGAAAGAGATACTCATAAAGCATGTTGAACGACAGGCTCGATGAGTCCATATCCCAAAAGTACAGGCGGAAGCCTATCACAAGGAACATGGACATCAGGATCACCGGAAAAAACGACAGGCCGCCCAGACGGGGGACCGGCGTCGTATGTACCTTACGGGAATCCGGGACATCATATAACCGTTTCTTGTGGGAGATCACCAAGATCCTCGGGATGATCACCATCCCGAACAGCACGGAGAAAAGGAAGCCCGACAGTAGTAGTAATGTTATTTGCATGATTTGCGTATTAGTTATTTCTTCTTGTCACCGGCCTCGAAACCGTAACCATAGCCGTAGCCATAACCGTATCCCTTGCCGTAGCCGTATTTCTTCCCGTAACCGTAGCCGTAGCTGTTCTTGCGCTTCGTCATGTCCAAGCCATTGATCACCGTCGCGAGCTTCGGGAACTTTCGCTCACGCCGCAACACGTTGATGTAGCTGAAACCGGCCTTCGGTGTCACGTCCGCACGGCAGACGTACACGCACATGTCGGCCACACGGCCGATGATCGCCGTGTCCGTAACCATGCCGATAGGGGCTGTATCCAAGATGACATAGTCGTAGCGTTCCTTCAACCGGGCGATAGCCTTCTCCAGCACGTCACGGGCGACCAGCTCAGTCGGGTTCGGGGGGATGGGACCGCCCGGGAGGATATCGAGGTTAGGGCTGATATCGGATCGCTGGACCATGTCGAACAACTCCACGTGATCCGGGTCGCTAAGGTAGTTCGTGATGCCCTCCATCTTACGGGAGATATTGAACACCTTGTTCAGGCCCGGCTTGCGGATGTCCATGCCGACCACCACCACCCTCTTGCCCAAGTAAGCCAAGCTCACCGCCAAGTTGCCAGCGACGAAAGACTTGCCCTCGCCCGGTTGCGTGGAGCTGAAAAGGATCACACGCTCGTCCTTGCCTAGCATGAACAAGAGGTTCGTGCGCAACCCCCGGAACATCTCCTCCATCAGGTCGTTCTTGTTCTCACGCACCACGATCGAGCCCTCACCCGTCTTCTTGACCAACGGGAGCTCCGCCAAGATAGCCACGCCCGTGATCGCCTCAACGTCCTCACGGTTCTCGATCTTGTATTTCAACAGGTCATGAAGGTAGACAATGCCCACCGGGATCGCCAGGCCCAAGATCAACGCCGCAAGCATGAAGACCATCCTCTTCGGGGCGACAGGACGCTCATCGGCGAGCGGCTCCTCGATGATGCGGCCGTTGTTTGCCGTGGCTGCCAGCGTGATGGCGTTCTCCTCACGCTTCTGCAACAGCATGACATACAACGTGGCCTTGATCTCCTGCTGGCGGGAGATCGTCATGAACTCCTTCTCCTGCCTCGGGGCGTCGCTGATGCGGCTCTCGAACTTGCTCGCCTGACGGTCGATGTCCGCCTTGGCGATCTGGAGACCCTTCAAGACACTGTTCACCGTCGTCTTCACGTTGCGGCGCATAGCCTCGATGCCGGCGTTCATGTTGATGATGGCCGGGTTGCTGTCCGAAGAGGTACGCAACAGGCGCTTGCGCTCGATGATCATCGTGTTGTACTGGTCGATGACAGAGGTGAGGTTTTGATCCCGCAGGCCCACGTTGGCAGGGATCACCTCGTCCATGTTCGCAGGATCGTCGATATAATTGCGGAGATACTGCACCAAGTTGATCTGCGTGGCGTTCTCCGTACGTTGTTGCTCATACCTCGAGCTTTCCTGCAAAGCCATCTGGGCGTCGCTCGTCAAATTCGTCAGGCCGGAGCGTTGCTTGAAGGCAGCGAGCTCGCTCTCCGTAGTGCCCAGCTCGCCGTTGATGATGCCGATGCGCTCCTCGATGAACTCAGCCGTCTTCTGCGCCACCTCGTTCTTCTCGTCGTTGGCGTCCTGGTTGTAGAACGACACCAAGCGATTGATGAAATCAACGCCTCGTCGCCTCACCGTGTTCCTCAAGGATACCTTGGCGATCGTCGTCGTCTTGGACGAGGGCGTCACGCTCAACTCCTTGCCGTAAGCCTCGGCAGTGGACGTGGGCGTATGGACGTGGGCCACCAGCTCGATCTCCCCGCCCTCCAACTCCGGTATGGAATCCATGCACGTGAAACTGAAAACCCCCACGGGGGTGGGCAATATGGCGGGGAGCCTGTCGAAGCCCTGCTCCATCGTCTCCCAGTCACCCTCCTTATCGATCTTATACTCGGCCCTCACGCCTAGCCTCCCGTCCACGGTATAGCGCATGCGCAACTCCACGGGGGCCACCAGACGGTCCGCCTCCTCGGGGGTGATGAACACGTTAACGGGGGAGTTCCTGTATAACGGGGGGTTGAAGCCCAAGGCGTTCGACTCCTCCATGTCGATATACAGGCCCATGTCGTTCACCACCTTCTTGATCAACGTGCGGGACCTCAGGATCTCGACCTCGTTGTCGAAGTTGCTCGTCATCGAGAGCATGCCGAGGTCCTGTATCGCAGCCAAGCCGCTGGCGGCGTTAGCCCCCTTCTTCTCGTCCTCCTTGATCAGCACCGACGACGTGACGTTATACACCGGCGTCTGGTAACGCAGGAAGACGTACATCCCGATGCAGCAGGCCAGCACGCTCGCCACGAACCAAGGCCAATAAACCATATACTTGAAAAACACGGCGTAAAGATTGATCTCGCGCTCCTCCCCCTCCGGCTTGTTATTATTATTATTGCTTGTATTTATACCATCGTCCACCATCTCTCTAAATTTTCAATTCTCAATTCTCTATTTTCAATTATTTAAGTATGTTCACCAACAGGCCGGCGATCGAGACCAAGATCGAGATCGAGCTCACCCACAACGTCGTGCTGTTACCGATATCGGAGTTCTTCGCCTTCGTCTCGTTCGGCGTGACATAAAGGATGTCGTTCTGTTTCAAATAATAATACGGGGAGGTCACGATTCCGGCGTTGTTCAGGTCAAGGTTGATGATCTTGCGCTTCCCGCCCTCGTCCTCGCGGATCAGCTTCACGTTGTCACGTACGCCATAGATCGTCATGTCGCCGGCCATCGCCAACGCCTCCAGAACGTTCACCTTCTCGTTGCCGATCGTGAAGCTGCCCGGACGGGCCACCTCGCCCAAGACCGAGATCTTGTAGTTCGCCATGCGCACCGTCACGATGGGCGCCTCCTTCAAGTAAGGCCTCAATCTCTCACGGATCAGGCTCTCCGCCTCGTTCTTCGTCAAGCCGCCGACCCTCAGCGTACCGATCACAGGGAAGTCGATCTCGCCGGAGTTGTTCACGAGGTATTGCTGCAACGTGGGTTGCGTCGTCGTGTTGATGTTCGTCAGGGCCGCGTTCAACGGGGTCTGCACCGTCAGGTTGAACGGGGCCGCCGCCTGAGGGTCCGTCGTGTTGACCGTGATGCTCAACAGGTCCTTGGGCATGATCTTGGCGTCATACAGGGGAAGCGTCCCCTCGAGATCGTTCACCGCCTCCGGGTTCTGGAGGTAGGGCACGTTCTTGTAAGACGTACACGCCGCCAGCAAAAGGGGCAGCGAGAATAGGAACAGTAGTCTTTTGATCTTCATATTATTTTGTTATCGTTTTTATTTCTTTAAACACGGATCACACGGACTTAACGGAAAAGGCGGGACAGGAAACCTTTGGGTTTCTCCGGCTCGTATTCCGACTCGTATTTATGCGTCAAGTCCTCATAGCTCAGTCTCTTGGTCACCATCTCGTAGATCGTGCCCCAGTCCGGGAGGCCGCCGAGGTTGCGGTCGTCGATGAAAACGTCCGCCTTCAGCTTGCGGGAGAAGTGGTTGTTCCGGTCTCTCTCCTCCTCCGGGTAGTCACGGTTCACCGCGTAGAACTCCAAGCCACGCTCACGGCAGAAGGACAACGCCTCCTCCAAGAGCCCGCCCTCACGGACCGTCCAAAGGATCAGCTTATGCCGATCCGATTGCAATTTCCTCAACGTCTCGATGGCGAAAGGAAGCTCACGCCCGATCGCCGGATACTTGTGCTCGACGATCGTACCGTCGAAATCTACCGCTATTATCATCTCTTTAATTCTCAATTTTCAATTCTCAATTATAAAAGGGCCGGACCACCGGACGGCCGGAGTGGTATATGTTAAAGCGGGGTCAGCCTATCGGCCAAAGCCAAGGGGTCTCCTAGCCGCTAGAGACGGCCATTGCCATCCGGGGGATCCGACCGTTTCTTTTCTGCCCTTATCTAATTCTCGCTTAACCGGGGCAATCCCTCCACCTCGCCGGCGTGCCATTCACGGTAGTCCGCCAAGGGAAACCCGGGGACGGTCAATAGCTTGTAATCCGACCCGTCTCTTCTCAAGATATGCTTGCGAGTATATGAGCGGAGCGAGCGATCCGTAACGGACACCATCACGATCGGGAACGGGTAGGCGAACAGGCGCAACGGAGTGGTCTCGCTATCCGGGAACGCACGATGCAGCTGGTAGGCCGAACGCTCGAACGCTACCCAGTAGGGACCCGTGCAATACAGGTGTATTGAGTTTCGGTTCGCACGCTCACGATCCATGATCTCCACCAAACGTTCTTTCAGCAATAGCATCAAACGGATGCCGGAGGGAACCTCCTCTTTTTCTCTCTTATCTTTGATTTCCATCTTGCTTATTCTTGCGGATTTACTCTTGATGTCCGAACCAACGGTCGTAATCCCGTAAACGACGTATCAACACGGTCTTGCTCCTCTTGGGCGAGGGCTCCTCCATCCAAGGGTCAACCAGCTCGTGCGCCATGCGCTGGTAGAGGCTGCTGTCCGTACAGCCGTACAGCGTGACCAGCAACAAGGCACGGGATTGCCCCGCTTTTATCACCGGGAGCATGCTGCGCATCGTGGAGCGCAAACGATCGAACTCATCCGACTCGCCCAAAAGCAGATAGGCAGGAAGGAGCAAAGAGTAAAGCTTGCAACGGATCACGTCGGTCTCACCACGGAGAGAGGCGTAGCCACGCAGGACCTCACGGGCCAGACGGGCATCCTCATCCACTACCACGCCGGAGGCGTGGTAACGGCCCAAGGCATCGTGCAAGCCCTCCGACAGACGGTCGTTGTCCAAATGGGTATACACGTGCTTGCCCCCCGTGTTCAGCTCGATCAACTCGTACTCCCCAGCTCTCACCTCGAACAAGGGGACCCACAGGCAGTCGAGGATACGCACCATCACGTCCTTATGCCCACCGCCCGGCTGCACCACCACCTCCGCCTCCATGTCGGTAAAAGGGCCGGAGGTGATACGCACACGGTCGCCTTTCAACAAGCGGCCGCTATCTGGCACGTACACCGGAAGCTCGTTGGAGTAAGAAGCCGCGACCCAACGCAAGGTATCCATCTCACGATCCGAGAGGTACGGGAAATAAGACCGCCCGCCGGAGGAAACCCGGGGGAGGAAATTATACAGGGGAAGCGTACGCTTCAGGCGGAAGATCTCGTCCTCCGAGGCGTGGACGAACACGTAGTTGTACAGCAGGGGCCGTTTCGTGTTGACCATCTTGCCGCCCACCTTCCTCGCCTCGACATACGAGGGGGAGAAATACTCGAACAAGGCCTCCCCACGACGCTCACGGCGGGAAAGCTCAGCGTCCAGCCCCTTCGAGGGGCTGATCCTGTCACGCCCGCCACCGGCGGTAGGGAGCGTGAGCACGTACCAGCGGACGGCCTCCTGGTCACGTCGCTTCAGAACATGCGCCATGAACCTATCCGAGCACTTGCCTGTCAATATATCCATCTCTATGATTATCTTTTCCAGTGGTTATCCCGTGGCCCGAAAACAGACCCCACGGCAATTCAGAGCCCTACCAAGAATCTTTTATATTATCTTGATAAACAGTGCTTTATATTTTTAAATGTGGCATTACTGAAAATTACCATCTCTTGAAATCTTAGGCTACTTGGGGAGTAGCGTAAGATTTCACGGCGCAAATGTAGTAAAAAATAACTAAAAACAAGCAAACAAATGCGCTTGTTTACTCATTGTAGGCGTTTGATCCTCTCTATTTTTTGATTTTCCTGTTTTATCCTAGACGTATAGACATGGTGATGCGGGTGAAATGACCTCTTGTTCCCGGTATCATTCCACCATGCCTTATAACCTGTGTGTATTCCTGTAGAGACGGGGCACGCCCCATCTCATCCCCTCCAAATGGTAACTTAAAGCTACTATCAGACAGTGGGAGACGGGGCGTGCCCCGTCTCTACAACCGGGTGATAACCGTTCTCGCACCTTTTAGGCTACTCCCCAAGTAGCCTACTCCCTTTACCCTACTTTCGGTACATGATTGTACACACTCTCAAAACAAATTTTATTCACCGCAGACATCTTTTCCAACGAGAAACTTTTCAAATAGATTTGCGTAGTCTTGATCGATTTATGGCCCAATAGTTCGCTGATCATCTCAATCGGGACATCCTGTTCCTTCAAAATCATCGCAAAAGAATGACGGATCGAATATGAGGTGATCGGGATAGACACACCGCAGGCTCTCGCCAACCTCTTCAAATTCCGGTTAAAATGGGCCAAAGCGGAAGTGTACTCCTTGTAGGCTTCTTTTCCCACTTTTATCCCTTTCAAGAAAGGAAACAAATAGGGTGAGTCCTTACCTACATCACTTGACAGTTCCCTCAGCGACTCCCATGCGGTAGATTGTACCTCTATAAGCATCGGAGTACCCGTTTTCTGGCGTTTATATTCCAAAACCCCACCCCGGACATTCTCCTTTTTCAGATGAGCGAAATCCACGAATGCCATACCGCAAAACTGGAACATCAGGCACAATGCCTGCCGTGTTTTTCTCAGTTCCGGATCATCTAATGAGGCCGTCATCAGAGAACGTAATAAATCCTGTGGTAACGCCTTTTTGCGTTTGCTCTCTATACCCGTGAAAACTCCCTTAAATAAATAAGGGATATAGGGGGCCAACCCTTCCTCCACCGCCATGTTGTACACACAACGGATCCGACGCATATAGGTCGACACCGTGTTCCATGTACATCCTTTATTCAACAAAAAGGCCTGATAACGCCGAAGGTTCTCCTTATTGACATAGATATAGGGAATTACCTCCAACCCACAAAACCGCATGAATGAGTTCAATGCATCCTGATAGCTCTTCGCCGTGGAATAACGCCCATCCACACGCAATTTATAGATATACAACCTCATCCCTTCTACTAAATCCTTTTTCTCCATACTATCGCTATTTTTTCGTGATAAAACTTAGCAAATGTAATACAGATCCGGGAGGTTGAGCATATACAAAAAAAGGCGAACCAACCGGTCCGCCTTTATAAAATCTCCATTTCTAGATTATTTCAGTCCTCTATTCTTCAGCAACGGATCCGTACCCGGTTCCTTGCCACGGAAATTCTTGTACATATCCATAGCGTCGTCGATACCGCCCGGGGTCAAGACATATTTACGGAATTTATCGGCACATTCTTGATTAAAGATGTCGCCGGTTTCCTTGAATGCCTCGAAAGCGTCGCAATCCAATACCTCAGCCCAGATGTAGCTATAATAGCCGGCGGTGTAGCCGCCACCCATCGTATGGTTGAAGTAAGTCGTACGGTAACGGGAAGGGATTTGTTTCAGCAAACCACGACGGCCTAACGTCTGTTGCTCGAAATCCATCACGTTCAAGTTGGCCGGAACATTATTCGTCTGGTCAACGAACTTGATCACCTTCTTATCCGCAGCGTCACCACTGATCGCATGGAAATCCATATCCAGATAAGAAGCCGCCAGATACTCCGTCGTAGCGAAACCTTGTCCGTACTTACCGCTCTTATCCAACTTCTCGATCAACTCGGCCGGGATCACCTCGCCGGTCTGATAATGCTTAGCGTACACCTTCAATACTTCCGGCTCGAATACCCAATGCTCCATAACCTGTGAAGGCAACTCCACGAAATCACGAGGAACACCGGAAACACCGGAGTAATGCACGTCACGGAACAAGCCGTGCAAACCATGACCGAACTCATGGAACAATGTATTCGCCTCATCAGCGCTCAACAACGCAGGTTGTCCCGGAGCGGGCTGGCTAAAGTTACAAACGATCGTTACGACCGGAGCCACACGCTTGCCATCCTTATAAGCCTGCGGACGATAAGAACCACACCACGCACCACCACGCTTGCTGGCACGAGGGAAGAAATCGAAATAAATAACGCCCAAATGAGAGCCATCCTTATCTTTGCACTCAAAAGCCTGCGCTTCCGGATAAGGCAACGGAATATTACGGATCGGGGTGAACGTGATACCATATAACTTATTAGCTACATAGAAAGCACCCTCACGAACATTATCCAACTTCAAGTAAGGACGAACCTCATTCTCATCCAAATTGAATTTAGCTTTCTTGGCCTTCTCGAAATAATAACGCCAATCCCAGCCCTCGGCCTCGAAATTGCCGCCTTCTTTCTTGATCTCGGCGTTGATATCGGCCAATTCCTCTTTCGCTTTCGCCAAAGCAGGCTTCCAAACCTCGTCTAGCAATTGATAGACCTTATCCGAGCTTTTCGCCATACGATCCTCCAACACGAAAGAAGCGTAATCATCATAGCCCATCAACTTCGCTTTCGCCAAACGAGCGGCAACCAAATCACGAACCACTTCCTTGTTATCGTTCTCATTATTATTATTACCACGGTTGATATAAGCGTTGAACATCTTCTCACGCAACTCACGTTTATCGGAATATTGCAAGAACGGCATCACGCTCGGGTTCTGCAAGGTAAATACCCATTTGCCTTCCATCCCGGCATCCTTGGCCGCTTGAGCGGCGTTAGCGATCAAGGTCTCGGGCAGACCGGAAAGATCCTCCTGCTTGTCGATCACCAATTTAAAAGCGTTCGTCTCTTTCAGCATATTCTGTCCGAAAGTAAGCTGTAGCATGGAGATCTTGCTATTCAACTCACGCAATTTAGCCTGATCCTCAGCGGAAAGATTAGCGCCACCCCGAACGAAGTCCTTATAAGTCTCCTCCAATAACTTCATTTGCTCCTTATCGAGACCCAACTCATCCTTCTTATCGTATACCGCCTTCACACGAGCGAATAATTTCGGATTCAAGTTGATATCATCACTATATTTTGACAATAGCGGCGACATCTCACGGCTTAACGCCTGCATCTCATCATTCGTATTCACGCTATTCTGTCCACCGAAAACGATCTGGACCTTCCGAAGCAACGCACCCTGCTCATCCAAAGCGACAATCGTATTCTCGAACGTCGGCTCCTCCGGGTTATTCACGATCGCCTCGATCTCCTTGCGTCCCTCTTCCATGCCTTGCAATAGGGCCGGTTTGTAGTGCTCGAACTTGATTTGATCAAAAGGTGGAACTCCAAACGGGGTGGTATATTCCGCAAAGAACGGGTTCTCACCCTCCACGGTCTTCTTTTCGGAAGTACCGCAGGCAGTAAGCATAACGGCTAATCCTGCTGCCATAATTAATTGTTTCATCTTTACTGATTTTTTGATTTATGAGTTATAAATTGTTCTGCTCATTTTAGCCCTCTGTTCTCCAACAGCGGATCGATGCTAGGTTGTTTGCCACGGAAATTCACGTACATGTCCATAGCGTCGTCGATGCCGCCCGGGGTCAGTACGTATTTACGGAATTTAGAGGCAACCTCCGGGTTGAAGATATTACCCGTCTCCTTATAAGCTTGGAAAGCGTCGCAATCCAACACTTCCGCCCAGATATAACTATAATAACCGGCTGTATATCCACCTTCCATCGTATGTCCGAAATAAGTGGAGCGATAGCGAGACGGAATCTGACGGATCAGACCACGATCGCCCAAGACCTTCGCCTCAAATTTCTCAATATCCAAATCGGCAGGGATCTCTTTCAATACATGATAATCCATATCCAGATAAGAGGCGGCCAGATACTCCGTCGTAGCGAATCCTTGTCCATACTTGCCACTCTTGATCATCTTGTCTACAAGGGCTTGCGGTATTACCTCGCCGGTCTGGTAATGTTTAGCGTACACTTTCAATACCTCCGGCTCAACGGCCCAATGCTCATCGACTTGCGAAGGTAGCTCCACAAAGTCACGAGGCACATCGGACACGCCATAATAATGAACGTCGCAGAATAAACTATGTAGGGCATGACCGAACTCATGGAATACGGTCTCGGTCTCGTCGGCCGTCAAAAGCGCCGGTTGTCCCTCCGCCGGTTTACTGAAATTAAACACGGTAGTAACCACCGGGGCTACCCGTTTCCCATCTTTATACGTTTGTGAGCGGTAACCGCCGCACCATGCGCCACCTCCTTTGCCCGGGCGGGTAAAGAAATCCATATACAGCACGCCCAGATGCGTACCATCTTTATCCTTGCACTCGAAAGCGAGAGCGTCGGGGTCCGGTTTCGGGATGTCCTTGATCTCGGTAAACGTGATACCGTATAATTTATTGGCTACATAGAAGATGCCCTCACGTACATGTCCCAACTCAAAATAAGGACGCATCTCGTTCTCGTCCAAGTTATATTTCGCTTTCTTGGCTTTCTCGAAATAATAACGCCAGTCCCAGCCCTCGGCCTCGTAATTACCGCCTTCCTTCTTGATCTCGGCGTTGATATCGGCCAATTCCTCTTTCGCTTTCGCCAAGGCAGACGGCCAGATTTTATCGAGCAAGTCGTACACGTTCTTCTCGTTCTTCGCCATATTCTCTTCCAATACGAAAGCGGCATAATCCTCATATCCCATCAATCGGGCTTTCTCCAGACGAGCGGTAACCAGCTGCTTAACGACCTCCTTATTATCATTCTCATTATTATTGTTGCCACGATTTGTATATGCCTTGAAGATCTTCTCACGCAAATCACGCTTATCGGCGTATTGAAGGAAAGGCATCACGCTCGGATTATGGAGGGTAAACACCCACTTACCATCCAGACCATTCTCTTGGGCCGTTTGCGCCGCCTTGACGATCACGTCTTCCGGCAGACCGGATAAATCCTCTTTATTATCGATCACTAATTGGAAAGCGTTGGTCTCTTTCAGGGTATTCTGTCCGAAAGTAAGTTGGAGCATGGATATCTTCTCGTTCAGCTCACGCAACTTCGCCTGCTTATCCTCCGGCAGATTGGCTCCTCCCCGGACAAAGCTTTTATAGGTTTCCTCCAACAGCTTCTTCTGTTCCTTATCCAGATGGAAGCTCGCCTGATTCTCATATACGGATTTCACCCGGGCGAAAAGCTTGGGATTTAAGCTGATATCATCCGAATGTTTGGATAAAAGGGGATAAAGCTCACGTTCGAGCTCTTGGATCTCGTCCGTGGTATTCACACTGGATTGGCCACCGAAAGCATACATTACTTTAGTAAGCAACTCGCCACTTTGGTCTAAGGCCACGATCGTATTCTCGAATGTCGGCGCATCCGGATTTGCCACGATCGCCTCGATCTCCTTCGACTGCTCTTCCATGCCTTTCAAAAGAGCCGGCTTGTAATGAGCCACCTCTATTTGGTCAAACGGAGGCACCCCGAACGGTGTCGTATACTCCGCAAAAAACGGATTGGGTGTAGCGCCTTCCGCTACATCGCTTTTCTTTGAGGAGGAACAAGCTCCCAAAATAACCGCTAAACCTGCGGCCATAAGCGTTTTATTCATGCCATTGTTATATTAGAATTACAATGGACAAAGATAACGAAGTTTTGCGTTACAATTCTATTTCAAATTGTTATTATTTAGAATCCGGAAAAAGATTTTCACAATTCACACAAAAAAGATCCCCAAAGGGAGATCTTCCCTTCGGGGACCCAATATGCTTTCATTCAATGTTCAATCGAATCGCTCTCTATACCGTCCTCGATATTTTCATTTTCGATCGTTTCTTGTAAATCTTGAATGTCATTAGACGTGTAATCATCCGACAATACCGAATTGGTAGACATGGTCTCATCGTGAAGATCATCGCTCTCATCCCATAACGTTTTCATTATATTCTCTGGCATATCTCTTATATTTTAAAGTTATATGCCTATTCAACAACCTCGACAAAGAAATTGTTGTTCCAATAAAAATAGTTCACTAATTTTAGCGAGATTAACGCAAGAAATAATATGAATCGAATTTGTAGTCTTTTTGGTATTCAGTATCCCATCATACAGGCGGGAATGGTTTGGTGTAGTGGTTGGCGGCTAGCTTCAGCGGTTAGTAACGCCGGTGGATTAGGATTGATCGGGGCAGGCTCCATGCACCCGGAAGTGCTCCGGGAACATATCCGTAAATGCGAGGCGGCGACCGACAAGCCTTTTGGCGTGAATGTCCCGCTGATGTACCCGGAAATCGATACCTTGATGCGGATATTGGTGGAGGAAAAAGTGAAGATCGTATTTACCTCCGCCGGTAACCCGAAAACATGGACAAAGTATTTGAAGGATCATGACATGACGGTCGTTCACGTGGTAAGCAGCTCTAAATTCGCCACGAAATGCGAGGAGGCCGGAGTGGATGCCATCGTTGCCGAAGGCTTCGAGGCAGGCGGGCACAACGGACGGGAGGAAACAACTACGATGTGCCTGATCCCCGCTGTCCGGAAAGCGACCTCCCTCCCCCTTTTGGCGGCAGGAGGTATCGGAAACGGTCAAGCGATGCTAGCGGCACTCGCACTAGGGGCCGACGGCGTACAGATAGGCACTCGTTTCGCCCTAACCAAAGAAAGCTCGGCACACGAGAATTTCAAGAAACTATGCTTGAATCTTAAGGAAGGCGATACGAAGTTATTATTAAAGAAACTGTCTCCTACCCGTCTGGTAAAAGGAGATTTCGCTACGGCAGTGGAAGAAGCGGAAGCCCGGGGAGCGTCCGTGGAAGAATTACGTGAGTTATTGGGCAAAGGACGTGCCAAGAAAGGAATCTTTGAGGGCGACCTAAAGGAAGGCGAGTTAGAGATCGGACAGGTAGCGTCTTTATTCTGGGAGGAATTATCCGTGGAAGAGGTGATGAAAGAATTGATCCGGGACTTTAAGCTATCCTTAGAGAACGTAAAAACACAGTTGTGTTCGTGAGAAAACACAACTGTATCTGTGGATAAACACAACTGTGTTCAAGAGAAAACACAGTTGTGTTCCTTATCATAATCGATACTTATACAATTGCGCCATGACCTTTTGGTATTGGTTTTGCAATTGCAGGTAGTTTTGCACGCTTTGGTAATAGGTCGTCACATCCACGAAATACTCGATCATAGAGATTTGCCCGGCCTGTATAGCCTTGTTCAACAAGACCAAGCTATTCTGCCTTTTCAGCACATCCTTATATTCATCGATAGATTTCTTTAAGGAGACAGACTGGTCATATAGCTGCCTCAACCCATTCTCTACCGTGAAAGAAGCGCTCTCCAACTGCATCTCCGTATAGCGGGCCTGAGCCTTCGCCTGTTTCACGTTATTACGGTTCGAGAACAACGGGATGGTGATTCCTACCAAGAAACCATTGAAACGCTCTCCACCCGAGGCGGGATTCATACGATACCCTAACTCAAAGCCGGGCAGACCTTTCGCCTTATTCACGCTCACCTGCCGAAGGGCTGTCGTCTGGTCGCTACGCAAGGTCTGTAATTGCGGATCGGATTGCATCGCCTCCGTCCGCAGCTCATCAAAGGAAAGCACCTCCCTATCCGGCAAGGCGTAAACCGTATCCGTAAACTCGATAGCGATACCGCCGTTCAGGGTAGCTAGCTCCTGCAGCTTGGCAATACGGGAAGTCTCGTTCATCCGGGCCTCTGTCCGAGCGTTCAATAATTCCAGATCGATCTTGTTTGTCTCAAGGATATTCGCATTTCCTTTCTCCAAACGAGTCGCATAAAAAGCGGAAAGTTGCTCGGCGTTCCTAAGACGGGTATCCAATAGGTTCTTCTGCTGGTTCAACAGCACCAAATCTAGGCAAACCTCTTTCACCTGCAACAAGATTTGCTGACGAAAAGCCATCCCTTGACGATCCAAACCCGCGGATTTCGCCTTCGTCAGCTTATGCTTCCGGACATATACGGACGGGAAATCAAAGCTTTGGGAAGCCACGAACTCGCCCGTGAATCCCATCCCTTCTTTATTCCCCCAGAAATGCGAATAAGAGACCGAAGGGTCTGGCAAATTATTATCCAACTTCGCCTCCAGCTTCTGCGACTGGACCAACTGGCTGTTCGCCTGTAAATCCTTATTGTTCGCCTCCACGCTCCGGAGCACGTCCTCTATAGAAGTCTGGGCGGAAAGGCCGCCTGTCAATACAGACAAGGCGGCGACTATAATATATGATTTCATAAAACTTATTCTTTATTCTTGTTCATTATCAGATAAACAATCGGGATGATGAATCCGTTTAAGAACGTAGAGGTTAATAAACCACCCAAGATCACCGTCGCCATCGGGCTTTGGATCTCATTCCCGGGAAGATCGCCATTCAACGCCAACGGGATCAACGCCAAGGCGGAACTCAACGCCGTCATCAAGATCGGGTTCAAACGGTCTAGGGAACCTTGTATCACGGACTCACGCAATCCCATTCCCTCTCCACGCAAATGCGTATAGTGGCTGATCAGCAGCATACCGTTTCGGGTAGCGATACCAAACAAGGAAATGAAACCGATAATCGCCGGGATACTGATCTCGCCGGAAGTAAGCCATAGGATAATCACGCCACCGATCAACGCCAACGGCAGGTTCAACAAGATCACGCCGCTCTCCTTCACGTCCTTGAACTCATTGTACAGTAACATGAAGATCACCAATAACGACATCAATGACGTCAGCAATAAGGTACGGCTGGCCGCCGCCTCGCTCTCGAACTGGCCACCATATTCGATATGGTATCCCTCCGGCAAACGGATATTAGCCTCTACCCGATCCTGTATCTCATTAACCACACTTCGCAAGTCACGTTCCGATACATTGGCACTAATCACGATCTTACGTTGCACATTCTCACGATTGATCGTATTCGGACCGGTCACGGAACGGATATCGGCCACGTAACTTAGCGGCACTTTCTGTCCGGCGGCATCGATCATCAGATTGCTAATATCATCCATCGTGGCACGGCTAGCGTCGGAGGTCTTCACGGTCAGGTCGAAACTCTTGCCATCATCGTACACCTGACTGACGGCCTCTCCTCCCAACATCACATTGATATATTCCTCGAACTCCGGCAGGGGAATGCCATATTTAGCCAACAACTCACGTTTCGGGGTGATTGTCAACTGCGGACGCTCGATCTGCTGCTCTACCTTCAAGTCCACCAGACCCGGGATCGTTTGGATAGCGGCCTTGATCTGGTTACCGACCGTAAACATCAGGTTCAAGTCCGTACCAAACAGCTTGATAGCGATATTCGCCTCCGTACCGGAAAGCATAGCGTCGATACGATGGGAAATAGGTTGCCCGATCTCTATATTAGCGCCACTGATCGTAGATAACTTCTTGCGGACATCATTCATCACCTCATCCCGACTACGGTCTTGCAATTCGAAAGGAGCCTCGATCTCGGAAACATTCACGCCCAAGGCATGCTCATCCAATTCCGCACGACCGGTCTTCCGAGCCACAGTCTTTATCTCGGGCACTTGCAACAGCAACGCTTCCGCACGGCGTCCGATCTGATCCGACTCGTCCAAGGAAATTCCCGGAAGCGAACTTACGTTGATCGTAAAAGAACCCTCATTGAACGGGGGCAAGAAACTACGTCCCAAATGAAAGAAGATCACCAAGGCGACCACAAACAAAGCGATCGTGGTACCTAGCACCCATTTCTGGTAAGCCAACGCTAACTCCAAAGCCCGTTTATACACCACCTTCAACTTCCGGGCTATCCAAGCCTCACGCAGTTCCTTCATTCCCGTCGCTTTACGGTTCAGCAAATAGCTACAAAGCACCGGGGTCAAGGTAAGCGCCACCACCGTAGAAGCAAACAACGCCACGATAAAAGCGATACCCAGCGGAACCAACATACGGCCTTCCATACCACTCAAGAAGAACAAGGGCACGAAGCTCACCACGATAATCAAGGTAGAGTTCAAGATCGGCATACGTACCTCACGGGAAGCGTCGTAAACCACCTCCAAGGTAGAGCGTTGCTGATCCGGAGGCAAGAGCCGGTTTTCCCGGATTCGTTTATACACGTTCTCCACGTCCACGATAGCGTCATCCACCAAGGAACCGATAGCGATCGCCATACCTCCCAAGCTCATCGTGTTAATCGTCAACCCCATGTAGTGCAATACGATGATAGAGACCAGCAAAGATAACGGCAAGGCTACCAACGAGATCACCGTCGTACGTATATTCATCAAGAACAGGAACAAGACGATCACCACGAAGAAACTACCCTCAAACAAGCTCTTCTTTACATTATTAATAGAGTTATCGATAAAATGACTCTGGCGGAATATATCCGTAGAGACATGTACATCCGCCGGCAAGTTCTTCCGCAAATCGACAACAATCTCGTCCAGCTTCTCCGTCAACTTCTCCGTACTCGTATCCGGCTGTTTGGTCACGGTAATCAGCACGGCTGGCTTTGTCCGCTCGGAAGCGGTTCCCAGCTTCGGGCTTTTACCGCCGATCTTAACCGTAGCGATATCACCCAGCGTAACCGGATACTCATTCACGGTCTTCACCACACCCTGAGCGATCTCCTCCGCCTTCGAAGTCGATAAGACTCCTCGGATGATGTATTCGTTCGAGAACTCATACAATACACCACCATTGGCGTTCCGGTTCATATTCCGACAAACATCCAACACCTCGTTCAACCCTACACCGTAGTGCTTCATACGAGCCGGGTCCAACAATATCTGGTACTCCTTAATATCGCCACCGATCACGGCCACCTGCGCCACACCGCCCGTAGACAACAAACGGGGACGGATCGTCCAGTCGGCGATCGTACGTAAGTCCAACAAAGACGTGGAATCGGCGGTCAAACCGAGGATCATCATCTCACCCAAGATGGATGACTGCGGGCCTAAGGTCGGTTTACCTACGTTCTCGGGAAGGCTCTCACCCAAGACAGCCAGTTTTTCGGACACGATCTGACGAGCCCGGTAAATATCCGTACCCCAATCGAACTCTACCCAAACCACGGAGAATCCGGTGGTAGACGAGGAACGCACACGCCGCACGTCCATCGCACCGTTCACGGCAGTCTCCACAGGGAATGTCACCAAGCGTTCCACCTCCTCGGGAGCCATACCGTTCGCCTCGGTCATGATCACGACCGTCGGGGCGTTCAAGTCCGGGAACACATCCACGTCCGTATTAAACGCCGTGTACGTACCCCAGATCATCAGCAATAGCGCACAAACCAAGATTACCAACCGGTTGTGCAATGAATAATAAATTATCTTATTTAACATGCAACGTCCCTCCTATTAATGGCTATGGCTATGAGCCGGTATCGCGTTAGAAGCGGAAGACAACTTGATCTGGTAAGCGCCACGGGTCACGACCTCATCGCCCGGT